>UPTG01001464.1_pt1 | contig 17371 bp, 20 predicted proteins | sample 2160121 | NCBI WGS metagenome assembly UPTG01 (sample SAMN06266255, study PRJEB28933) | marine metagenome | isolation source: Columbia River Estuary | place: USA:Columbia River Estuary, USA | collected 2014-07-27
CGAGGAGGGCAGCGCCAGATGTGCCGCGGTTTTTGGAGATTTCATCGGGGTTGACTTCCGGTCATCCGTCTTGGATTTTCATTTTTATCACCCCACCGCCAGTAGTTGGGTTGAGGGAGACAGGAGTATTTACTGCATGGCAATTGATCCGGGGCTTCAGCTGACAGGGTCACTACTAGGGGTGCAAAGATGACGGATTCGTCGATAGTGGTTATCGGTAATGCCAATGTTGACCTCACCACGTATCTTGAGCGATCCCCTGGTGAGGGAGAAACTGTGCTGGGTCACGGTTTCACCTTGGGGATGGGTGGCAAAGGAGCTAATCAGGCAGTGGCCGCGGCGAGAGCAGGGGCGTCGGTGTCGTTTATTGGCCGAATCGGTGAAGATTTTTTCGGAGATCAAGTCCAGGCCTCGTTGACCAAGGAGGGCCTCGACCTACAACATATGGACCGCGTCAAAACCCACACAGCGATTGCCAGTATCTACGTCGAAGATTCAGGAGCAAATCGCATCGCCGTCTATCCCGGTGCCTCCGCAACCCTCGCTCCTAGCGATGCCGTGAGTGCGATGAAGAGTTTTCCGGCGGCGCACTACCTTGTTAGCCAACTCGAGATCAACCAAGAAGTGGTGCTGGCGGCACTGGAGAGCGCGCGCAAAGCAACACTCACCACCATTCTCAACATCGCACCACATGCGCCTTTGATTCCAGGTATTTTGGACAACACCACCTGGTTAATCGCGAACGAAGTCGAGCTCGAAGGTCTCCTAGCTCACCATGGTGAATCCGTGGAAATTTCGGAGATGCCGCTTGTTGATATCGAGCACCAGATCTCACGCTGGTCGAGCACAATCTCGTGCAATCTCATTGTCACGCTTGGCTCGCGAGGAGCTATCGGGTGTGTCGAAGACACCGTCTTTGGCTTCGCAGGCGATTCCGTCACCGCCACCGATACCGTGGGAGCTGGAGATTGTTTTGTGGGGTACTTCGTGGCCCTACTCGATCAGGGGCTGCCCTGGCAACAAGCCTTGGCTGGCGGAGTCATCGCTGCGGGCGAGAGTGTGGAGCGAGCCGGGGCTCAGTCCTCTTACCCCGACCGCGCCGATGCCAAGCGTCTCACCCAACTTGCATCACAGGTGAGCTACTAACAAGACGGTGCCTTAACGCGTTGCCGCGGAAAGCGTGGGCTTCAATACCGTGGCAACACCGAGGGCTGCCAGCGCGCCCAGTAATTGGAAAATAATGAAGTACAAGGCTGATTCGAGGGAAATACTCGAGGGAGCATCGGAGAGCATCCGCCCAATCGTCACGGCCGGGTTCGCAAACGACGTCGACGAGGTGAAAAAGTGGCCCCCGGCGACCCACAATCCCACACCCGCAGGAATCCAGGACACTCGATCACGATCGAGTAATACCAGAATCAGCAACACCAGGCCGAACGTGGCAAATGCTTCGCCAACCCACAAGCCGGATCCGGTTCGATCTACGTCCGAGAGGCTCCAACTAGAAGCGCCGAACATTACATTCGCAAGGAGTGCGCCAATAGCAGCACCCAGGATCTGGGAAAAGATATAGGCGCTTGTCTGGCTCGGGCTGAGCTCACGTCGCAGAGCCATCATCAACGACACGGCCGGATTGAAATGCCCCCCGGAAATCGGGCCAAAAACCGAGACGATAACGACGAGAACGAAGCCGACAGCAAGAGCTATCATCGTCAAGCCTTCAGCAGAGCCAGCACCCAGGGCACGAGTCATATGACCAGCACCCAACACCGATGCCACGAGAAAAAGTGTTCCCACAAACTCGGCAATGATTTTTTGACTCAGGTTCGATGACATGTGAGGTCCCCTCTTTGTCGGCTAAGAGCCATCCTAAAGCAGGGCAAGAGCCCAAGGACTTTTCCACAGCGCACCGGTGGTGGAGATGCCGGGAATCGAACCCGGGTCCACTACTTCGAACCACAGTCTTCTACGGGCGTATCTTGTGAGGACGTGTTACTCGGCCCCGTTCTTTAGCACAAGCACTCAGAACGACAGGCCCAGTATCAGTTAAAAGTCCCGATAACTCCTGAAACACAAGTCATCAGCAAGCCTTCTAAACGACGCCAGGGGCTGAGCCAAAGGCAAGCTCAGTCTGACGGACTTGTCCGCTGCTTAGGCAGCGAGAGCGAAGTCGGTGCGCTTTGTATTGGCACCTATAGTGTGCAGAGGACGTTTACGAGATAACTCTGCATTCTCGGCCCGCTTCCCTATGGAATCACAAGTAATGTCGAAACCGATCATCCCCATGATTGCCAACCTCAGTATCTGAGGGAAGCATGTAGGTGGTGCGCTGTGGAATTGAGGAGAAGCTAATACCGCGGAGGTACTCTCCCACTATAAAGCCAGGTCCTATGAACTGGCTAGATGATTGTGGTGGCCTAGTCGCCGAGATTCTTCCGGCTAGACATGGCCCGTTGAGCCTCACGGTCATCCTGCTTTTTGCGCAAAGTCTGGCGCTTGTCGTATTCCTTTTTACCCTTGGCTACTGCAATCTCCACTTTGGCTTTGCCATCGAGGAAATACAGCCTCAACGGAACCAGGGTGTAGCCACCGGCAGTAATGCGATGTGCTAGTTTCGCGATTTGTTCTTTGTGAAGCAAGAGCTTGCGTTTACGCCTCGGAGGGTGATTGGTCCACGTGCCTTCGTTGTATTCGGGGATATGAACACCCTCCAGCCAGGCTTCGTGACCCTCTACGGTCGCATAGGCATCAACGAGTGAAGCACGACCTTGGCGCAGTGACTTGACCTCGGTACCGGTCAGGACAATTCCCGCTTCATACGTGTCTTCAATGTGGTAATCAAAACGCGCTTTGCGATTGGTGGCGACCACTTTTTCGCCCGATTCTCTCGCCATGGTGCCACCTCCTCGATGTGCCTGGGTACGTTTCTGTGGGTCCCTAAACTCTGGGCTTGCCAGCCCCACAGTCTAGCGCTCGGCTATTGCGAGGGTACGGGCGGTATTTCTTAGCCCTGGTGGAGGTGCGGCTCTAAGCCCGCAGATACCGGGTAATAGAAACATAGGAGGCCAACACGGCTAGACCAATTCCGGTCATAAACAGGAATGGCATGGCGGCAAAGGCATCCGAGGCTGTGACGAAGACAGTGCTGGGCAGTGCTTCAGTGAGGTAACCCTGAACAAAAAACGTCACAATCCCCCACACGGCGGCAGAAGCCAGCGCTGCACCAAGAGTGGCGGCCACAAGACCTTCTAAGACAAAGGGGGTTTGGATAAAACGATTAGAGGCTCCCACCAGACGCATAATGGCCAGTTCACGCCGTCGTGAAAATGCGCTCAGTCGAATCGTTGTAGCGATGAGCAGTGCCGCTGCCAACAACATCAAAGAGGCAACAGCTACAGCGGTGAGGCTGCCGGCATTGAGCAGAGCAAAAATCTGGTCAAGATAGCTTCGCTGGTCAATCACACTTTCCACGCCGGGCAGTCCTGAAATCGCTTCAAAAATAAGATCACTCTGCTGCGGGTCGACTAGATTGACCCAAAATGTTTCTGGGAGTAGCTCGGGAGAGACCAAATCCACCACAGCGCTGTCCTTGAATTGTTCCTGGAAGTTGGCATAGGCCTGATCACGGTCTTCGAAATAAAAACGGTCAACATACGGGGCCAAGGTTGCCGACGTGAGGCGCTGTTCTATGGCGAGCTTCTGATCGGGGCTTGCCGCCAACTGATCACAGCCACCAAGTGTGGAGAAATCGGTACACATATAAATTGCGACCTGAGCTCGATCAAACCAATAGCTCTTCATCTGATTAATTTGGGACTGCAGAAGAATCGCCGTTCCCACAAAGGTCAGGGATATAAAAGTCACCAGGACGATGGAGACGACCATCGAAAGATTTCGACTAAGGCCAGCAGCAACCTCACGAAGGACAAAGCCTAAATTCACGCCCGGAGCTCCCAGGGAAAGGGGGACGCAATTTCGTCAGGGTCCGAGGACGACTTCGAGCGCAGCGGAGTGGGTTCGGCCACCGTGCTGGTCTCCTCGGTGATGACAGGAATGGGTGCCGTATCGAGCTCTCCCAAGGGAATAGTGGTGGTGGCATAACCACCCTCATTTTCATCCCGAACAATTCGTCCGGCAGAAATCTCGACTACTCGGCGCTGCATCTGGTTCACAATCCCTGAATCATGGGTCGCCATAATCACGGTGGTTCCCGAGGCATTAATCCGAGACAGGACGTTCATAATGCCAGCACTCGTGGCGGGGTCCAGGTTTCCGGTGGGCTCATCACAGAGCATGATGGCTGGTTTATTCACCGCAGCCCTGGCAATGGCCACCCGCTGTTGCTCTCCACCGGAGAGCTCATGAGGGTAATTTTTCGCTTTCTGGGCCAATCCGACTGTTTGCAAAATATCGGGCACTGCATCGTGAATAAAACCCGAACTCTTGCCGATCACGCGGAGCGTGAACGCGACATTATCGAAAACAGTCTTTTGAGGAAGCAAACGGAAATCTTGAAACACCACGCCCAAGCTTCGGCGAAAAAGCGGCACTTTACGGCTGGGAATCCTGCGCAAATCCTGACCCAGCACATGAACATTGCCTGCGGAGGGGCGCTCCTCTTTCAAAATGAGGCGCAAGAAACTGGACTTACCAGAACCAGATGCCCCCACCATGAAAACGAACTCCCCGGCACCAATATTGATGCTGACATTGCTCAGGGCAGGCTTGGGTGCGCCCCGATACATTTTGGAGACGTCATCAAAGAGAATCATGGCGTTCCCAGCCTAGAATCCAGCGGTGACGAAACGCCCCTACGACACTCGTTGGGCAGACTTGCGCCAACGGATGCCCGCTTGGATAAATCCGTCTAAATCACCGTCAAAAACCGCGCTGGGGTTGTTTACTTCGTAGTTGGATCTCAAATCTTTCACCATTTGATAGGGCGCCAGAACATAGCTCCGCATTTGATCGCCCCAGCTCGCGGTAATGGTGCCAGCAAGCTCTTTTTTCTTCGCCATTTCTTCCTCGCGCTGCACGAGAAGAAGCCTGCTTTTGAGCACGCGAAGCGCGGCAGCACGGTTTTGGATCTGGCTTTTTTCGTTTTGGCAGCTCACCACAATCCCCGTGGGAATGTGGGTCAGTCGAACCGCTGAATCCGTGGTGTTCACGGATTGCCCACCAGGACCGGACGATCGAAAAACATCGACGCGAAGGTCACCTTCAGGAATGTCCACTTCCGCGGCTTCTTCCATCAGGGGCACTACTTCCACAGCCGCAAAAGACGTTTGGCGTTTACCCGCAGAGTTGAACGGGCTCATGCGCACTAAACGGTGTGTTCCCGCTTCAATACTGAGAGTGCCAAAGGCATAGGGAGCATCGATCTGTAGTGTCGCGCTCTTGATCCCTGCTTCCTCCGCGTAACTGGTATCCAACACACTCGAGCTAAACCCATGCGCTTCGGCCCAGCGCACATACATTCGCAGCAGCATCTCGGCAAAATCTGCGGCGTCCACTCCCCCCGCACCGGCTCGAATCGTGATGACCGCCGGGAGCGCGTCATATTCACCATCCAGCAGGGTTTGAACCTCTAATTCACCCACTTCGCTTTCTAGCTTGGATAGTTCGGCAATCACTTCCGCCTGCGAGTCCGAATCCCCCGCTTCCTGCGCCATATCCACCAGCACATCTAAATCTGCCAGTCGAGCGGCAACATCGGTGATTTTTGCCAATTCGCTTTGACGGTGGCTCAGGGCGCTAGTCGTCACCTGCGCTTTGTCAGGGTCATCCCACAAATCAGGCTGTGATGCTTGAGCAGACAGCTTTTCGATGTCAGCCGCGAGACGCTGGGGGTCTAAGACCGCTTCAATGGTCGAAAAAGTGGACCGAAGTGCCCCTATCCGTGCAGAAACATCAAGTTCACTCATAGGCCTTTCATACTAGCTAAGGCCTGCGAAGCTCGTACTGGGAAGGTCCTTCTCATCGTTCTCGATTGCCTCGATGATGCGCCGGGCGACAACCGCGGGACTAAGGCCTGCCGGAAAAACTGGGGTGGCTCCCGCAAGGGGATGCTGGGAAAGCTCGGTTTCGGTGTGACCTGGCCTCGCGTCAATCAAGCGAATTCCTTGGCGGCGAAGTTCTCGGCCCGCCGCGATCCCAAAACTGTGAAGTGCTGATTTCACTGCCGAATACGCAGCGATTCCTGCGGTGGGGGATTCTGCCACCACTCCGCTGAGGGTGACGCCAAAGGGCGCCCTCCCCGCTGTCGCACTTTCGGCAAGCGCTGGTGTTGCTGCCCTCACCACACTCATCCAAGCCCGGGTGTTAACCCTCCACAAGTCATCCAAAACCTCATCACCGAGATCTGTCACAGAACCAAACGCCACGGCACCAGCGGCAAAAATCACCCCATCGAGTCCCTGATGGGCTTGCAATGCTGCAGCGACATACGCCTCGGGAACGCCCGGCTGAGTAACATCTCCCACCGCGTGAGCACCAGGGACACCTAAAGCCTCAAGAGCGGAGGAATGTCTCGATCCGAGAGTGAGACGCGCACCTCTCTCATGGAGGCCCTTGGCAAGCTCGCGGCCAAGTCCTCCGGTTGCGCCCACAAGAAGAATCGATGCGCCAGAAATTTCACTCATGGCCCCAGGGTGCCAGACCAACCTCCAGAGATTCCGAGAATGACCTACTGGATAAAGACTTGGGAATGCGCGGTGACGGAGAGGCGCACCATCGAGGGGAGAAAATCAGACACTACCGGCGGTGACCACAGGGAAGAAAGAGTAACGTCAGCCCTCCGACCATCCGGAGTAATCGCTTGATCAAGCTGTACTTCACTGAGGTTTCCTTCCCCCACGAGATAAAAAGGAGGTGCTTCACTGGTCATGCCACCATGGTGGCGGCATCGAGGAGAAAGCCTGGGGAGTTATCCCCAGCTAGAGTCCGAGCACAAGACCGGCCACCACAAAATAGATGACCAGCCCCGTCGCATCAACCAGAGTGGTCACCAGTGGAGCAGAAATGACTGCCGGGTCGATGTTCATACTTTTGGCCATCAATGGCATGAGGGAGCCCACTGTTGCTGCCCAAATACAGACCAGGACAACGGAAATTCCCACGGTGATCCCGACAAGAACTCCTGCCACAATCCACCCGGCTACGAGGGCCAGAACACCCAAGACCAGACCCAATAACAATCCCACGCGCGATTCTCGCCACGCCACGCGAAGGGCATCCGAGGGTCGCACTTCGCCCACGGCGAGAGCCCTCACCGCGCTGGTGGCCGCTTGGGCCCCCACGTTTCCACCAGTCCCGACGAGAAGAGGAATGAACAGAGCCAGGGCCGTTACTGCTTCCAGCGATGATTCAAAGAGCTGAAGCACCGAGACGGTCAGCGTCGCAGCAACAATCAAAATCAGCAACCACACCACACGCAGCCCCGCAAGACGCAATGGACTTGCCGAGAGGTAGTGGCCAGAGGATGGCAGGGTGGCAGACTGTCGGGCAACATCCTCGGTGTCCGCCGCTTCAATGACTTCTAACGCGTCATCTACGGTGAGAACTCCGAGAACCCGGTCTTCGGAATCCACGACCAAAAGTCCTAGTTTGTTGGTCTCCTGAACCAAGCGCGCGGCACGCTCCGCGTCCTCCGTCACAGCGATACTCGGTGCAGCCCGGTCCGCCAGATCACCAGCAGTCAGAGCTTCATCGGCCATCACTACCTGACTAAGGTCCATGACCCCTAACATCTTCCGTGCGGTGTCGACCACCGCGAGAATGTCAATGGTTTCGGCATCTTTGCCTTTGCGCTTAACCACATTCAAAATTTCGGGAACAGGGGTGTTCTCTTGGACCGTGACGACCTCGGGGCTCATCACCCGACCAACAGAACCCTCAGGGAACCCCAGGAGAGACGCTGTCATGGCGCGTTCTTTAGTGCTCAGGCCCTGCAATACGCGATGGACAAATGTGGCCGGAGCTTCACCCAACATCCGCGCCCGATCATCGGGATCCATTGACTCCAGGGTTTCCCTAAAAGCCTGATCGCGCATGCCCGTAAGGAGCTCCTGTTGCTCCCTCGCGTCAAGTTCCTCAAAGACTTCGAGGGCTCGGTCGCGACCGAGCAATCGCCACACCAGGGCAGATTGGACAGCATCTAAGCGGGTAAATTCTTCGGCAATGTCGTGGGGGGCACGCTCTTCCAGCCACGCCGCAATTTCGGACACCTGACCTCGGGCTAGAGCGTCCTTGAGCTCAATATCCCCTAACTCATCCACTAGCTTGCGCTTCCTGCTTGGCTAGCTTTCATGGCGGCGAGGGCCTGCTGGTGAGCGTCGGGTTCCACCACCACGCGGTAAGACTTGGCAACTATTTGTTGCATGGAGCGGTAACTGCGACGGTTGGAACCAGCAAGCGTGAACAACACCATTCCCACCACCATGCCGATTCCCGCTCCAATAATGCCTCCCGCCACAATCGGCGTAATGACATCGGTAGGACTAACAATGACAAAAACTAACCCCGCCAAGACACCTAACCAGGAGCCACTCATCGCAGAAGATAGGGCAGCTCGGCCATAACCAATCTTGCCTGTGACGCGCTCCACAAGATTGACGTCAGTGCCGACAATGGACAGTGAACGAAAAGGCACCCCGTCGGACACTAAGGAATTGATGAGTTTCTGAGCACTTGCATAAGCATCAAAAGTGGCCAGCGTCTCACCACGGGGAAGGGACATGCTGATGTCCTTCCCGCGCCCGCGGAATCTGCTGGTCTGGCTCACCCCACCATTCTCACACTCCCCTGGCTTAGGGTTAGCACCATCGGTGATTTCAGGGAGTTTGCGTGTCATTAACAAACGAGCAAGTTGAGGCAGCCCTTGCCACCGTCATTGACCCCGAGCTTCGCAAACCCATCACCGAATTAGGCATGGTCGACTCGATTGAGGTCTCAGAAAAAGGTGTGAGTGCACGCGTACTGCTCACCATTGTGGGCTGTCCTGCCGCCGCCGCGATAGAACGTGATGTCCGCGCAGCTCTGGAGAGTGTGGCCGGAACTCGCACGGTAGAGCTCGAGATGAGCGTGATGAACGCCACCCAACGCGAAGATCTGATTTCGCGATTGCGGTCGGGAAAAACATCGACAAACCCCTTCACCGCTGAGTCTTTGACCCGGGTCATTGCGATTACCAGTGGTAAAGGCGGCGTCGGAAAGTCCACGGTGACCGCCAATCTGGCAGCGGCCACAGCCCAACGTGGTTTTCGGGTAGGAATTATTGACGCCGATGTCTTTGGGTTTTCCATCCCTGGCCTTCTCGGCCTAGAGGGGAGCACCCCCACTCGAATCGACGACCTGATGTTGCCCCCGGTTGCATATGACCTCAAGGTTCTCTCCATCGGGATGTTCCTAGAAAAAGATCAGGCGGTGGCATGGCGAGGACCATTGCTCCATCGAACCCTGGAGCAGTTTTTGACCGAGGCTTACTTTGGCGATCTGGATTTCTTATTCCTTGACCTGCCTCCAGGGACCGGCGATATCGCAATATCGGTGGGACAGCTACTCCCTCACGCGGAAATTGTGGTGGTGACCACACCCCAGCCCTCCGCGTCAGATGTCGCCTGGCGATCAGGAGACGTGGCCCGGCAAACGGGCCAAACGGTTCTCGGAGTCATCGAAAATATGTCAGCCACGACACTGCCCACGGGGGAGGTGTGGGATGTTTTTGGCTCCGGAGGCGGGGAAGCTACGGCTCACCGTCTGGATGTTCCACTCCTCGGTGCCATTCCACTTTCTCGAGAACTTCGAGAAGCCAGTGACGCAGGAACACCGCTGATGGTCTCAACACCGGATGCACCGGCTGCCCGTGCACTGGCGGACATTGCGTGGAACATTGCGACGAGTGGCACATCGCGCAAGGGTAAGCCCTTACCCCTGTCGACCCGCTGACGTTAGCTCGCCACCACCATCACTGCTGCGCTCGCTAGTGCGATCGCGACGAGAGTCGTGAGCACCCTCCCCGAAATTCGCTGCGAAAACGCACTACCTAGCAATACTCCGGGTAGGGAACCAAGCAGCAAACTGCCTAAGAGCGCAAAATCCACTAAGCCCGCCCCGAGATATCCAAGCCCTGCAATGAGGGCAATAGGAACAGCGAGCAACAAGTCTGTCCCCACAAGGGAATGAGGTTTTGCTCCCCGGCCCGTAAGCCTGGTCAACAATGCCATTCCCAGGGCCCCCGCTCCCACCGACGTCATCGACACCGCCAGACCAATTCCAGCACCTCCGCCCGTGGCGAGCCAGGAAGGGGCAGGTCTCTTCGAGACCTCGCCACCTGGCGAGCCATGAGGACGCAGGCGCAGAAACAAACTCACAGAGGCTAGAGCAATGAGTACCGCCAACGGGTATTTGAGCCAGGCAGTGGCAGAGTTACTACTCACCAGCCCAATAACTAATCCCGCACCCACCACTGCGCCAGCGATCCCACCCACCCAGAGGCGTCGTAAAAGATCCCACTGAATAGCGCCGGCTCTCATATGAGTCGCACCGCCTACCAACTTCGTAATAGTGGCGTAGAGCAAATCTGTAGCAATCGCCACCGGTGCACTAATTCCAAACCCGACGATCAGCAGTGGCGTCATCAAAGCTCCAGCTCCCACACCGGTAAGGCCGACCAAAAATCCGATAACAGCGGCGCTGCCCGTAATGAGAAAATCAAAATCCACACGCTCACTATGGCGCAAAATACATTTATGGTCAATAGTTGGTAATTTTTATATCCGCTTTGGGCATAGCTCTGGTATATTTTCTTTTTATGCCAGCATCCTCATTGCTCGACACCGCCCTGGACGGCACGGTGTGGAGTGCCAAGAGTTTGGGTGAAGCGCTATCGTCCGGCGAGAATCCTCCATCCCAACGAAGCGTATTACGTGCCCTCTCGGAGTTTTTTGGCGACGAAGTCGTGCACTCGATTGGCGACGTGGTGAACCCAGAGAATCTCCCCATCAATCACCTCATTGTTGAGCCGCTGCGGGAATGGGCACAATCAAAGCGTCGCCCCGTGGAAATCCTGCAACTGATGGAACGCCGGGGCAAAACCCTGGTTATCGTGTCCAACTTGGCCGGACGAGTGCTATGGGTGGCCTGTGAAACCCACTCTGACGAATCAGTGCTCGAAGCCGTGACACAGCTACTCGACGCTCGCGGAGGAGACATTGCACTGCTCCCGCACGCAAAAGCCAAGGGCTACCTTGACCAGCTAGACCTTCCTGCGACAGTGCTTAACCTCAGCAGTCTTTTGCCCCCCTCGCCCTTTATCCCGGCAACGGAGTCGGCGAACACCCCCGTAGCCCACAGAAGCCATTTAGATCAGCTAGAGCGCGAAAGCATCGAGATTATTCGAGAGGCGTTCGCGGCGTCTTCTCACCCAGCGATGCTGTTTTCTATGGGCAAAGACAGCATGGTGATGCTGAGCTTGGCCCTGAAGGCCTTCGCGCCAGAACCCCTGCCCTTCCCTCTGGTTGTTATTGACACTCAGTGGAAATTCCAGGACATGTATCGCTTTCGGGAATATCTGCAATCGCGCGACGACATGTCGGTCATTGTCTATGTCAACCCCGAAGCGATTGAGCGCGGGATGAACCCTTTTGAATTTGGTTCAGCGGTGCACACCGATGTGACAAAGACCCAAGCACTGCGAAAAGTTCTCGATGAGCATGATTTTGATTTTGTCTTTGGTGGGGCCAGAAGAGACGAAGAAAAGTCTCGCGCAAAGGAGCGAATCTTCTCGATTCGAAGCGCCGCTCATGGCTGGGACCCGAAAAACCAGAGACCCGAGCTCTGGAACCTCTACAACACGACCCTTGTTGAAGGCCAAAAGATGAGGGTATTCCCGCTTTCTAATTGGACTGAAATAGATATCTGGCGATATGTGGAGCAAGAAAATATCGATTTAGTCCCACTGTATTTGTCTCAGCTACGCCCCTATGTCCTCCGTAACGGTTCGCTCATCATGGTTGACGACGCTCGATTCCCCCTCGAACCAGAGGAAAAAATCCATTTTGACTTTCTTCGATTCAGAACGCTGGGGTGTTATCCCCTTACTGGTGGGGCGCTCTCCGAGGCAGTATCCGTAGGGGACATCATTTCTGAACTGGAAAACTCGCGGGTATCGGAGCGCAGCTCCCGAGTAATTGATTTCGACGCCGGAGCAAGCATGGAGCAAAAGAAAAAGGATGGATATTTCTAATGCCTCAAGATGTTTTTCGCATAACAACTGCCGGCAGTGTCGATGATGGCAAAAGCACGCTGATCGCGCGTTTGTTATTGGACACCCACTCCATTCCCGAGGATCAACTCGATGCGACATTGGGAGCTAACGCGGATCCCAGCAAAATCGCAGACCTCCTCGATGGGTTAGAAAGCGAAAAAGAGCAGGGGATCACGATTGATGTTGCCCACCGTTATTTTGACTCAGACACCAGGAGATACCACTTATCTGATTCACCCGGCCATGAGCAATACACGAGAAATATGGCCACAGCCAGCGCTGCCGCTGATGCTGTAGTACTCGTGATTGATTCTTCAGCGGGAATCAAACCTCAAACTATTCGACACCTCGACATTGCCCACCGACTAGGCATTAAGCAATTTCTTGTCGTGGCGAACAAAATTGACTTAGTGGGATATTCCCGAAAAACCTTTGAAGCGCTGCGCGAGGACGTGACGGCCCTTTTCGAACCCTATGACAAAGCTTCCTGGGACCTCATTCCAGCCAGCGGAACACTCGGCGATGGGGTGGTGCGAGCAGGCCGAAACATGCGCTGGTATCAAGGCCCCACGCTGTTGCAGGCACTGGATGCGCTACAACCGGTGGTCACGGAAGACGCCGCCACGACCCTGTCCCTCCAGCTCGTGCAACGACAGGGACCGAGGAAGCGACGCTATTTTGCTTCGGTGCTCAGCGGGAGCGTTTCCGAGGGAGATTCCCTCACGGTCATTCCTGGGAATACCCAAGCGACTGTCACTCATCTCCACACCCAAGGAAGGCCAAGCAGCCAAGCACACGTTGGTGAACAAGTGTCGTTTGAGGTATCCGAAGACCGAGATATCGAACGCGGATCACTACTCAGTACCGGTTCGAACATCACAATCTCGCATGAATGGAATGCGAACCTCATCTGGTTGGAGTCCCAATCGGGTATCACCGGACGACCATATCTGTTGCGCTGCGCAAACCAACAAACACGGGTCACTATCACCAAAGCTCATCTCGAGGATGCGTCCCACAACAAAATGGGCGAAACGCATTCACTGGAAACCAACAATTCCTACCAGGCAACACTGTCTGCCCAAAGTGACATCGCGATGGCGCCCTTTGAGATTTTTCCAGCCCTGGGCAGGTTCGTCCTGATCAACCCCGAGACCGGCCACACTGCCGCCGTGGGTACCGTCAATTACTCACTTCGTCGATCCGAGAATGTTCACCCCCACAGCTTCGCTGTGAATCGGGGCGATCGAGAAGGTTTGATGGGAGGCAAAGGCCAGGTTCTGTGGTTTACAGGACTCTCCGGTTCTGGAAAATCGACCATTGCCGATCAGTTATCTCAGCGTTTGCAAAAACTTGGTCGCATGCACACCATCCTCGATGGAGATTCACTAAGAACAGGCCTGACCAGGGATTTGGGTTTCACCGAAGCAGACCGGGTGGAGAACATCCGGCGCACCGCCGAAGTGGCCAAACTCATGGCCGAGGCAGGACTAGTGGTTTTGGTGTGCCTGATTTCCCCGTATCGGCAAGACCGGAATAACGCCCGGGACATCATCGGCGCAGACCGCTTTAGCGAAATTCATGTCGCCACAGATCTAGCAGTCTGTGAAGACCGAGACCCGAAAGGCCTCTACGCAAAGGCCAGGTCTGGCGCTATTCCCAACTTCACAGGGATCAATGCTCCCTACGAGGAACCCTTAGAGCCAGCGTTGGTGCTCGACGGTGCGGGATCCCTGGAGGACTCAGTATCCCAAGGCCTAAGCCTCATCACTAACTAAGTCGCATCACCATCGAATGGGGCAGAGGCTCCACCCAGAAGACGCTTGCGCTTGAGATAGGCAGATTCCATCCCCACAGGTTTCGCCTCGTCCGCCACGGGGGTCACTGGCTGTTCTTGCAGCGCCTCGCGGATAATTCGGCGGGGATCGTATTGACGGGGATCTAGTTTCTTCCAATCCATGTCATCGAAATCAGGTCCGAGTTCATCGCGCATCCGCCCTTGTGCACCCGAGGCCATATCCCTAAGCCTTCGAACCAGTCGAGCAAACTGAGCAGAATATGCCGGAAGCCGGTCGGGACCAATGAGAAAGAGCGCAATCACTCCTATCACCAGGAGCTTTTCAATAGTGAGGCCAAAAGACACCCCTTTACAATAACCCTCAGCGCCAACGAGGCGCCCTAGGCTACACAGAAGAACCCCAGAACCCTGCCCCAAGGAATCGAGACGATGTCAGACAAGGAACTCAGCTGGCGCTTTGTTGAAGAGCGAGTGAGCGAAGATGTCGACATTGAACGGGCGCGCCATGCTTCGCTGGAGCACGGTATTGATCCCATTACGGCTAGTGCCGGGCAATATATTGCCACCATCGCGACCGCGTTGGATGCCACCACGATTATGGAAATTGGCACCGGATTGGGTGTCGGAACAATTTGGTTAGCCCACGCTTGTCCGGGTGCTCACGTTACCTCGATTGATTCCGAAATGGACCACCACGTCAGTGTTCGAGAGCTCCTGAACGCAGCAGAAATTCCTGCTTCCAGGGTTCGCCTCATCACCGAAAAAGCTCTCGATGTCTTACCCAAGATGAATGAATCCAGCTACGACTTGGTCGTGATCGATGCCGACTATCAGAACGTGCAGGCCTACGTTGACCACGGAATTTCTCTGGTGAAACCGCGTGGCAGCGTGATTGTGGCCGGTGTCCTCGGAGATGACCTCGTTGCCGATCCCGCCAAGCGAGACGACAAGACTTCGGCCTATCGCTGGCTACTCCAAGCCTTAGAAGATCGAAACGACGTTGTCCACACCCTTAATTTGATTGGTGATGGCCTTGTTCACATTGTGCGACTACCCGATACGGACTAGTCATATAGAGCTACTCGACTACTTTCCGAGCGCTCCTGCAAGCTGATCGTGGAGCTCCGTGGCTTCGGCATCATTGACGGAGACCACTAACCGGCCCCCACCTTCCAACGGCACCTTGACAATAATGAGGCGTCCCTCTTTGATGGCCTCCATGGGTCCATCACCAGTTCTGGGCTTCATTGCTGCCATGACAGTGCACTCCTCAAACGTCGCTTCTAAAGCTCTATTATCCCCCACTTTCCAGGCAGGGAAAAATCGAGTCCACAGAATTAGGAGCTAAGCCACTTCTTCATCGCGCCATAAACAGCATCGATATCGGAGATTTCTACTCTTTCGTCATCGGCGTGAGCAAGGCTTGGATCGCCTGGGCCAAAATTAACCGCGGGAATTCCCCATTCGCTAAATCGCGCAACATCAGTCCAGCCAAATTTTGGGGTGACGGCAACCCCCATAGACTTCACAAACTCTGTGCCTAATTCGCTAGTGATTCCTGGCAGCGCCCCAGGAGCAGCATCGACCACTCGGACTTCGAAACCAGAAAAAAGTTCCTCTATGTGATTCGTCGCTTCGTGAAGGGACCGATTCGGGGCAAATCGATAATTAATCGTGACGATACATTCATCAGGTATGACATTGCCGGCGATGCCGCCAGAAATGGCCACTGCATTAAGGCCTTCTTTATAGACAAGTCCCTCCACATCGACCTCGCGGGGCTGATAGGCCTGGAGAATACCCAAAATCTCCGAAGCACTATGAATCGCGTTGCTCCCCATCCATGATCTGGCCGAGTGAGCTCTCACCCCTGAAGCCACAATCTCTGCGCGCAGAGTTCCATTGCATCCCGCTTCGATAGAGCCGTGGGAGGGCTCCCCCACAAGAGCAAAATCGCCGGTGAGCCATTCGGGATGGGAAGCTCCAAGAAGGCCCAGGCCATTCTTCTTTGCCTCAACTTCTTCGTTGTCGTAGAAAATCCAGGTCATGTCGTAACGCGGGGCAGATAACTCCACAGCGAGTTTGAGCCCGATGGCAACCCCGGCCTTCATGTCTACGCTGCCTCGACCAAGAAGGAGATTGCCTTCGATGGTGTGGGGCACGTTGGCGTTGATCGGCACAGTGTCGAGATGCCCGGCCCACAGCACGCGAAAAGGTGCGCCCAGATTGGTTCTGGCCACAATAGTGTTGCCACTGCGCAATACTTCCAGGTGGGGGGCATTGCTCAATACTTTTTCCACCGCATCCGCCAGCAGTTGTTCGCTCCCGGAAACACTGGGGATATCAATGAGGTCTGCGGCAAGGCGACTAACGGGTTTCTCTGGAAAGAGCTCCATGCTGGAATTCTATCTGGACACACGGTAGATGACCCTTGTGGAATTAGCTGGAGGCTCGTCCTTAGGGTGGGCCTTCGAGCAGAAAAATCCCTCGCTTGAGGAAGACTGACCTAACTTGGAATCCAATTCCCAACAGGAAGTTCAGGCACTCTGGTGCTGTTGACATTCCGTCGCGCTCTTCACCTGCATCGACCGTCACAAAATTGGTCCGTTTGAGAGTCTCCTTACCGCCCGAAAACACCTCAGGTTCAAAACCTTCTGCTTCAACTTTGATCAGAGCAATCCGACCCGTGGGAAATTCCCGCAGAGCAACGGAATCCAGAGTCTCCACCGCAACGTGGACCTTTTTTTGCTCTTTCCCGCCCGAAAATGAGCTATCGCCCGTCGATGTCGCCAGATAAAACTCTTTTTCTCCTTTCTCTGCGCCCAGGGCAATCTTGAGAAGTCGAGCATCGGGGAAGTTTCTTTGTAAGGCTCCGAACGCAACCGGGTCGGGCTCAATAGCCAAATAACGCGAGCCGAAGCGCTCCACCCACAACCCAAACTCTCCCGAATGCGCACCCACATCAATAACTTGATCATCGGGTGCCAAAACCATATTCGACACCTGATATTCCTTCGCCAAATTATTGATTCTGTGGGTAACACCTTGTGTGTAATAGCCCAGCCGCCTCTGATGAGAGACAAATACCTGGCGGCCTGAATCCTCGTCACGTATGTAGTAGTAATTCTGAGCATCAACTCCAGCAAATTCAGACGATTTTGGCTTACGAATTTCTTGCCAACGTCGGTAAGCGTTGTCCATGAATGATGAAAAAGTCATACAGTGATTTTAGTGCACCTTGCAGGGCACTATCACTGTTGCCAAAACCTGTGCGTCTTGGCGAAGGCCAATAATGATTAAGCTTGTTA
>UPTG01001466.1_pt1 | contig 17362 bp, 20 predicted proteins | sample 2160121 | NCBI WGS metagenome assembly UPTG01 (sample SAMN06266255, study PRJEB28933) | marine metagenome | isolation source: Columbia River Estuary | place: USA:Columbia River Estuary, USA | collected 2014-07-27
TGTTCACCAGCTCCTTTCTGAAAGTAATACATCTTGATTGACCTATCTAGTTTTTCAGCTTTTAGTTCTTCCCTACGTTTGTCTACTGCTGCTTTATTTTGACCCATGCTTGTTCTCCTTATAGGAAACCATGCCAAGTTTCAGCAATAGCTGAGTAGCTGATTCAATATTCATGTTATTTGTTATTGCAAATACTTTGATATCCTTATGTAATTCTTCAGGAATCCAAAGTGCCTTTTTTGTTTTATCGTCCATAATGACTCTCCACTTTTTATATTATATTTATTTTGATAATAAAGCTAGAACTTTATTACCTACTTCTCCAAAAACCCTTATACTAGGTTCAAGGGCAAAGGATAAACTCTCCATAAATCTAAATACTCTCATGTATCTATTTGCCCTTCTTGTAATAAACAACCCTGTTGCTTCTCTACAAAAACTTCATAATTTTTATTTTTACCTTTTGGATAAGGTAAAGATTTTAGTTTGAAGTTTTGCATAATATTTTTCTTATCTTTTTTATTAGCACAAATATATATGTATCTGTGCTTTCCCTTAATTTTTATTTTTTGTAATTTTAATTTTTTTATTATTTCATTTGCACATGGTACTAATTCATAAGCACTCATTACAGAATCATAAGTATCATCAAAATTAAGTATAGTTTTTAATTTAATCCAATCATCAATTCTTGGAAAACTAAATCCAACATCAGTTCTAAACCAGTGTGCTGCTGTATCTTTATATCCAAATATATTATCTAAATCTTTTGCGGTATATTTACCCTTATAATCTCTTAAATAATTAGCTATATCAACTCTATTTATCTTATCTTCATTTAATCTTCTTTTATTTAAAGAAACATTTAGTCTATTGTTTTTTTGATAATGACCTATATTTCTGAAATGAAACTCTTTACCTTCTGCATCTATCCATTGGCTAGTGTTTGTTGATTCACCTGTATAAATAAAATTTGTTGCCTGATAAATATAACCATGATGATTATTATTTGGGTCTGCAAAAGATACTATAATTTTTGGTTTGGGCAATAAAGAAAAAGATTGTGAAACAAATTGTGATAATGAATTTTTAGGTAAGTTATCTAATGTAATCAATCTGTTTAACTCAATAACAATGTCTTTATAATTTTTTCCTGCAATACTTTGTGCTAATGTGCTACTTGGTGGCATACCAAAAGTACATACACCTGATAGCTTATTATTTACAAACATTCCATAAGCAAAACTTATTGAAGGCATCCTTTTAGCATAGTGCATTTCTTCAATCCAGTGCTTATATTCTATTCTTTCTAGTTTTCTCACAAACAATGTCTTATCCTACAAAACCAAATCAACAACATTAGGACTATTGTAGATTGTAAGAGGTTTACCCTTTTGATATTCTTTATACTCTTCTAAATAGTTCTCCATCATTGTCCAGCCAAAATCTATTTGTTCTTTTGTTATCCTAAATACTTTAGAAGCATAAGGATGTACTTTCTCTTGAGCTATGAACATAAAGTCCTCTACATCATAGCCAGCCATCAACAACCCTCTTCTATACCAAGCTGCTTGCATATCATAGCCATACTTCTTAACTGATTTATTAAATGCAAAAGGTTCGCAAGATATCGTTGTTTTATAATCTACTATGACAATCTTATTATCTGAATTAGGTTCTTTTAATGGTGGACACATCATGTCAGGTCTACACTTACAAAGAATGTCATCTTCATACCAGTAAACACTTGCTTCTGCTATCTTGCCTTTAGCATCAAGATAAGCATTACCTTCATAAACCATGCTGTCCTTCATGCCATGTATTATTTCTACTTCAGATTCTTTAAGAACAATAAACCCTTGCTCCTCATATTCAGCCTTCTCTTCTTTATATGCTTTTGTATATGGAGAGCCTGTAAGCACCCTGACCTCTTTATCAAATGCTTCTTGACCTTCTACTATTAGTGCATGGGATGCAGTTCCAAATTTAAGATTAGGCGAGCTTTCCTGTTTATGTTCTATTGCATGAAGCTGAGACTGACCAAACCTTCTAATATAACTACTGCTTATACCTACACCAGCATGGTAATCCTCATTAGGTATATCTTTATATATAAGTGCTTGTCCTCTTTGCTCTGATGCAAAGTTCTTTAATGATTCTATTTTCATCTTGCTAATCCTAAAATGTATTTAACTTCATCTAGTGAATCCCTGACTTTGTATTCATCTTCACCAACCTCAACAATAACCTCACTGGTGAATTGGTCTTTATAGAAACCACTGATTGCTCTTGGTGGGATATTTAATTCACCACCACCCATTAGATTAAATGTTACATTCATTTTCTGTTGTTACTGTCATTCATTAAAAGTGCAACACCATAAGATAGGTAAGCTACAGCAGCTAATAATATTAATAATTGATAGTCCATTATTTTTTCTCCTTTAAATTTAATTTATGAATCTTATAAATGCTTTTCTGATACTCAAAATCAGATTGCATATCTTCCCAAATCTCATCCTTGATTTCTTGTTTGATAGAAGCATCAACTTTAGATACCAATTCAAACTCAGACTTTTTAGGAATCCACCATTGATGATTCAATGATTTGTATTCAGGAGATGGTTGACCTGAGTCTTTCCATCTCCATTCAATAGCACCATGTTTTGTATTGCACATTAGGTTCATTATTTAATACCCCATTTAGCAATATATTCATGGTCAGGTATGCTCTTGTCGTAGTAATCTTTTTGCTTTAACAACTTATTTAATCGCTTTTCAATATACTCACAAAGAACTGCCTTATCATCTTTTTGTATCTTTTCTGAGAAGATGCAAGATTCAAATAATATTTTTAGTTCTTCAATATTGAATCTTCTAATTTCTCTTTGTATTTTTTCAGGTAGTCTAGCCATTACTTCTTCTCCTTAGTTAATTTAACCTTATGCCCTTCTTTAATTAATCTTGCTCTCTTGCTAGCCATGTAGAATAAGTCGCTAGTCTTGATAGCAACCACCCAGCCTAAGCTAGGTAGTTGAACTTGTAGTGTGTATCTAGTCATTATGCTACCTGTAAAGTTGTTATAGTGTTTTCAATATCTTGAATAACATCTCTAAACTCACCATGATTACTTGCATGAGTAATTTGTATTTGTTCTCTTCTAGGCAATCCTAACAATCTAAGTCTTTCAGCTCTTAATGCTTGTATTAGTTGTGTTGTGTTCATGTTATTTAACTCCTTATTTTTAATTAACATACCCCTATTATATACATAAATATATAAATGTATACAATTATATGAAAATATTTTAATTTATTTTAAGGTGCTAAATTATAGGATTTAGAACAGGAACTGAACTTAGAGTAGCAAGAGTTTCTTGCAGAGAATCTAGCTCCATAGATTCAGTGATAGCCTTTTTATCAAAGGTGTAATAATTTTGTGATGACGTATTTGGTTTAAACATGATTCTCTTTTGCTCATCATCAAAGAATACAAAAGCTAGAATATCGCAAGTATATTGTCTATAAGTTTCAGATTGAGACCTTGAGTTCTCAGCAGCAAAGACAAACTTCTTTTCTTTAGTGGCTCTTCTGCTTTTGACTTGCACTGTATATTTAGCGTTGCCAAATTCAACCATTAAATCAGCAGGATGTTTTTCTTGGGTGGGAAAACAAAAATCAGCGTATTCAAGCAGAAAGGTTTGTACTAGGGATTCGCCTAAAGCACCAAGTCTTGAATTAGCTTGATGTTGGTCTGATGTTTTTCTTGGCATTTTGACATAAGGCTAGTTGCCTTGAATTATAAGCTGCTCTATTTGGGGTTTGGGTTGCATATTTGCTTCTTAATACCTCTTCACTTGCTTCTAACCAACAACCCATCTCCATTAATGCTCTTGTTTGTCTAAAATTCATAAAACCTGTTATACCCATTTGGAATGTCATGTCTACACAAACAAGTTGTGCTTTCTCAGGGAATGTTCTCCATACACCCCACATCTTATCTAAGTTGGCTGTAACTCTTTTAATATCATTCTCTAAAAGATATAGTGCTTCATCTTCTGATATACCATTAGCTTCTAAATTCCTACCAATTCCAATTGTTAATTTATCCTCAGAACATTTATAAGGAAAAGTCCTCATGCCCTCATGTTTGAGCAACATCTGTTTTACATTGTCTAGCATATTATTTTGTTAATCCTTTAGTTTTCTCATAACTTCTCATACCACCTAGACCAAGCATACCCATTAAAACAGGTAGCATAGTAGAAGTATCAGCTTGTGGTACATCAATTCCAAAAGGTGCTAATAAAGGACTAATAAGAAAGTTGACTGCAAAACCTGCAACACATACCCATGCTGTTGCTGGTCTCCATGATGATTGAAACCAACTACCTTTGGCTTCTTCTTTGTTTACTTCTATTTGTGCTTTAGCAATCTCATGTATATGCTTTTGAGACATGGTTGCAATTTCATGTGCAATCTTTTGTTTTGTGTCAGCATCAGGAATGAACTTGTTGAGCAAGTCGCTGACTGGTTCGATAAGTTTGTCTATCATATATTAATTTGGATTAAATTAAACCTCTGAGGACTAGAGTAAACATACTAATTAGTATTGTTGTAAGACCTGCTAACAGCCAACCCTTCATACTATTTACCGATGCTTGTAAATCATCAGTTTTTCTATAAATAGTTTTCCAGCGTTCTTCACACATTTTTTCGTGAACTCGTAAGTCTGAATGAACATCATTAGCAGTCTTACGAGTAGCCATTATTCTTCCTCTACTACCTCAGCTAAATCTTCAGCGTTGATAGCTCTATCAAATGATTCGATACAAAGATTTTTGTATTCATTTGTGATGACATAATCATCATAGAACTCTTGAAGTCTAGCTAATTTTTTACCAGCAATGTTTAATTTAGCAGCTAAAGCCATTTGCTCTTCATTCATATCAGAAGCTCTGTATTCAGTGCCATTATATGTGATTACTACTGGTTCTTGGTTTTCCATCTTATTTTCTTCTTTACTCATTTAACTCTCCTATAAGTTTATTAAAATTAAATTATATACTAAGAATTATTTTCTATGTAAGTTTTACCAGTAGAAATTGCATCATTATATGAAGATAAATCTTCATCACTACCAGCTACATCAGGGTCTGTATAGGCTAAAACGATTTCCAAGTGGTCTACGTTTCTTTGTACCATATCGTTGATTTCTGATTGCTCCATGCCTTCAACATTCCAACTTCCAGCGTTTACTTCGTTAATTAAAGTTACGCTATCTGTTGCTGCTGTTAAGACACTACTTACTGTTTTAGGTTCTATAGTCATATTATTCTCCTTGTTATCCTTCTAGGGTTTCTATTCTTGTTGTTAATGCTTCTATTTTAGCATCTGCTTCTTGCAAAGCTTTGACTAAAATTGGTATTAATTGGGTTTCCGTTAATTTTAAAGAGTTTGTATTTGATGTGTTTACTATATGGTCATCAGTCCATCCTATTGAGTTTTCAATTGCTTTTATTTCTTGGGCTAAAAACCCTAGTTGTTTATCTGATGATTTTTTACTATGGTCTCTTTCACCATATTTTTCATGTGTATTTGGATAATAATTATCTCTATTATCCCAAACATAAGTAACAGGTCTCATTTGTTTTACGAAATTTAGTCCTGCATTATCAGGTAAGTTTGTTATATCTGTTTTATCTCTTTCATCAGAACCAACAGTTAAAGCAACTTTTGCTTCAAAATTAGTGATTGCATTATTACCAAGAATAATATTATTACTTCCAGTTGTTATATTTGCTAGAGAGTCTGTTCCTGCACCTCTACCAACACAAAGATTATTACTACCAGTAGTTATATGATTACCTGCATTACTTCCCAAAACTGTATTATTACTTCCAGTTGTGAGACCTAATCCACATTGACCAATACCAGTATTAGAAGCACCTGTAGTTACATTAAATAAACAAGCATCACCTACAGCAGTATTTAGACCAGCAGTACAATCTTCTAATGCTCTAGAACCAATACCACAATTTGAACCGCCTGTAGTATTACTTGTTAAAGCATTTTGACCAACTGCTGTGTTATATATAGCTGTAGTGAGTTTACCTAGTGCATGAGAACCTACAGCAGTATTATCAGAACCACTGCAACTAGCAGCATCCATAGAATAATGACCTATAGCAGTATTATCATCTCCTGTACAACTTCGTAAAGTTTCATTACCCAATGATACATTACGAGTACCTGTGGCATATCTTTGAGATTCTGTACCTACAGCAACACAGTTTGTTATAGTTCCAGTTTGTAAGGCTAAGTTACCAACTGCTGTGTTATAGCTACCTGTTGTATTACTGTATAAAGAGTAACGACCAATTGCTGAATTTTCTACACCAGTTGTATTGAAACGACCAGCAAAATATCCTATTGCAGTATTACCAGTAGCTGTATTATTGTTTAATGATTTGTGTCCAACAGTTGTATTTTCACTACCATCTGTGTTACTTGTTAAACCTTCTACACCAACTGCAACATTTCCAGTACCTGTAGTGTTTGCTGAAAGAGCTGAATCACCAAGAGCAACATTATTTGAAGCAGTGGTATTAGCTACTAAAGCATTTCTACCTAAAGCTGTATTCGAACCACCTGTAGTGTTTGCTTCTAATGCTAAAAATCCAACTGCTGTGTTATTAGAGGCTGTGGTGTTAGAAAAAAGAGCATCTTTACCAATTGCTGTGTTACTAGCACCAGAAGTATTTGTTTTAGCAGCATCTGTACCAACTGCTGTATTACCAGTAGCTGTATTGTTTTCTAAAGCACTATGACCAATTGCGACATTTGCAAGACCAGTTAAATTATCTTGTAAAGCTAATGACCCAATCGCAGTGTTGTTTGTACCTGTAGTGTTTTCTTGTAAAGCTGAATTACCAACTGCAACATTATCTGAGCCTGTAGTATTACCAAATAAAGCTGCTGGACCAACCCCTGTATTTTTTGTACCTGTTGTATTAGCTGTCATTGCTCTTTCACCAATAGCAACATTCCTATCTGCTGTCGTATTAGCGTCAAGTGCTAAATAACCTACTGCGGTATTTGAAGCACCTGTAGTGTTTGCTGCTAATGATTGATAGCCTAAAGCTGTATTACTAGAAGCTGTGGTGTTTGATGTTAAAGAACCTCTACCAATAGCAGTATTGTTTGAGCCTGTAGTATTACCAGCTAATGCACCACTACCAAAAGCAGCATTATAATTTCCTTCAGTTAAAGATGTAGACGATTCTCTACCAACAGAAGTATTTTGTTGTCCTGTTGTTAATGAAGCAAAAACACTATCACCTAAAGCTACATTATTTGTACCAGTTGGATAATTACCATCAAGTTTAATTGTTCCACCATCTACTGAGAGGTTACCGCTTAGATTTAATGTTGAACCATCAAAAGTAAGATTTGTTTCACCATTTAATGTATTAGCAGTACCACTACCTGTAATAACTCTATTATCAGCATTGTTGTTAATAGTAGTTCCTGAGACTGATGAAAAAGATAAATTACCAGCACCATCAGTTGTAAGAACTTGACCGCTAGTACCATCAGTTACATTTATTTCTGATATGCCAACTGTATTTGCATCAATAGAAGCTGATAAAGCTACATTACCAGTTCCATCAAAAGAAACTGCTGAAGCTGTTATGTCTCCTGCAATACTAAAATCTCTTGCTGTAGCTAAAGCTGTTGCTGTTCCTGCATTACCTGTAGCTGAAGCTGCAACTACATTTAAAGCATCTACAAATGATTTAGTTACTCTTGCATCAATAGCACTATTAGCTCTTGCATCAGTGTAATAAAGGTTTGTAGTTCCTTCGCTGACTGTATCAGTATCGCCTTGAGTATAAGATAAAACACCTGTTGTTGAGTTATAGGATAATTGTGTTGAATCTTCGCTTATAGAAGCTCTTGCTCTAGCATCTGTATAATAAAGGTTAGAGCCTTCAGCTAAATCGCCAGTGTCTTTTGTTGCAAGTCTTGTATCAAAATCAGTGTTAGCTCTTGCGCTTGTATAATATAAATTAGTACCTTCTGATAGATCACTTGTAGACTTGCCACCAAATGCAGAATCAAATCTTGTAGAAGTATAGTAAAGATTGCTAGTGCCTTCAGATACATCATCAGTATCTTTGCTTGCTAGTCTTGTATCAAATCTAGCATCTGTATAATAAAGGTTAGAGCCTTCAGATAAGTCTGAAGTAGATTTAGAACTTAAATCTAAATTAGCTCCTGTTTGTAAATTGATTCTAGTATCTGCTCTTGCGTTGGTGAAGTAAACATTAGTTGAACCCTCACCAATATCATCAGTATCTAATACAACAGCACCAGTTAGTGTGTTTACACTTGTTACTGGAGATGCAGATTGAGTAAAGCTAATAACACCAGTTGAACTATTATAAGAAATATCACCAGTTGCAGATATAGCAGCTCTTGACCTTGCATCTGTATAATATAAGTTTGACCCTTCTGCTAAATCATCAGTATCGTGATTAGATAAGCTAGAAACTGTACCTGTAACTGCTCCTTCTAAATTAGCAACTAAAGTACCAAGTGAATTAAGAGTAATATTGCCTGTAGCACTACCATCTGCTGTTGTTAATCCTAATGTAAATTTATCTACTGACTCATCCCACATAAAGATACTATTATCAGCAGTACCTCTATTAATAAGCATACCTGAATCATTTACAGGACTACCTGTTAATCCTGCATTAAGCTGGAATAAGTTATCTTCTATATCAAGATTTGTTGTATCAAGTGATGTAAGAGTTCCATTAACAGTAAGATTACCTGCTACTGTTAGATCAGATGCAATTTGCACATCATCAGGTAGCGATAGTGTTATATCAGCAGACTCACTACCACTTCCTGACACTGTAATCTTATTAGCAGTTCCTGTTATTGTTGAAACATAATTACCTGTAGTATCAGTTCCTAATGCAACTGAATCAGCAGCAACACCAGTAGCTTGTATTCCAAGAGCATCAACAAATGCTTTAGTAACTCTAGCATCAATAGCTGAATTTGCTCTTGTATCTGTATAGTATAAATTTGTGTTTTCTGTTAGATCAGCAGTTGTCTTATTATTAAAAGCAGAATTAAATCTTGACTGTGTGTAATATAAATTAGTTGACCCTTCACTTAAATCATCTGTATCTTTAGATGTAAAAGCTGAATCAAATCTAGCTGTTGTGTAATATAGGTTAGTGCCTTCTGCTAAATTAGTTGTAGACTTAGTTGCAAGTCTTGTATCAAAATCTGTATTTGCTCTACCTGATGTATAGTATAAATTTGTAGTTCCTTCAGTTAAATCATCAGTATCTTTGGTAGCTAATCTTGTATCAAATGCAGAATTTACTCTTGCATCTGTATAATAAAGATTAGAACCTTCAGTCAAGTCACCTGTATCTTTAGTAGCTAGTCTAGTATCAAAATCTGAATTAACTCTAGCTGTTGTGTAATATAAGTTGCTACCTTCAGTTAAATCACCTGTATCTTTGGTAGCTAATCTTGAATCAAAATCTGTATTTGCTCTTGTAGTTGTGTAGTAAAGATTAGTATTCTCAACAACAATAGAAGTATCTAAAGTTGCAGTAGATGATTGGTTAGAACCATTACCTATAAATATCTTGCCATTATCTAAGTTAGGAGTAGCGTTACTTCTTCCAGCACCACCTACTTTAATAGAACCATTAACAGCATGACTTCTTAACACCTTACCTATGTTTTGTATTTGTGCTGATTCTCCACTTGGAGCTGTAGTTGTATATTCACCTGCTGTTGTAGATACATAAAGTATTTCACCTACTGATTCATTTGAAGTATCTATAGAAGTTAAATTACCAAAAGTAACTATTTGCAGATTGTTATTAGCATTAGCATCTTCTATTGCCATACCAAATGCAGGCATTTTAGAAGCATCATCAGCTTTTGCTTTACCTACTGTTGTTGTATTTCCTGAAACACCTGATACATAAACAACATCACCCTTAGATAAGGCTTCATCTGTTTTGGCTGTAAACCTAACAGCACCATCTAAGTCTCCAACAAATTCATCTGTTGCAGTAACTAAATTAAATGTCACATCATCAGTTGTAGCTACAGATTGTCCTATAGCAATACTAGGAGTAGAACCTTCACCAGTTCCACCTGTTACTGTTACACCAGTTCCACCTGACATAGATTCAACATAATCACCAGTTGTATCAGTTCCCAGTGTTATTGAATTAATTTGCACAACTGTATCTATATCAACATTAGTACTACCATCAAAAGATACTGATCCAACTACATCACCTGATAAAGATATAGTTCTTGCTGTGCTTAGAGTATCAGCAGAATCAGCATTACCTGTTAAGTCTCCAGTAACATTACCTGTAACATTACCTGTTAAGTTACCAGTAACATCTCCTGTTAAATTCCCAGTAAATGTATTAGATGCAGTAATACTAACACCTGTAGTAATCCAAGCATTATCAGCAGCGTTTCTTATCTTCAATACACTGCTAGATGTATCTACCCATAATTGATGGGCAAATGTAGTTGATGGTTCTGTTGAGCCACTATTAACAGTTGCAATAGCTAAAAGAGCATTGTTTAAATCTGCTCTAAAATCTGCACCTGATTGGTTTTCTATGTTGTAATCGTGTTGTGCCATATTAAAATCTCTTTTCTATTAATTTTATACCTATCTTAAATATTTATAAATTCTTTTTCATTAGTAAATCATTTTTTTATTCATTCAGTTTCGGTAGGATTAGGAGCACCATATAATAAATTTGTAAATGCATAATTAATATTATCATTACTTTCATAAAAGCTATTAATCCAATCCTCTGCTATTTCATTTGTTACTTCATCTATATCAATAAAAGATTCATTAGATGTGTTAATTTGAGAGGGATTAAAACAAATCATTTCATCTTCTAATGTATAAGTATTACCACTACCATCATTATCAGTGCCTACTAATCTGTAATGAATATTATATACAATACTTTTACCGCCTTCCTCTATTGGTTTTGCATAAATATTTTTAACTGTAACCTCAGTTGAAAAAGTATGAACATCTGAAACATTATCATTCCATGGCATTTTTATCTCCTATGTACTAAATTTAACCAATCTAACATCACATCCACCAATATATTGTGTATTACTATCACCTTCTGCATATATAAAAAAGTTTAATGTACCCGTGCCTGTATATCGAAAAGCTATAGGAATATTCCCACTATCTTTTGCTGTAGTTAATCTACTTGCAGTAATCCATCCACCAGTTAAATATTCTAAATCTGTAGAAACATAAATAGCATGAGAAGCACTTTCTGTAATTTTTGTAACATCATAAAATGAAACTACTGTATTAACATCGTAACTTGATCCTGAACCATAAGTGCCATCTGACACTAGAAAACTTATACCTTTAACTTGTCCAGCAAAAGAGCCTTTATATACTCTTACATAACCAGTATAAAAACCTGCTCCTGACCCTATTTCTGCTACATGACGATAATTTAAATCGTTTTCATTCCAATAGCCTAAAGTAGTACCTGTTTTTTCACCGCCATTAGTAGGTAAAAATAAGTCTGTAGTTATAATTTTATCTGCTGTAATTTGATTTGCTGCAATTTTATCATTAATAATAGCATTATCTTTTATTTGTCCTGTATCTACTCCGCCTGATTTAATGATTAGATTACCACTTCCGTCAGTGTCTAAAGTAACTCCATCAATTAATATTTTATCTGCTGACAAGTTATTTATTCTTGCATTATCAATAAGTACAGAACCACCACTAACAACAAAAGGACTTACACTTGAGCCAGCATCATTATCAATTTTAAAAGTATCAGCTAAGAAAGCTATTGTGCTAGTTGCTCCTGTTCCTGCATCGGCATTACTCTCAAGAACCATTTGTGCAACTTTGCCATTTGCATTTAGTTGTAATACATAAGATGCAGATGCGTTGCCATTAATATCTGTTATTGCTGTTGCGTTTGTTGTGATAGATGCTGTATTACCATTAACTGTAGAGGTTAAAGATGTAATATCTGCTGCTAAAGCAGAATCTGCATTTGCTCTTGTTACTGATTCAGAAGTAATATTTGCAGTATTTGAATTAACAGTAGAGGTCAAACTAGTTATGTCTGCTGCTAATGCTGTATCTGCATTTGCTCTTGTTGTGGCCTCACTACTAATAGATGCAGTGTTGCCATTAACTGTAGAGGTTAAAGATGTAATATCTGCCGCTAAAGCAGAATCGGCATTTGCTCTTGTTGTTTGTTCAGTAGTTATTGCTGAAGTATTACTATTAACTGTAGATGTAAGACTGGTTATTGCACTTGCATTGGCTGAAGTATCAGTTGTAAGAGTAACTATATCACTTTGAGCTGTAGCTATATTTGAGCTGTTAGTTGTTACAGTAGAGCTTAATGAATTATATAAAGTTACTAATGAAGAATCTCTAGCTTTTTCCCAACCATTATTAGATGAGTTTCTTACATAAATTTGATTATCATCATCGGTATCTGCCCACAAATCTTGTGCTTGTAATGCAGAGCCATCATTTCTTGTTGTTGGTGCTGAAGTAGATTTTATTAATTGAGTTGAGTCAACGCCACCAGCATTAATTGCAGATTGTACTTCTGCTGCTAATGCGTCTAAATCAACAGCACCATCTTGTATATCTCCTGAACCTGTTGGTGGAGTTCCAACAGTAAAATTACCTGTGGTTGGGAATCTTGCTGGACTAGATTCAACACCTAAAGTATTTAAAGAAGTAATATTAGCAACAAATAAACCAGTAGGTATAAAAGTTAAATCACAACTCTCTACATCTACCATTCTGTTCATTAGCTGATTGCCTGAACTATCTACAACATTAACTCTATATTGATAATCAGGAAAATCTGTTGGTTCATCCCAAGATAAAAATGGTCTGCCTGTAGGACTAGAATCACTATCAGTGAAACTTATGTTAGTTGGGGGTTTAACTGCATAAGCAGAAGGTAGGTTAGCTAACTCTTCTACTGGTTCTTGGGGTGGTACTTCCCATGTATAAACATCAAAGTATTCTATTAAGCTAACAGCAACTAAACCATTAGATTGCAATTCTAATGCTTCTACTCTACAAACTTTACCTGAGAATCCTAAACCTGCATAAGTTAAATCTACTATATCTCCTACATTTAACTTATACATCTCAGGAGTTCCTAAGAACTGCATAGTTGTTTGATTTCTACTTCTAGTTAAGATTGCTTTACCCATGTTATAAGCAATATATGGGTCAGTTATATAAGGGAACTCAGCCTTTATTTCTAATATTTCATCACCATCATCTGAGTAATATTCAGGCGTTGCATCATGTAAAACTGTAGCTGTATCTAATTCATATTTTTTATTAGCATTAAAGAACTCAACAATAACTTTATTTGCTTTTTTGTCTTTATTGCCATAATCAACTGATATACCAGCATCAGCAATAATATGATTATCATTAATACTAAATGATGAAGTGCCTGTATCTTCTATTGATAATTCATACTGACCATTAATATAAAGAAAAATACCCCTCATATTAGCAAGAAGCTCTTTCGCATTTTCCATTACATTTTTATTAGCATCTAAATAACCATTTGTAGTAAATCGTTTAACTTTTAGTAATGAAGAGCCAGTTTGAGAAGCATAATTACTACCAAAATAACTATTAATAAAAACAATATATTCTGCTGTTGAATCAAAGAATTGACTTCTTTGTATATCAATAATTTCATCACCATCTATAACACCATTACCATTAGAATCAAATAAATCTAATATTTCACCTATTTTATTTTGCCACCAATCTTCATTAGCATCTGCACCAGCTATTGTGAAAAAGTTATCACCACTATTTGCACTCCAAGTAAGTGATTGAGCAGTTCCATTAAAGTAAGGCTGATCAACCTGAGTATCACAAACATTAGCAGCAGAGCTAAATGTAGTCATATTAATTTGTGATGCTGTTAAACCTTTTCCATATTCATTGTTAGTAATGTAATCTAAAAATACTAAAGCTGGATTATCAGAATGTTTATAAGTAGTTGGAGTACCAAATTGTTGATTTGTATCTCTTGGGTCATAAATTCTTTTACCTTTAACCTGAACTGTTAGTTGTGGTACTCCTGCAAACATACCTTCTTTATCATACTTATAATGTGCTGCTATATAACATACTCCATTTAATTTATGTGATGAAGTCCAGTTAGGCATTGATGCAACAAGCATAGGGTCTGCTGTTTGTGATGCAGTACCATGATGAAGATTTAAAGTGATTCTATATCTTACGTTTTGATTAGTACCAAACTGTCCTGCTCCAGCACTTGCAGTAGAACCAACTTGAGATACTGTATTTAAAGGCTGATGCCCATTGTAACCAGTTTGATTGTTTCTGTCTGAACCAACATAGCATCCATATTTAAATCTATTAGGGTCAGTTAAAGGATTGCCATCTAATTCAATCGTTCTATAAAGAATCTCATCACATTCACCAACTGATAGAGCATAAACTACAAACAAATGTCTTGAATCATTATTAGATACATCCATGTATACAATCTGAGCTCCCACTCTTCTTGTTCCATAAACAACAGGCATTTTGCCACCAGCAGCTACTTTGTTAGCTAATATATCTTGACCTTTAGCAAGCATTTGTCTAGCTTGCATAAAACCTTTAACACCTACTGCAAGTGTTGCAGCAGTAAGTATCATGTTTATCTTTCCTAAAGTATCGGCAGCTTTCCAAGTAGCTACAACCCAATTAAAAAATGTTACAAAAGGATTTGCCATTTAAATACCCCACCTAACATCTTTTTTAACTTGTGTTGCAAATTCCATACCCTTATCACCTGAACTAAAAGATTGTTGTGATTCATCAGAAAAATGTCTGCCTTTAGTTAAGTTCCAGTTTGCCCAATGTGAAGCTACAGTCATACTCAATGTTGAATCATTAATATTTTCTTGTATTGCTACATTTCTTATTTGACCTGTAAAATAATTAATTGCCCCTATAATAGTTTCATCTTCATTAAAGTAAGCTATATAAATCTCTACTGTTTTATCTGTAAATGCACCATCTTGAACTAAAGACCTTACTTCATTTGTTATATTAGAAAACCCTAAATTAATTTCATCTACTTGTAATTGACCTGTTTCAGTTGTTGAATCAACTGTTAAAAAACTACCACCAGCTTCATAGCTATTAGAATCATAAGTTACATTAGAATACCAATCAGTTAATCTGATAGTAGATGATAAATTTAGCTCAACTAAAAAAGCTGTTTTAGTTGCTGTTGATGATACTTGAGTTTGTAAATCAGTAGATAAACTTCTTGGCATTAGGTTATAACCTCTCTAACATCAAATGAAATACTGTAAAAACCGCTAGCATCTGTTGAATACATAATCTCATTATTTTCAAGATAAACAGTGAAACTAGGTTTGTTTACAGTAACAGCTTCATTATCTGCTAGAGATGCTACTAGATTTGGTGATATAAGAACAGTTAATGCTCCAGTACCATCAGAATCAATATCTGATTGAACCATGTAGACTTTACTATGATTTGCAAATTTAATTATGTCTCCAGCCTTTAAAGCACCTGTTTGACTAGCTGTAAAGCCATCTAAGACTATAGAAGCATCTCCTGATGTATGTGCTCCAACTACTTGAATATCTGTTTCTGCTTTGCCTGCACCTAAGTTATCTAAAGGTGCAACAATGGTAAAGTCCTCAAAAGAACCTTTTTGTTTTTGTAAAAATGCAAATACTTTTTGAGCCTTTTCTTGTTGTAAAGGTGGCATTGCAACTGTAAAAGAAAAATACTGAGCACCTATTTGTCTGACTTGTTTTCTACCTGATAAAGTCTGATTAACTAAGGTGGGTCTATTATCTTTAAAATTTAAACTTCTAAAATTGGGAGATGTTGGAAATTGTCCTGACATTATACGACTCCCATCTTGCCTTGATTATTCATGGCATTGTTTATGATTGATGTTATCAATCCTTTTCTTGATGCTAGTAACTGGTCAAATCCAGCAGCATCTACTGTTGATATATTAAAGTTGACTGTAGCACCCATACCCTGTCCTTTGGTATGATCTATAACAGTTTCATTAGGATGTAATATTGCAGGGAATCCACCCTTACCATCTACACCACCTGCTCTTGCACCAAATCCTGTAAAACCACCACCATCACCTGAAGGTATAGTTGTGGGAAGATTTAAAGATGATGTATCTATCTTTGGCTTAAACATACCACCAATTGATGCAAACATTTTGTCTATAACTAATTTTTGTACTGCTATTCTAATTAACTCTCTTACTATAGATGTGGCATAATCTTTAAATGATGCTTTACCTTTTTCTAAGAAATCCATTGTTAATTGAGTAACACCATCATAAGATTTTTTAAATACACCCTGCATTTCTTCTTGCATGGTTTTGATATTAGTAAAGAAATCCTTATAACCTTTTTCAGCATCCATTAAGAATTGTTCTAATGCTGACAATTCTTTAAATCCAGTCTTACCATCTCCATCACCACCATCAGGATCTCTACCAAGAAGCATGTCCATAAAAGATGGTATATTAATTTTTTTAAATTCTGCTTTTGTTCTTTTTTCTATATTTTTTGTTAATTGTACTATTTCTGCATCAAGCTCTTTATCCTTTTCTTTGAAGCTAATCATTTTTTGCAGCTCTTTAAATTTTATTTTAAATCTATCAATCATATTTGGTAACATTCTTTTAAATACTTCTTGAAAGACTGTTCCTATTTCATTTCTAAAAATATAAGCCGCAGAAAGCACAGCAGCAAAACCGCTTATTAAAGCAATAACTGGATTTGCTCTCATGGTTGCGTTTAATGCAACAAAACCTAATCTTAATTTATTTACAGCCAAAAGAGTTCCTGCAAGAACTGGTATCAATATTACATCTAAATTCTCAGCAAATTTATTTACTACAGCAGCAAAAGTTGAAAAACCATTAGTGGCTTTTTGCACATCACCAACAATAAATTGAAAGTTATTTCTTAAAGCTACGCCAGCCTGTCCTAGTGTCATGGGCATGTCTTTAATTTGGTCATTAGTTTCTTTCATGCCAGCTATTAATATTGGCATTACGACCTCGGCTGTTAATTTACCAGCATGACCAAACTCTCTAAGCTCACCAATAGTTTTACCTAATCCTTCAGCTAACATTTTTGTCAGAATGGTATTGTTTTCCATTACTGATCTAAGCTCGTCACCCCTAAGAGCACCTGAAGCTA
>UPTG01001473.1_pt1 | contig 17347 bp, 14 predicted proteins | sample 2160121 | NCBI WGS metagenome assembly UPTG01 (sample SAMN06266255, study PRJEB28933) | marine metagenome | isolation source: Columbia River Estuary | place: USA:Columbia River Estuary, USA | collected 2014-07-27
AGTACAGATAATACATGAGGAGTCAGGTTTTAGAGCGTCTTTTTCAGATTTCTCAGTCCGTTCAGACTTTCAAAAAAATAAAGATTTTTTTGTTAGAAAGTTTTTTAATGAGAAAAATAATGAAGCATTTGATCTTGAAATAGATTCGTTGTTTAGGGTGGAAATAGTAAAGGTTGATGAATGTGAACATGTAATAATGTTGGCGATGCATCATATAATTTCTGATGGGTGGTCGTTGGAGAATATATTGGCCGAGATGAATATGATTTATAGCGCTTTTGTTGAGGGTGAAAGCTGCCCCCTGCCTGACTTGAAAATACAGTTTGCAGACTATGCATATTGGGAGAATGCTTATTTTCAATCACAAGTTTCACGGAAACATCTATCCTCTCTTAGTCAGCGACTTCATCAGGTCGAACAGCTAGATTTGAAAGTCGATAAGCCTCGCCCCGCCGAAAAATCTTTTTACCCTGGAGGTGTACTAGGCGTTAAGTTGGACGAGAGTCTTGTGGCTGATTTAAGAGAGTTGGCTAAAGATAAGAAGGTGACTTTGTTTATGGTTATGCTTTCTGTCTATTATATATTTTTATCTCGCCGCTCTAATCAAAAAGACATTGTTGTCGGGTCTCCTCTCTCTACTCGAGTCTTTTCTGAGCTTGAACATGTTGTTGGGTATCTGATTAATATTGTGATTTATCGAGGTTATGTTGATGAGGACGGGACGTTTGAAAATCTTTTGAATAAAGTGAAATTTGACATCTTGGATGTGATGGAAACAGTACATATTCCTTACGAAAAAATAAATCATGAAAATAAAAATAAAAACTTAATCAGAGCAATGTTTAATTTGCAAAATGTTCCGTCTGGAAGTGTTTCTACATCAAAGTTAAAACTGAAAGGTTCTAAGTATGAAAGTTCAAATTCGAGAATGATGGTGTCGGATATGGGTTTTAGATTTTTGGAAAAAGATGGAAAATTGGGAGGAGTGTTTGATTATCGAAAGGACTTGTTTGATGATGAATCGGCTTCGTTAATGGTTAACGAATATGTCATGCTTTTGAGGTTGGTGACGAAAAGTTCTAACAGAAAAATTTCTTTTTTAAAGAATAAAAATATAATGAGAGATTTTGAGTTAGAGTGTTGTTGATAATAAGTCAGAAGGTGCTTGTTAATATAAAAAATATCCTTTAAATATAATCTAGGTTTAAAACTAGTTGTTCGTTTAGAGTGGTTTTTTGTGATATTATTTAGTGGTTTTTTCAGGTTTTTTATTTTGATTTAAAGAAGATGAATTTGTAAGTGATTCTAATAGAGGAGTATAAAAGTGAAAGATGAAGAGTCTTATAAAGTGGTTGTTAATCATGAAGAGCAGTATTCTATTTGGCCGGCAAAAAAAACAATTCCTTTAGGTTGGTGTGATGGCGGTTTTTCAGGTGACAAGGAAGAATGTTTGTCTCATATAGACAGTGTGTGGCTAGATATTCGCCCTTTGGGCTTGCGGACAAAATTAAAAAACGTTTGTTAGTATTTAACTTGGTGTAGAGTTTTTAATTAGAAATTGAGGTGTACTTGACTTATATCGTACCTGTTAAATTAAATAGCGCGAGTAGAACTCGTATTGTTTGCTTTCCATTTGCTGGAGGAGGTGTTTCGGTTTATAGGACGCTTTTTGAAAATGTTACTATTGATGCTGAGGTGTTGGCGGTTTTGTTGCCTGGAAGAGAGAGCCGATTTTCAGAGGCCTTTGTAGGTGATTTTGAAACGTTGGTTGAAAATATAAGCAAAGAGTTGGAAGAGTATAACGATAAATCGTTAATTTTTTTTGGGCATAGTATGGGGGCAGTCTTGGCTTTTGAGACTGCGGCTTGTTTGTTCGCTAGTGGTAACGACCTTGTGAGCAAGGTGTTTGTTTCTGGCGCTCGTGCACCACACCTTAGAGATAGAGATGAAAAGCTACATGCTTTATCAGATAAAGAGCTATTTGAGCGACTCTATAGCTATGGTGGCATGCTTAGTGAGATAGCTGATAATAAACAGCTTGTTGACTTGGTTTTACCTATTGTAAGGTCGGATCTTTCTTTGATAGAAAATTATCAATGTAGAGAAGGTGCTTTAATACCTTGCCCTATTTTGGCATTATCAGGATTTGATGATCCTGAAGTTTCACGGCCTGAAGTTGAAGCTTGGGAAGTTTATACTTCAGGGCCTTTCTCATGCCGATTTTATCCAGGAGATCATTTTTTTATAAAAGTAAATAAGGAAGAGATAATCTCCCTTCTTAGTATGAATGTAGTGAATTTTTAAATGGCTAGATTAATCATGTGTTTGTTGGGGTTCTGGTTCAAGTTTTAGTTTATTAAAATCAATATTTTCTAATGTTCGATAACTCCGTGGATTTATATAGTTTAGTTGTTGCTTTTAAAGTATTTTCAAGTTGCTGAAGGTGGAGTTGGAGTTGTCTACAGAGTAAAAGGTTTAATGTGAATATGTTTCTAGAGGAAGATGTGAAAGGTGTTGTTAATGAACGTATTTGATGGTGATAAAATAAATTTTCTTCTTCGAGCGTCAAAGTTTTATACAAGCTATAAAGCGTTAATATTTTTAGGTGTGCTCATTGTTTTTTTAGAGAAGGTGATTTATGGCGCAACTCCATTTGTTTTTAGAGAGATTATTAATTTTTTGCAAATCGCTTATGCTGGGTTTGATAATGGTTTGGTCGTGTTTCCGATTTACTTGTTTTCTTTTTATGTGATTCTGAGAGTTTTTGATCGAATAATTAGTGAGGTCAATACGATTGTTTCTGGGAAGTTTGTTGATCGTTTAAAAGAGGATATGACGCTTAGGCTATTTAATCACTTGCATCAAGTGGATTTAAAGCTTTATTCTGGTGGGCGAGCTGGGGCTTTGGTAAGAGATGTGGAAAAAGGTATAGATGCTATTGCAGGATCTGCAAGAGTAATTTTGTTTAACGTGCTTCCTATTTTCTTTGAAATAATTATAGTATTAAGTATTTTTTACTATTTGTATGATAGTTTGATTGGGCATGTTCTTCTGTTTTCTGTGATAGTTTTTTTATTTTGCTCTATTGTTTTTTCTAAAAATCAAACAAAAACTTCATGGGATGTGGTTAGTTTGTCTAGAGAAATAAGTTCTAAATTTGTCGATGCGGTAATTAATTTTGAAAGTTCTCGAGTTTTTGGTTCTAGTAAATATGAAATGGATCGGCATAAGAAAGATTCTGAAGTATTAACAAAAAAAATTGTGAGAGATAGGCTTTATGGAGTTTTTTCATCTTCTATAAAGTCAGCTATTAGTACTATAACTATTTGCTTTATATTGGGTTTTTCTATTTATAGTGTCGCTAATGGTGCGATGTTGTTAGGTGACTTGGCGCTGATCAATATCCTTTTGATTCGCTTGCATAAACCATTAGATTCGGCAGGAGGGTTGTATCTTAGTTTGGGTACGTTTTCTCTGCATATTGAACGTTTGCTAAATGTATTAAATGTTTAGCCTGCAATAAAAGAATCTGGATATGCAAAAGAAATAAAAGAAATAAAAGATGTTAGTGTTCATGATCTTAGCTTTTCATATGATGAAAATAAAAAAACAATAAATAATTTATCTTTTTCGCTAACAAAAGGAGATTCTCTTTCTGTGGTTGGTCCAAGTGGGAGTGGAAAAAGTACAATTTCTAAAGTTCTTCTTCGATTGTATGATTTTGACTCCGGTAAATATTTCTTAAACAAAGAGGCGGTAGAAAATTTCACCGTAGATAGTATTAGAGAAAGAATAAGTATAGTTTCTCAAGATACGACATTGTTTAATGATACGTTAAGAAAAAATATTACTTATGGGATGTCTGGAGTCACGGATGAAGCTGTGAATAGCGTGCTCAAAAGTGTCGCATTAAATGAAGTTGTTGATTCCTTGCCTTTGGGGTTGGATACGTTAGTTGGAGAAAGAGGGACAAGACTTTCTGGAGGTGAAAAGCAGCGAGTATTACTGGCTAGAGCTATTTTAAGAAAGCCTGATGTTATTATTTTTGATGAGGCAACGTCAGCTTTAGATAAGTTTTCTGAAGAAAAGATATTCGAAATAACCCGGAAGTTAATGGAATATTCTATTGTAATCATTATTACACATGATCTTAATTCCAGTCTGTATTCGAAAAAAATTATGTGTTTTGATGAGTATGGTTGCGCTAAATTTGGATCTCATCAGGACCTTCTTTTATGCTCTTCCTCATATAAAAAGTTGTGGGATTCCACGGTTTCTTTGTCAAAAGCCACTGTTTAGAGAGGCGGCAATTTAATATAATTAATGAGAGATAAAAATGGCCTTTTTTGATGTTTTTAATGGTGATGCAGATGGTATATGTTCTTTAATACAGCTTCGGTTGCATGATCCACAAGATAGTATTTTGATAACGGGTGTTAAAAGAGATATTTCTTTATTGAATAGGATAGAAAATAAGGTCTCACGCGCTGATATTGTAACGGTTCTCGATATATCTATGGATAAAAATCAACAACCACTTGAGCAAATATTAGCGCAAAAAACTAGTGTTTTTTACGTTGATCATCATACCGCTAAAAAGATCCCGCAAGTGGATAACCTAACATCTTTGATCGATCTTGATGCAAATACTTGTACTAGTCTTATTGTTAATAAGTATTTGAAAAATAAGTATGCTGGATGGGCTGTTGTAGGTTCGTCTGGTGATAATTTAAAAGTAAGGGCTAAAAAATTAGCGGTACAAGAAAAGATACCCGCTATGTTACAGGATAAATTATTTTCATTAGGAAAGTATATGAACTATAACGCTTATGGCCAATCTTATGATGATTTGGCATTTGCACCTGAAGATCTGTATCGAGAAATGTCATTATATTCTAGCCCAATTAATTTTTTAGAAAATGATGAGATGGTTTTTTCTACTTTAGAGAGTCGTTATTTAGATGACTTTGAAAAAGTTAATGCTTTATCCGTTGAAGAAGTTTCTCCGTCGGCTGCATTTGTAATCATGCCTGATTGCTCCTGGGCAAGACGTGTAAGTGGAGTATATGCTAATGACCTCGCTAATAATAATCCATGTCGTGCACATGCCATCTTCACAGTTGTTAATCAAAGTGTATATCAAGTGAGTGTTCGAGCACCTATTAGTAATAAATACGGTGCGGATCAGTTTTGCCTTGATTTTCCTACAGGTGGAGGGCGACCTGCAGCAGCAGGTATTAATCGTCTTCCAATATCTGAGTTTGATAACTTTATACATAAATTTAAATGTTTTTTTAAATAAGTCTAGGAGCTTTTATGAGTGATTTTTGTCAGATGACACGTGATAATCATTTTAAATTTGGTTATGACGATACGTTTTTTGTAGATAGAGTAAGAGGGGACCAAAAATTTTCTGTAACATATGGACAGTGTAAATCCCCAATATTTGACTGGCGTTATCACTGCACGAAATCTGCAGAAGAGATAAGTGTCACATATAAAGATAAGCCAATATATGTGTGTTTAAGTGGAGGAATAGATAGTGAGGTAGTAGTTAGATCGTTCTTGGCAGCCAATATAGTCCCAAAGATTATCATTATTCGGCATATAGGGGGCTATAATTTACATGATTACTGTTGGGCGGTAGGTTTTTGTGAGTCAGAGGGGTTGGATTATGAGTTTTTTGACTTGGATTTAATTGATTTCTGGGAGTCTGGAGAGGTGGATGAATATGCAAAGATCGCTAACGGTATATCGCCTCAAATGTGTACCTTACTAAAAATAATGCAACATATTCATGATCTAGGTGGAGTCGCTGTTTTAGGTGCTCTAGAAAGAGAGTTTAGTTACAGGAAGAATTATGACTCTTGGTGTTTAACTGAGTCGGAAAACTTTGCTTGTTTATATCGCTATGCAAGTAAAACTAAAATTAATGTTGTCCCGTCTTTTTTTAATTGGAGCCCAGAGATGCTTCTTTCGTACATGAATGATAGTTATCTTGCTCAAATAATGAGTCAGACTGGAATGCCATATTTTAAATCATCTTATGCTAAAGCGGATATATATGGACGTTATTGGTCGTTGCAGCGAAGAGGTAAATATGCGGGGTATGAAAAACTGTTAGAATATAGTAAAAAGCACCGGTCTCGGCTAGAGGGTATTTATGGTGATTATTCTTCTTTTATTTTCACGCCTGTTAATGAGTTACGTAAAATTTTATCTTCGTCATAAAAACAGAGATAAATCACATTACTTATAAGTGAGAAAAAAATGAACGCGCCGACCGTTTTAAATGATAACTCAAAAGAAAATCACACTGTTTCTCCAGAATTTTTAACCTTTGGTCACCCTCGTGGGCTGTTAAAAAAATACCTATCCCAGGATGATTGTGATGGCGATTTTTTTCTATTTCTAAATGAGGAAAGTAATGTAAAATTCAAATCGATGCCGTTAGATATTACACTTTTGTCTTTTGATGGAAAAGAAAATGTCGATATTTTTTCTGCTTTGCTAATTATTGATTTGTCGCTAGGGATTGATGATGTTGCTTTGGAGAGTTTGATTTTTTTGGGGTTGATTAATGTTGAGAATTTAATTGTAACTATTTTTTTTGATGATGTTGATAGGGATTCAGAAAAACGTTTTGAAGAAATGAAAGTGAATTTAAACTATTTTTTTAAAAAATTTAATTTCAAAGGAGATGGTGTTAAGTTTTTTAAACTCTCTAAAAAGGAAAGATTTTGTGAGGTATGTGAATTTGGTGATTTCTTTAATGCTACTTTCTCTTTAGAGAAGAGAGAGAATGTATTTTTTGGTGAAGATTGTCCCTCATCTGACAGTAGTAAAGTTTTGTTTGTGGATCAATTTTCAGCAAATATATTTTTTTATGGAAGATGTTCTTTGTATTCCGGGAGGAGTTATATTGCAGAGATTTCAGGTAAGATAGTTGGCTTTTCTATTACAAAAATAAAAAATAAAGTAGGAGGGGGTGTTGATTCAGATAACTCTTTAGAGTTTATTGAAACTAAAGCTTTTGCCTTATGTAATATGTCATTAAATAACCCTATTCCATTTAAAGAGTTCTCCAATTCCGTTAGCAAAAAGTTTTTTATTTTGGATTCGGAATCAAAGACAAAAGTTGGTGTCGGAAAACTTAATTTTCCTTTGTCTCGTGCAAGTAATCTTCGTATAGAGAAGTTGGATGTAAATAAAGAAGCATATGCAAGACAAAAAAAACAAAAGCCTGTGGTTGTGTGGTTTACGGGTCTTTCAGGCTCTGGTAAGTCTACCATTGCTAATTTAGTTGAAAGAAAACTATATAGTATGGGAAAGCATACTTATATTCTTGATGGAGATAATGTTCGGCATGGATTAAATAGGGATTTAGGCTTTACTGCTAGCGATAGAGTTGAAAACGTGCGTCGTATTGGAGAAGTTGCTAAGTTAATGGTCGATGCAGGTTTGATTACGCTTGTATCTTTTATTTCTCCTTTTAAATCAGAGCGTGAGCAAGCTCGATCGATAGTTGAAAAGGGAGAATTTATAGAGGTGTTTGTTGAAACCCCTATAGAAGTTTGCCAAAAAAGAGATGTAAAAGGCCTATATGCAAAGGCAGAGCGTGGAGAAATAAAAAACTTTACAGGTATTTCATCGCCTTATGAGGCACCAGAAAATCCTGATATAAGATTGAATACGGAGCATAATACAGTTGAGGTTCTGGCAAGTCAGGTAATTGATTACTTAAAAGAAAAAAGCTTTTTAAAATAATAATATGCTATTTACTTTTGCAATATTCTACTGAGTATAAATTTCCATGTTTTCTATTGTTTCGAAAATTAAGATGGCTTGTGTTGTATTGGTGTCGGCAGTCTTTTTAATATCTTGTTCTCAAGATGATGTGACATCAAAAAAATCTAAAAGAAAACACTTTGTAGAGGTTTTTAAAGTGACTTCGGAGATGTTGTCAATACAGCAGAAACGTACAGGCACATTGCAGGCAATTAAAGAAATTAAAATTTATACCGAAGAAAATGGAAAAATAACTTATCTTCCATTCTATGAGGGTGATGTAGTCACTCAGGGGGAGGTGGTAGCACGTTTAGGTAATCGTTTGCTTAAATCTGAGCTTGCTAAAATAATAGCCTTAAGAAAAAAGGCAGAGCAAGATGTTAATCGTATTCGTAGTTTATCTACTAAAAATTTGACATCACAAATTGAACTAAGCCGTGTAGAAACTGATTTAGCTGTTGCTCGTGCAAATGAGTCCGGATTAAATACTCGCTTAGCTCGTTCTGTATTAAAGTCACCTATTAGTGGAGTGGTTAGTAAGCGCCTTTCTGAATTAGGTACAGTAATTGAAGAACATACACATTTGTTGACCATATCAGATAATAGTAAGCTAATTACAAAAGTTTCCGTTCCCGAACTCTTTATTAATAGCCTCAGTGTGGGTGATTTGGTTGAGATTAAGATAGACGCATTAGCCAGATTTCAAAAAAATGGAGCTAATGGCATTATCACCCGTATACACCCAAACTTAAGCCTTGATACCCGCACAGGTATTGTCGAGGTCTCCTTAGGTGCTGTACCTTCGGGAGCCCGACCAGGGCAGTTGGCTAGACTTATTTTCGAAAGTAAAAAAATAAAACGGTTAACTATCCCTTTTGCTGCTTTGAGGCGGTCTTCTGAGGGAGACTACGTTTTTATTCTCGATGAAAGTAAGTCTAGAGTTAAAAAAGTTTTTGTTGTCAGCGGCTTATACTTGGATGAAAGAGTAGAAATTCTTAAGGGACTGAAAGAAGGACAGCAGGTGGTTACCAAAGGTTTTACTAATTTACGACATAATAAAAAAGTTATTCTGGCCTCGAAAAACTAATATCAATGTTCAATAATGACACGAGAAAATAATGCTTATAGGTAGAGGTGATGGTATTTCCGGTTGGTCTATTAAACATCCCGTCGGTGTGACAATGTTGGCTTTGACAGTCATTGTGCTTGGTTTTTTTGCTTTGGCAAAAATATCTATAGACTTGTTACCTCATATTATTTATCCGGAAATTCGAATTCGGATTATGGATTCAGGTGTGCCGGCGGTTGTAATGGAGGATCAGGTTACTAGGCAGCTTGAAGAGCAGCTATCTATTACAGAGGATGCAACATCAATACGATCGTACTCTAGTCGTGGTACCTCCTCGGTGGATTTAGCATTTGATTATGGTAAAGATATTGACATAGCTCTACGTGATGCAAGTACTCGGCTTGATAGAGCTAAACGTTTTTTTCCTAACACTATCGAGCCACCGATTATATATAAACTTGATCCGGAGCGAGTGCCTGTCATGGAGCTAGTAGTTAGCTCTTCGTTAAAAGATGGTGTTGAATTACGCAGCTGGGTAGATGACGTATTTAGCAAATGGTTCCTAAATTTACCTGGTGTCTCTGCTGCAGAAGTGGGTGGCGGATTATTACGTGAAATTCAAATTGTTTTAGACCAAAAAAAACTTGCCGCATTAGGGTTAAATTATAACGATATATCTAAAACAATTAAAAGTGCTAATTCAGAGAACTCTATTGGTCGCATGCAAATGCTAAATAGCCAAATTACAGCAAGTATCAATGGTCGATTTTTCTCAATTAATGACATTAAAAATTTACCTATTCGAGCCAGTTTAAATAGCTCTAAAGTGAACAATATTATCTACTTGCGTGATGTAGCAAGAGTAGTCGATTCTCATGAGGATGAGAAAATTAAAATTAGAGCAGACGGTATTAATGGAATAAGATTGTCTATTCAAAAACAGCCTACGGCAAATACTACAGACGTGGTTGATGTTATTAAAGAAAGGTTAAAGTGGTTATCTAGTCAAAATGTTATTCCCTCTGACGTAAAGGTGACGGTAATAGCTGATCAATCTGTTTACATTGTTACAGCTCTCAATAATGCATCTTTAGCTGCTATTAGTGGTGCATTTTTAGCTATGGCTATAGTTTATATGTTCTTAGGCAATATGCGGCATACATTAATTATTGGTAGTGCTATACCAATAGCAGTGCTATTTACATGTGTTCTAATGGGACTGGGAGGTTTAACACTTAATATTATGACATTAGGTGGGTTAGCCTTGGGCATAGGTATGCTTGTAGATAATACTATTGTTATGCTTGAAAATATTTCGCGACATCAATCGGATTCTCTTTTAGCACCTAAAGATTCAGCTGCAGTAGCTGCGTCGGAAGTTAATAGTGCTATTATTGCGTCTACGTCTACTAATTTATCTGCGGTGTTGCCTTTTCTATTTGTTGGCGGTTTAACCGGTTTATTATTTAATGAATTAATTTTCACAATCTCAGCAGCTATCTTTGCTTCTATGATCATCGCATTAACGATAGTTCCTGCGTATGCATCTCAAAAAGTACCATCTCAAAAAAACGCATTTATTAAGATGGTCGATAATGGTATCTGCAAGCTACAGATTTTATATGGTTCACTATTGTTCAAACTGTTAAGTTTTCGCTGGTTATTAATTTTTCTATTCATTATATCTTTAGGTTTTAGCTATCCTGTTTTCACGAGTGGTAAACAAATTTTTTTGCCAAAGTTAGATAGTGGCAGAATACGAGTAAGAATTTCTGCTGATGTAGGCACTCTATTAGAAGATATGGATCGTAAGGTTGAGCTTATAGAGAATATTTTGAGTGAGCAACCTGAAACTGAAACTGTCTCTACAACGGTAGGTGGTTCGATATTTGGGCGAACACAACGTCAAACACCCACCCGTTCCACTATTGTCGTCCAGTTGAAGCCTGCAGAGCAGCATGGTGTGAGTAGTGCAGATTGGATCAATCGGGTAGATGGTATTATCAAAAATGAAAAACTTGCAGGGTTCCGAATCAGGTTGTCTCAACGTGGTATTCAAGGGATAAGGACGGGTGGAGGTGAAGAGGATATTAGTTTACGTTTACAGGGTAGTGATCTCAAAAAGTTGAAATTGATTGCAGATGACATAAAAGAAAAAATGCGTGAAATCCCTGGGTTAAGAAACGTATATCATACATCTCAAAATGAACAATTCGAAATGTCCATATCTATGGATAAAGAGCGAGCGGTTGAACTGGGTATTAGTTTAGTAGATTTGACCGAGGCGGCGCGGATTGCTTTGCAAGGTAAAATAATTAGTGATTACTTAGAAGATGGACGTGCATATAACATTCGACTACGTTTGCCTAGCAACGAAATGTCCACACCAGAAGATTTAGCATCTCTCATGTTATTTCCCGGTGCTCATGGGCGACCCCCGGTTTATTTGGGAAGTGTTGGTAATATAAAGTTAATCGAGAGGCCATCTACAATAAGGCGTATTAGTCAAATGCGGGTAGTTGAGCTTGGTGCGTCGTTAACTGAAGAGTTGACTATAGGAGAAGTCTTATTGTCGTTAGAAAAAATGCGTTCAGAAATACAGTTGCCAGAAGGGTATACATTGTCTGATGGAGGATCAGATAAAGCTTTAAAAGAACAAAATGAGTTAACACAGGTACTTTTGATTTTAGCCTTATTCTTAGTTTTTGTTGTAATGGCTGTTCAGTATGAATCGCTTCTTAACCCTCTGATTATTATTCTAAGTGTGCCTTTTTCTGCGATAGGTGTTGCTATAGGCATCATGGCGCTAGATTTACCGCTCTCTATGCCGATTTGGCTAGGCATGATTATGTTAATCGGAATAGTGGTTAATAATGCTATTTTATTAGTGGAATATATTGAGATAGAGCGTAAAAAAATAGATGTATTTAAGCAAGCCATTATAGAAGCTGCGCGATTAAGATTACGCCCAATTCTTATGACAACGATAAGTACGGTTGTTGGTATGTTGCCTTTGGCTATAGGTCTAGGCGATGGCGCTGAAATGCTCCAGCCTTTAGCGGTTACCGTTGTTTTTGGGTTAAGCTACTCCATGCTTGTCAGTCTAATATTAATTCCTATCATGTATCACGTAATGCACTCCTTTAAGTTAAAAATAGTTTGATATAGTAGTAGGGCTTTAGGGGGGGAGAGATGTGGGTTCAATTTACTAATATAATCGTTGGTTTAATCCCAGGCATCACGCGGATTTCAGTCACCTGTGCGAATTCATTTTTTGATTTTATGAGAGCTGAGTGCTAATAAAGTTTCATGTCGAAGGTATATGGTCTGTGTCTGCCCCGGTATATTCAAAAGCCCTGCTGGTTACCTAGCGGGGCTTTTTTCTACATGTTAATAGTGCCATCATGTTTTTTGATTTTCTTTCCTGCAGTTTTTCGAAAATCGCTTACTTAGTTTCTTCCTACTATCTTTATATATTTCGTTTTTACACTTGGTGTAGGGTATACCTCTTCAAAAGGGGTAGAACGACCATTATATTGAATAATACGCACGTGTTTACGGTTTAGCGCACGAGGTTCTTTTACGCCGCACGAATGAGCAATTAGCCCCACACCGTAAAGTACTTTATTCGCGTAATTAGCGACTCTTTTGGCTTTATCCTCCGGTACCAGACCTTCTTGTAAGGATTTTTTGTGGGTAGTAATACCTGTGGGGCAAGTGTTTTTATTGCATTGCAGGGCTTGTATACAGCCTAAAGCGAACATAAAACCCCTGGCCGAGGTGATAAAGTCGGCACCTGCGGCTAAGGCCCAAGCAATTTTTCCTGGAACTAATAATTTTCCCGACGCAATAATTTTGATCCGGTTTCTTAAGCCATAAGCGATTAGTATATCTATAACGAGTGGTAAGCTTTCTTGAATATCCATGCCCATATAATCCATTAAGGGTTGTGGTGCTGCGCCGGTACCGCCGTCGGCACTATCTAGAGTGATGAAGTCGGGGGCGCTTTGCAGGCCGCGCTCGTGAATTTTTTCACATAGTTCATTGAAAAAATATAAGTGTCCCACGACGGTTTTAAATCCAACGGGTTTACCTGTAGCTTTTTTTACCCTCTCAATCATATCGAGCAAATCATCTACAGAATGAATATCCTCATGACCATTAGGGCTTATAGAGTCTTCGCCAACTTCTATTCCCCGTGTTTTTGCGATTTCTTCGGTGACCTTACCTCCGGGTAGTATGCCACCTTTTCCGGGTTTAGCTCCTTGGCTCATCTTTATTTCAAACATCTTTACTTGTGGATGCGCAGCAATGTCTCGTAATTTATCATCCGATAACTCTCCTTCTTTTGTACGTACGCCGTATTTTGCAGTGCCTATTTGAAAAACAATATCGCACCCGCCTTCTAGGTGATAAGGCGATAATCCACCCTCGCCGGTATTCATCCATATACCGGCAGCTTTTGCGCCTGTTGATAACGCACGTACGGCAGGTTTAGATATGGCGCCAAAGCTCATGCCAGAAATATTGATAATAGAATTGGTGGTGTAAGGGGTATCGGTAAAACCTTCACCAATAGTAATATCTTGGGATGGCATGACATCTTTATCGAGAACAGGAAATGGGCAGTTAATAAAAATAGGGTCGCCTTGAGTGCTGAGTGGGCGCGTTGAACCAAAGGCAATAGTGGTATCTACCTTCTTTGCTGCGCGATATACCCATGAGCGATCTGCTCGATTGAAAGGAAGTTCTTCTCTATCCATAGCAAAAAAGTATTGACGGAAAAATTCGCCAATATGCTCAAAAAAATAACGGAAACGACCTACTACGGGGTAGTTACGACGGATAGTCTGTTCAGTTTGCGTTTTATCAATGACATAAATAGTGGCGATATAAATTATCCCCAAACCTATAATGAACATTAATGTTAATGCGCCCCATTGAATAATTTGACTAGCTAATAGTTGAAGGGTATCCATAAAATAAGCCTGCTTGATTATATTATTGTTGTCTTATCAGACATATTTGAATCTGTAAGTTCAGTGATGCTACATAGAGCTTATGATTAAGAACTTATTACGGATAAATATTGGCAGTAATGCCGTTTTAAAAAGGCGCGGGAGATTGTATTGATAGCTTTTCTTGTGTCATGGGGTGAATGAAATCAATGGCGCTTGCATGTAATAACAAGCGAGAGCTTTTATTTTTTATATCTTCGGGAGCATAAAAAAAGTCGCCTAATATGGGATGACCTATTGCTAGCATATGCACGCGAAGTTGATGGGAGCGCCCAGTGAATGGTGTTAGTGCGACTCGACTTGTATGGTTTTGTTCGCAATAGCTCATCAGAGCTAATTCTGTTTTAGCGTATTTGCCATGTTCGTGGTCGACCTTTTGTTTGGGGCGGTTATCCCAATCACAAATGAGAGGAAGTTCTATTGTTGCTGTTGGTCTGACTTTACCTTCAACTACAGCAGTATACGATTTATTAATCTGTCGTTCGGCAAACAGTTTGCCCATTGCGGCTTGCACGGGGTGATCAAGGGCAATCACAATAATACCTGAGGTGGCCATATCTAAGCGGTGGATAATACGTGCGGTTTCCCAGTGTTTCTCAGTATTGTTTTGTATACTGTCGTGCCCCACAATACGGTTTATGAGGCAGTCTTGCTTGTCGGGGCCGCGCCCCGGTACAGTGAGTAAGCCTGCTGGCTTATCGACAATCAGTAGGTGAGGGTCTTCGTAGAGTACAGAAATGTGTTGCACGATGATATGGATATCCGATAAAACGCATGTGTGGCAGTGTTTAGAGGTTCTTTAAGGCATATAAGCCCAAGGGATAAAATGGTAGCATATACAATTAATATTGATGTAGGTAATTGGCTTTACCTTGATTTAAATAAGTTGGTTTAAGGTACGTTGACTTAAGTCAGTTGAGGTAAGGCGTTGAGCTATGTAGTGTCGAATAGCGCTGAAGACATAGTCGTAAATAGGCGTAAAATGATGTGGATAAAGAATTGACTAATAAGTACATGATTGCTGATACCGATACCTCTTCCATTCCTTACCCATGGCAGCAACAAGCATGGCAGCGGATACAGATGCAAATTGCGCAAGATAAGACGCCACATGCGCTTTTGCTTTCTGGACAGCAGGGTATTGGCAAGTGGCATTTTGCTGAATCGTTAGCGGATTATTTACTATGTCTCAGTCCAAAAGCAGATTTAGCTTGTGGTCAGTGCCGCAGCTGCCAATTGCGACTGGCAGGCACACATCCCGATAAAAAATGGTGTATGCCTGACGAACCGGGCAAAGCAATTAAGATTGACCAAGTGCGGGAGTTGTCTGGCTTTATTGCTAAAACTTCTCAGCAGGGTGGTAAGAAGGTTGTGCTATTAGGGCCGGTTGAGCAGTTAAATATTAACTCGGCGAATGCATTACTCAAAAGCTTAGAGGAGCCAGCGGGCGATACGATACTAATTTTAGTCACGCATGTACTGAGTGGGGTCATGGCGACCATTCGTAGTCGTTGCCAATTATTGCCGTTGGCATCTCCTAGCACAGATGTTGCTCTTGCGTGGTTGCAACAACTGCAGGTGGAGGATGCGAGCACCTTATTACGTTTATCAGGCGGTGCACCACTGATTGCAAAAAATATGGTGGAAGGTGATTACCTCGATCACTTGACGGTATTTATCAGTATCTTAGAGCGCCTTTCCAACCCATCTACCGCGCCAGAATCACCGGATGTGAGCATGGCAAATCAATGGCTACCGTTGAGTATTAATCATTTGACTGATTGGTGGTTGCAGCTAATTCACAGTATATTGACTGAAGCGGCGGTAGAAACTTCTTTAACTGAAGAAGATTCTGATGTTAGTAGTACTCATCAAAACAGCTTGAGTGTGAGTCAGGGAGTTGCTCGAATATTACACGCAGGGCGAACTTTTAATAAGCAATGGTTGTGCAAATTTAGTGATAAACTACTGGCATTACGTCAGCAGCAGTTAAGTGGCGCTAACCCAAATATGCAGCTTTTAGTAGAAGAGTTGTTATTAGATTGGCAAATCATTGTTCAGCGTTCATAAGTAATCTAATAAGTGATAAGTAAAAAACTAATAAGCAAAAAGTTAAGGTAAGAGAATAAAGCGATGAGTGGATTCAGTATAGGTGGTGCAGGTCAAGGTATTTTATCTCTATCTATTAAGGATGTGGCTAACCTTCATGCGGCTTATATGCCTTATGTTGAAAACGGAGGTTTATTTATCCCTACTAAGAAAAAATACCGGATGGGGGATGAAGTATTTGTTTTATTAGCACTTATTGACGAAGCAGATAAAATTCCTATTTCAGGTAAAGTGATTTGGCTAACGCCTAGCGGCGCACAAGGTAATCGTGCGGCAGGTATTGGTGTACAGTTTTCTGAAAAAGAAGGGAATGTGGTTGATATTATCGAAAAATATTTGGTGGGTATTTTACAATCCGATCGTCCCACACATACGATGTGATAGCGCTTGTTAATTAACGCCATCTAAGCTGCACTTGAATATTTCCCTTTATAATAATATTTCCCTCTATAATAGAATACACTCTGTATGAGTAAACTTTATTCATCTTAATCCTCTTTTATATAAGTACTGTTATGTTAGTAGACTCCCATTGCCATCTTGATCGATTAAATCTAGATAATCACGATAACCAATTATCTTCCGCTATTGATGCCGCCTTAGCTCGCGGCGTACAGCAGTTATTATGTGTAGGTATCAGCGTTAATAATCGAGAAGCGGTTGTTGAGATTGCAGAGCAGTATCCGCAAGTGGTTTCTTCTGTAGGCGTACACCCGTTAGATGTCAAAGAGGGCTTGGCGACCGAAAACGATCTGGTTGGATGGTCTACGCATCCTAAAGTAGTTGCTTTAGGGGAATCGGGTTTAGATTATTATTATAGTGAAGACGATAAGTCGCTACAGCAAGAAAGTTTTATCGTGCATTTACAGGCAGCGGCTAAAGCACAGCTACCTGTTATCGTACATACTCGCGATGCAAGAGAAGATACCTTACGGTTGATTAAAGAATATGGCAGTGAAACCTCAGCCGGTGTACTACATTGTTTTACCGAAAGTTGGGAAATGGCAAGGCAGGCGATTGAGATGAACTACATGATCTCTATATCAGGTATTGTGACGTTTAAAAAAGCCGATGAATTACGAGAGGTGGTCAGACAAATCCCAATGGATCGCTTGTTGGTCGAGACAGATTCACCTTACTTAGCACCAGTCCCTCACCGTGGTAAATCTAATGAGCCACAATATGTACGTGATGTGGCGGAATATATAGCGGAGATAAAAGGTATTTCATTTGAAGAGCTGGCGGCGATCACAACCAATAACTTCTATAGACTCTTCCCTAAAGCTAAGGCCAGTTTGCAAAACCGCTAATATCGGGTGAGTGTGTTTCTGCCCATAAGTTTTTGGCGAGCTGTTGTGTGTCT
>UPTG01001474.1_pt1 | contig 17338 bp, 13 predicted proteins | sample 2160121 | NCBI WGS metagenome assembly UPTG01 (sample SAMN06266255, study PRJEB28933) | marine metagenome | isolation source: Columbia River Estuary | place: USA:Columbia River Estuary, USA | collected 2014-07-27
CCTTATCCAAAACATTTCTTAGAAGAAGGGGATACGCTTAAATTTGGGGCAAGTGAACTTGGAATTATTTTTGCGCCAGGACATGCGCCAGGACACATCTGTTTACTAAGTAAAAAAGAAGGGTTTATTATTGCTGGAGATGTGCTTTTTAAAGGAAGTATCGGCAGAACAGATTTGCCAGGTGGAGATTACGATACATTAATTGAAAGTATTAAAACTAAACTTCTTCCATTAGATGAAAATACTATTGTTTATTGCGGGCATGGACCTTCAACTAGCATTGGAAAAGAAAAAATAAGTAATCCTTTTTTGGTTTAAACCCTCTCAGTTTCTCCTTTTTGTTTTAAATCAGCAACAAATTGTTTTATTTTTTGTTCATCTTCTTTTTTACAGACGAGTATCGTTCCCTCATTTTCAACAACTATATACCCTTGCAATCCCTGTAGAACTACTAACTTATCATCAGAAACTTTCACCAAATTATCAGAAGAGTCATACATCATTACATTATTTCCCTGAATCGTATTCTTATATTCATCCAATTCAAGATGAGAATATAATGAACCCCAAGTCCCTAAATCACTCCAACCAAAATCAGCAGGATAAACATATACATTCTCAGATTTTTCCATTATTCCATAATCAATAGAAATATTTTTACAAGCCGGGAAAACCCTGTCAATAAATTCCTTTTCGTTAATAGTATTATAGAATTGCTTTCCTTCATCAAAAACTTCATACATATCTCTTAAATGCTTACGATAAGCTAAAGTTATTGACTTTGCACTCCAAATAAACATTCCAGAGTTCCATAAGAAATCGCCACTATCTAAAAAATTAAGTGCTAACTCCTGATTTGGTTTTTCAGTAAAAGTTTTAACCTTTCTAGCTTTTTTATATCCAGACAAATTATCTTCAGAAAATTGAATATACCCATAACCAGTATCTGGACGAGATGGCGTAATTCCTAATGTTAAAAGCACATCATTTTTAGCAACAATATCTAAGCAATCATTTGTCACTCTTACAAACTCATCCTCTTTTAAAATAATATGATCGGAAGCTGCAATTATCATATTAGCATCCTCATTCATACTTTGAATTTTGAAAGCTGCATAAGCCACACATGGAGCAGTATTTCTCATTGCTGGTTCACAAAGAATATTACTTTCTACAACATTTGGCAACTGTTCCAAACACAAATTCTTATAATTTGTATTTGTTACAATAAGTATATTTTCAGGTGGGCAAATTCGTTCTAAACGGTTAAAAGTTTGTTGGATTAATGTTTCTCCTGTTCCTAAAATATCTAAAAACTGCTTTGGAAAAGAGGATTTGCTCATTGGCCAAAATCTTGAACCTATTCCTCCTGCCATTATTACTGCATAATTATTTTTATTCATCATCTTATATCTTTTTCAAAAAATCGGTTGCTAAAATACAACAATTAAACTGACAAATTATTGCACACTTTCAACTTCTGCAAGCGGATGAAACAAATACACTTTATTTGTTTTAATTTCAACACACTTAAAACGCTTCCTCAATTTTATTCCTTTTTCAAAAACTTTGCCATTACTCAGTTTAAATATAACTCCTTCTGATAAATCAGAAATAGTAAGTAAGTTTCTTGTATCATAATTTCTCAAAACTTTTGACAATTCAACATCAGAAAAAGTTGATGCTTTTGGAGTAATAATATGATTGCTCAAAACTTTTAAAATATCCTCAGGGAAGTAATCAGGAGTTAAAAAGTTTAACATCATAGACTTGAAAGTCAGCTTCCAACTATCACCATGAGGTTTAACTGAGTTTGTATGTTTTTTAAAGACAAAAGCATGAGCTAACTCATGAGTAAAAGTAATCAGGAAAGCATACTTATTCAGATTATTATTCACACTAACAATCAGCTTATTCCCTCTAACTTTAAAATCACCTAACTTAGTTTTTCTAGGAGTTGATACAACTACTGTTGCGTTTAACTCATCAACCCAACATTGCAATAGATCAATACTTTTATCTGGAACGAATGAGTGAAAGGTCAGCATTTAGCTTAATAATTGAAATGCTATAAAACTAGACAAATAAGCCATTACACCCATGTACAAAAACTGAATGATTGGCCATTTTATATGATTTGTTTCTCTATACACAATCGCAAGAGTACTCATACATTGCATTGCAAAAGCATAAAAAAGCATCAATGAGATTCCAACTGCTGGGGTAAAAAATTTCTCGCCATCCTGCCTCTTGACATCAGCCAATCTTTTTTGAATTGATCGAATATCATCATCACCAACACTATATATAGTAGACATAGTTCCTACAAAGACTTCACGAGCTGCAAAAGAAGTAAGTAAAGAAATTCCTATTTTCCAATCAAAACCAAGTGGTTTAATTGCTGGCTCAATAGATTTTCCAATTATTCCTGCATAAGAATGCTCTAATTTATCAGCTGAAATCTGCATTTCTGCATTTTCAATCCCTGCCCACTTTTGTTCAATTTGCTCAAACTTATTACCAGGAGCAAAAGATGAAAGCACCCAAAGTACAATTGAAATTGCAATAATTATCTTACCCGCATCAAATAAAAACACTTTTACTTTTTCAATAATAGTATAAAGTACAGTTTTCCAATCAGGAATTTTATAAGAAGGCATTTCCATTATATAATAGGATCGCTCTTTTGACTTTATAATAAACTTCATTAAGAATGCAATTGCGATTGCAGACACAAAGCCTATTAAATAAAATGCCATCATTACTAAGCCTTGCAAGTTAAATCCTAAAAATTCATCAGCAGGAATAACCAAAGAAATAATTAAAGTATAAACGGGTAAGCGAGCTGAACAACTCATTAATGGAGTAACCATAATAGTAATCAATCTTTCCTTCCATGATGAAATTGTACGAGCCGACATTATTGCAGGAACAGCACATGCAGCACCACTCAATAAAGGAATAATTGACCTCCCGTTTAAACCCACTCCCCTAAGGAGTTTATCAGTAATAAAACTTACCCGAGCCATATAACCTGTGTCTTCCAGGAAAGCAATAAATGCAAATAAAAATGCTATTTGAGGAACAAATATAACAATCCCTCCAAGACCAGCTAGAATACCATTTACCACCAAGTCATTCAGCATTCCTTTAGGCATTGTATCAGCAGTAAACTGCTGTAAATTTGTAAATAATTCATCAATCAATTCCATTGGGTATGCTGACCAAGAAAATACTGCCTGAAAAAGTAAAAATAAAATTGATAAGAAAACTACATATCCAAAAATTGGATGAATCAAAACATCATCAATCTTTTTTGTAAGCATATACTTTCCAATAGGGGTTCCTTTTTTAACGGTAGACTTTATTACTTTATCTATCTGAGCATATCGCTTTACTGTTTCCTTAGCCTGAGCTCTTTCAGGAATAATTTCTTCTTTTTTACAAAGTTGATTTAAAGCACATCTATTATCTATTTCGCCACTTAATTTTTGCTTACAAAGCGCCATAAAAGAAGCAAAATTATTTTCTACTCCTCTAATTTTATTTGCTTGCTCAATTACTCCTTTAAATAATTTAGCCACTTCTAAAAAAGGAAATTTAGGTTTTTTATCAATAGAATCAATAATTATCTCTTTCAAAGCAACAATCCCCTTTCCTTTCCTTGCATTTATTGCAACAACAGGAATTCCTAATTCTCTTGAAAGTAAATTAACATCTACAACAATTCCTTTTTTAGTAGCAATATCAACCATATTTAAGGCCAAAACAACCTCCATATTCAAGTCAATAATTTGAGTAAGCAAAAATATTGAACGCCTTAAATTAGTTGCGTCAGCTATGACAACTGTTACATCTGGATAATCTTCATTATCATTATTACAGAGTGTTTGTTGCGCAACTTGCTCATCCATTGACTTTGGAAATAAAGAATATGTTCCAGGTAAATCAATGATTTCTGCAAGAACTTTTTCTGATAGAATTGCCTTTCCAGTTTTCTTTTCCACAGTAATTCCTGGATAATTTCCAACTTTTTGTTTTAATCCTGTAAGTGCATTAAAGAGAGTAGTTTTTCCTGAATTAGGATTACCTGCAAGAGCAATTTTTAAAGTTTTACTACTCATTCTCTAATAATTTAACCTCAATACTCAAAGCATCTTCTTTTCTAATACTTAATACATATGATGAAATTAATATAGCTATTGGCCCTCCAAAAGGTGCTTTTCGGACAACTTCAAACTGCTCACCCGGGGTACATCCCATTTCTAACAATTTCTGTTCCAATAAATTATCTAAAATTTCAAGCATTTCTCCCTTTGCCCCTATGCTTAAATCTGCTAAAATTTTCATGGCGCGAATATAACTATTTAGAAGGATTCTAAACTAAATTACTTGAAATTAATTAGTGTTTGATGAGAAATTAGGACAAGTATTGCAACCATTTTTCTTTGTTGTTCCGCAAGAAGTAAGTAAAAACAAAGCAATAATAAATAAAAGATGATATTTTTGTGTTCTCATAAGTATTGCAAATTTAAACAAATTACTTAATTACTACTCAAATGTTAAAACTACTTAAACATCTAGGACAATACTTCATCATGATGAAGAAAGTGATGAGTAAGCCTGAAAAATTTAAAGTTTTTTGGAAGCAATTATTGTTAGAAATTGAGAAAGTCGGGATTAACTCAATAGGAATTGTACTTTTCATATCCTTTTTTGTGGGGGGGGTTGTAAGCATACAAACTGCCATTAACATGAGTAGTCCTTTACTCCCAAAATACTTAGTTGGATTAGCTAGCCGTGACTCATTAATCTTAGAATTTTCACCAACCATGATATCACTAATTCTAGCGGGGAAAGTAGGATCAAGCATTGCCTCTGAACTTGGAAGTATGAGGGTTAGCGAACAATTAGATGCACTGGAAATAATGGGAGTAAATTCAGCCTCATTTCTAATCTTACCAAAAATAATTGCTACTATATTCTTTTTTCCATTTTTAGTAATAATTAGTATGGGTATAGGAATGATTGGCGCTTGGATTGGAGGGCTATCAGTAGATGTAACAACAGCAGATTTTCTGTCAGGATTAAAATATGAGTTCAACCCTTTTTATGTGACCTATTCTCTAATAAAGACAGTAGTTTTTGCTTTTATCATAGCCTCAGTATCATCTTATTTTGGCTATTTTACAAAAGGAGGTTCAATTGCAGTTGGAAAATCCAGCACAAAAGCAGTAGTATCAAGTAGTATTCTCATTCTAGTTTGTAATTTCATCCTTACAAATCTTCTTTTAGCATGATAGAAATTAAAAATATAGAAAAACACTTTGGAGATAATCATGTTTTAAAAGACATGACTTATAAATTTGAACAAGGAAAAACAAATCTTATTATTGGGGAAAGTGGTTCGGGAAAAACTACTTTGCTTAAAATTTTGGTTGGGCTTTATAAAAACGATAATGGTTCAGTTCTTTTTGATGGTATAGATGTAAATAAAATGAAACGAAAAGAGAGAAAAGCTTTACGCCAAGAAATTGGAATGCTTTTTCAAGGAGGTGCACTTTACGATTACATGACAGTTGAAGAAAATATTATGTTTCCACTCACAATGTTTACTGAAAAAACTGAAGAAGAAAAACTTGAAAGAGTAAATTTCTGTTTAACCAGAGTAAACCTTAAAAAGAAAAATGGCTTAATGCCTTCTGAACTGAGTGGTGGAATGAAAAAAAGAGTTGCCATTGCAAGGGCAATAGTTATGCAACCTAAATACCTTTTTTGTGATGAACCAAACTCTGGGCTAGATCCAAAAACTTCAATTTTAATTGATAACTTGATTCAAGAAATTACAAAAGAATACAATATTACAACTATTGTAAACACGCATGATATGAACTCAGTTATGGAAATTGGAGAACATATTGCATACATCAATAAAGGAGAAATTTCGTGGACAGGAAGCAAAGAAGATTTGATTAAATCAGACAACAAAGAGTTAAATGACTTTGTATTTGCATCAGAATTATTCAAAAGAATAAAGAATGTCTAATGAAAAATGTAAGAGCTAAAAAACATCTTGGTCAACATTTTTTAAATGATGAGCAAATTGCATTTGATATCACAAATTTATTATCAGATGGAGCAAAAAATGTGGTAGAAATTGGGCCAGGAATGGGTGTGCTAACTCAATACCTAGTAAAGAAAGATTGCAAAACAGAAGTAGTAGAAATTGACAGAGAAAGTGTGTTTTATCTAAGATTAAACTACCCTGACTTAGAAATTCATGAAGGTGATTTTCTACAGCTTGATCTAAAAGAACAATACCCTTACAGCTTTTCCTTAATTGGAAATTTTCCTTACAATATCTCCTCTCAAATATTATTTAAAGCATTTGAAAACAGAGATCAAATCCCTGAAGTTGTTGGGATGTTTCAAAAGGAAGTAGCAGAAAGAATTGCCTGTAAAAAAGGTAAGAAAAGAGGAATACTATCCGTTTTTCTGCAAACTTTTTATGATGTTGAATATTGCTTTACAGTTGATGAACATGTATTCAACCCACCTCCAAAAGTAAAATCAGGAGTAATAAAATTAGTAAGAAATAGCAGAAAAGAACTGACGGTTGACGAGAAAAAATTTAAAAGAGTAGTAAAAGCAGGATATAATCAAAGGAGGAAAACTTTGAAAAATGCAATGAAACCATTTGAGATAATAAATGGAAATGAAATTATAGATTTATTAGCTTTACGAGCTGAACAATTATCAGTTGATGATTTTATAAAACTCACAAATCATGTCAGATAAAATAGAAATAAATAGCGCATATATTGAGGAGCTAACCTCACTAATTGAAGCACAAAACTCAAAAGAGTTAATTTCAAGAATAAAGGAATTACACATTGCTGATATTGCTGAAATTATTGAAGATTTATCATTAGAAAATGCAAAATACTTATTTGAACTTATCTCAGATGAGGAGAAATCAGCAGCAGTATTAGTTGAGCTAGAAGATGATACTAGAGAAGAGTTATTAGAAGATTTATCTGCTAAAGAAATTGCAAAAGAAGTAATTGATAACCTAGAATCAGATGATGCAGCAGATTTAATTGGAGAGTTATCAGAAGATAAAAAAGAAGAAGTTTTATCTCATATTGAAGATGAGGAGCTTGCAAGCGATATTAGCGATTTATTAAATTATCCTGAAGATACTGCCGGTGGACTAATGGCAAAAGAATTGATAAAAGTAAATGAAAAATGGAACACTTTACAATGCCTTAGAGAAATGCGTAAACAAGCTGAGCATGTAAAACAGGTGCACACTATTTATGTTGTGAATGATAATGATATTTTGCTTGGGTCAATGTCCCTTAGAAGATTACTTTTAATTGAAACGAATACGCCTATTAAAGAAATTATAAAAACTGATATTATTTCTGTAAATGCAACAGAAGATGATGAGGATGTGGCAAATATCATGAACAAATATGATCTGATAGTCTTACCTGTGGTTAATGTAGATAATAAATTGATTGGAAGAATTACAATTGATGATGTTATGGATGTGGTTAAAGAAGAGGCTGAAAAAGATTACCAAATGGCTTCAGGTATTTCGGAAGATGTAGAAAGTAGTGATAGTGTTTGGACACTTACTAGAGCTCGATTGCCTTGGCTATTAATAGGGATGATAGGAGGCTTGTTAGGCGCAAAAGTTATTGGGATTTTTGATTTAGAAAATAACTTTGAATTGGCCTTTTTTATTCCTCTTATTGCAGCAATGGGAGGCAATGTTGGTGTGCAATCAGCAGCAATAGTAGTACAAGGATTAGCTAATGACTCCTTAAAAATGGATAATATTTTTCAGAAATTAATAAAAGAATTAGGTGTAGGATTATTGAATGGGTTTATTTGTTCAATTATTATTTTAGGTGCAGCTTTTGGTTTAGGATACAGTATGGAACTTAGCCTTACAGTAAGTATTTCACTACTAGCAGTAATTGTTTTTGCTGCAGTATTTGGAACATTTATTCCTTTAACATTAGAAAAATACAAGATTGATCCGGCATTAGCGACCGGTCCTTTTATCACTACTGTAAATGATGTACTTGGTTTGTTTATTTATTTCTGGATTGGACAAGCTATTCTTGGACAAGCCATACTATAAAATGAAAATCCTTTTTATAGATACCATACACCCTCTTTTAAAAGGTGAATTAGAAAAACTAAACTACAATTGCGATACAGCTTATAAAAAAAGTAAATCAGAAATTGAAGAAATTATCAGTAATTATGAGGGAATAATCATCAGAAGTAGATTTAAAATTGATAAGCAATTTATTGACAAAGCAACTCACTTAAAATTTATAGCACGAGCAGGCAGTGGACTGGAAAACATAAACACAGAATACGCACAAAGTAAAAATATAAAATGCTACAATGCTGCTGAAGGTAACAGACAAGCAGTTGCTGAACATGCACTTGGAATGCTCCTTTCTTTATTTAATAACCTTAATAAATCTGACCAAGAAGTGAGAAATGGAATTTGGGAAAGAGAAGCAAATAGAGGTGTAGAACTTTCAGGGAAGACTATAGGAATTATTGGTTTTGGGAATAACGGATCAGCTTTTGCAGAAGCATTAAAAGGGTTTGATGTAACTATATTAGCTTATGATAAATACCTAAATAATTACACCCACCAAAGTAGTATGGAAAACATCTTTAAAAAGGCAGATATTGTAAGTCTACATATTCCATTAACTGAAGAAACTACTTGTTTGGCAGATGATGATTTTATAAATAGTTTTGAAAAGGATTTCTACCTGATAAATACTGCAAGAGGGAAATGCGTTAACACTATTAGCTTAGTAAAAGGGCTTAATAATGGAAAAATTAAGGGTGCTTGCCTTGATGTATTAGAATACGAAAAAACATCTTTTGAGAACTTGAGTAAAGACGGACTTACAACTGAAATGCAACACTTAATTAATAGTAAAAAAACGATCCTCTCCCCTCATATTGCAGGCTGGACACACGAAAGTAACATTAAAATTGCTAAAATTTTGTTAGGGAAAATTACTTCTTCTCTTCAATAAGAGTTGCTATCTCCTCTCCCATTTTTTGCATACTAACAGCTGCATCATTTAATGAGTTAATAGCTGATTCCTTTACAGAATTAAAAGTATCTCCAATAGAAGAAAACATTTCTTGATAATAGGAAATTCCTTCATTCATATTTGAAGTAAACCCATTCAAATATCTTCCTGATTTTCTTCCCCAATCTTCTTTGTGCTCTTCTATCTTTTCAGATAAGTATTTTAAATACATACCTAATTCATTTACAAACATATGAGGCCTGTCAGTACGAACAATACCCTCATCACCATTATAGATGTGATGTGACATGTCTTGTAGAGAAAGCTCCTGATTAAAATAAGCCATATTAGGACCAGGGCAAATTGAAACCCCTTTGCTTTCACGCGTTTCTATCCCATAGTTAATAACTGCTGTAGCTGCCAATCCCATACACAAACAGGTTTTGTCGGTAATTTGATCAGAAATTCCTTTCTCTTCAATTTTATTTTTTTGAAATAAACGAGAAGCGGTGCAAACTCCTTGTGTGCCATACTCATCACTCAATGCCAAGAATTTTCTAGGACAAGGACTCCCTGGTTTTCCCTCTTCAATTTTTTGAAATTTTTCTACATCTTTTGATGAATTTCTCAAGTTATTAAACGGAACTCCTAAAGGAGAAACATTACTTAAATACAAATCTTTTTCCTTTGCATCTTGTAATTGTTTCATTGTCGCTTTATCAACAGTAGTTGCTTCAGGAACTAATAAAAATGGCGTCCCCCAACCTACAGTATCTAATTTATAATGGTCAATTAAAAAATCATGCTCCTCAGCAGTTGCAACTCCACCTTGTGCTGTAATAGTAACAGCCAAAGTATTATTTGGCACTACTTTTCCATTAGCCTCTAATGCTGGTTTGCAAATTGCATAAAGTTCATCAACTAATTCTTGTCTTCTATCTCTAAATTCTGCTAATATTGGTCCCATTAAATAACCATCAGTTGCAAAGGCATGACCTCCACAATTCAAGCCTGATTCAATACGATATTCTGAAATCCAAAGTCCTTTCTTAGCTAAAAATTTACCTTGAATAATTGCTGATCGATAATCAGAAACTTTTAAAATTATCTTCTTTTTAATATATCCGTTTGCATCAGGGAAAAAATCATCAAAATGAGCAATATACCCATACAGTCTTGGATTCATTCCTGCAGAGAAAATTACAGAAGAAGCTAAATCAGAATTAGCATATCCTCTTAATCCTGCATGAGCGTCATTATATTCTGAAGGTAGCTCCTCTTTTCTAAAATAATTCTTCTTATCAACTTTAGTCATGATGTTTACATCAATACTTCCCATTGACAAATTATCCTTTAACCAAACTGATAAGTCCTCAAATCTAAATGAATTTTCAATTAACTTATTGAATTCTCGCTTAACATCACTACTGTCAGGCAACATTGCAAAATACTTCTTTACCTCTTCAAATTTATCTTTAGTAGAAGTAGTAAATTCATCAAATTTATCAGAAACAATTTTATTTACCACATCCAAATAAGCAGTAATTCTATCAGCTCTATAATCAACTGTATTGTTCTTAATTTCATCATAATAAATATCATTCAAATCAGAATAATATTTTCTTAATCGCTCCAACAAAACATCATCAGCCAATGCAATTACAGTATTGATACCATAATGCGCTACTTTTAATGGAGAATCTGCCGTAAAAGCTGTTCCCATTACAGGAATATGAAAAGTATGTTGTGAAGTCATATTATCAATAAAAGTTGGCTGCAAAGATACGGATTAAAAGGACATGATTTACTTAGCTACTATTTGTAAAGTATTTCTAGATTTTTGTTCTAAAATTACATCTTTATTCTTAACAAGACTCTGTACTGACTCACTTGTATAGTGCCTGATAGTGTAAAGCCTTAAACCATCATTAAAAAATACCTCAAAATTATTTTTTAAATCCTCCAAAAGTCTTGGGACTTTATGAGCATCATTATCAACACAAATAGAAAATGAAACAGCTGAGTTTTGCATCATATTTAATCTAACACTATGTTTTGATAAAAGCGAAAATATCTTACTCATATGTGTTTCCACAATAAAAGACAATGAAGTATCAGAAATTGAAATCAGAATTTGATTCTCCTTAACAATATATGATGGTATTTTAGGGCTTGTTGCAATGCCTTCTGAAATTTTAGAACCACTTTCTCTTGGCCTAACAAATGACTTAATATACAAAGGAATACCCTTCTTCTTTAAAGGCTGTATTGTTTTGGGATGTATCACTTTTGCACCAAAATAAGCCAACTCAATTGCTTCATCAAACGAGATTTTATCTAATAAAGTAGCGTTACTATAATATTTAGGGTCCGCATTCATCATTCCAGGTACATCTTTCCAAATCACAACCTCATCAGCATTTAAAGCAAAAGCCAAAATAGCTGCTGAAAAATCACTCCCCTCTCTACCTAAAGTTGAGGTAAAGTTTTCAGAAGTACAACCAATAAAACCTTGAGTAACTGAATGTTTTTCTTTAATTTGATTATTGACAAAAGAAGCAGTAGTTTTCCAATCTACCTTTGCATTTCTGTAAGCATTATCAGTTCTAATTAAATCACGAGCATCAAGCCATTTATTAGCAAAACCAATTTGATGCAAATAAGCACTCATAATTTTAGTTGAAAGAAACTCCCCAATAGAAACTATTTGATCGTAATCATAGGCATATTCTTGATTTGGATCATCTTCCAAAATCCATTCAATCTCAACAAAAAGATTATTTACCTCATCATAAATAGCATGTTTCTCATCAAAAAGTTGTGATAAAATATTGTCATGAAAATCTTTAACATCTTGCAATTTTTCAATTGAATCATTAGATTTTGTAACATAGGACTCCACTACTTTTTCAAGCATATTAGTAACTTTTCCCATTGCCGAAAAAACTACTACTAATTTTTCTGCATCATATGAAAGAAGAATCTCTCCAACATTCTTAATGCTTTCTACATCTTTAATTGATGCCCCACCAAATTTAAATACTTTGTACATTACAGGATTAAAAATCAGCTACAAAGTAAAGATTATTTTCTCATCAAATCCTTTAAATTTTTAGATATTTGCAATCAAATAACACTCAAAATGAAGATTGCATTTTTAACATCTGGAGGAATTGCTCCTTGCTTATCAGCATCAATTGGCCGATTAACTGAAAATTACTTAAGAGACTACCCTGATTCAGAAATTATTGGATACTTAAATGGATACAAAGGCTTGTTATTAGGCAACTCTATCAATTTTCCAAAGTCACTTTTAGGAAATGCTGATAAGTTTTACCAATTTGGAGGGTCTCCAATAGGAAATAGCCGAGTAAAACTAACTAATATTGAGGATTGTATCAAAAAATCATATGTGAAAGAAGGTGAAAATCCACTTGAAGTAGCAGCCAATCAATTAGTAAAAGATGGGATAACAATACTACATACAATTGGTGGAGATGACACAAACACAACAGCAGCAGATTTATCAAACTACCTAAAAGAAAATAATTACAATTTAACTGTAGTTGGTTTGCCAAAAACTGTGGATAATGATGTATTCCCAATCGCACAAACTTTAGGTGCTTGGACGGCAGCAGAACAAGGAGCAATATTTTTTGAAAATGTAGCAAATGAAAATACAACTTCTGATAGGCAGCTTATAATACATGAAGTAATGGGCAGACATTGTGGTTGGCTAACTGCAGCTACTGCATTAGCATACCGCAACAGATTAGATAACATCAATTTCATCCCTGAAGTGGGGGTTAGCAAAGAGAAGTGGGAGGTGCACTCGGTATTATTACCTGAAGAAGAAATTAACTTTGAGAAAGAATGCGAACGCCTTAATAAAGTAATGGATAAATATGATTGTGTAAATGTATTTTTAAGTGAAGGTGCTGGAATGGATGTAATTATTACAGAAACTGAAAAAAGTGGAGAAACCGTTTTACGTGATGCCTTTGGACATGTTAGACTTGACGAACTAAACCCAGGACAATGGTTTGCGAAACAATTAGGAAAACGATTAAACGCTAACAAAGTACTCGTTCAAAAAAGTGGTTATTTTGGAAGATCATCAAAAGCAAATAAAGCTGATTTGGATTTAATATTTGAAGTAGCTGATCATGCGGTAAAATCAGCAGTTGCAGGAATAAGTGGAGTTGCAGGATGGGATGAAGAGAACAATAATAAACTTACATGCATTGACTTTAACAGAATCAAAGGAGGAAAAGCATTTGATGTAAATCAAGATTGGCACAAGAAAATGATGAATGAAATCAAGGCAATATAATTGGGAGCACAAGCACCATTACTTACTTATTTTGGAACTCCAAAACAGACTGATTCCTTAAAATCAGCAGTTGAAATTGGTAACACTAAAATTCAACTTAAAGGTTTAATTGGTTCCTCATTTGCAACAACAGCGAGTGCAGTTGTAAGAGAAAGCAACAAACCTCATCTTTTTATTTTTAGAGATAAGGAAGAAGCATCCTACTTTGTAAATGACATAGAAAACCTACTCAAAAATGAAGTTTTCTTTTTTCCAGCATCATACAGAAGATCTTACCAAATAGAAGAAACTGATAATGCTAACATCCTTTTAAGAGCAGAAGTCCTTAACAAACTTAACAATAAAAGAAATCCCATAATTGTAACTTATTCTGAAGCATTATCAGAAAAAGTAGTAAGCAGAAAAGAGCTTAAAAAACACACCATTACCCTTAAAAAAGGAGAGGATATTGCTATTGAAGATTTGGAAGAAATACTGCAAGACTTACATTTTGAAGCAGTTGATTTTGTGATTGAAGTAGGGCAATACTCTATAAGAGGAGGAATACTTGATGTTTACTCTTATGCAGATGAATACCCTTTTCGTTTGGAGTTCTTTGATACTGAAATTGAAAGCATCAGAACTTTTGATGTAAACACTCAGTTATCTCTACACTCTGAAGATAAAATAACAATTATCCCAAATACTGAAGCTAAAAAAAGTACAAATACACAAGTAAGTTTTTTAGAATATCTGCCTAGCAATTCTGTAATATGGACTAAAGACATCAAATACACTAAAGGAATACTAACTGATTATTTTGCGCGAGCTGAAGAAGAATATCAAAAGATAAAAGAGAGTGTAATACAGCACTTAGACCCAAAATATTTATTTACAAATGGAGTGGATTTTTCAGAAGAACTGAAAAACTACTGCATAATTGAAAATGCAAACAACACTTATTTTGATAGCGATAAAACCATAGTAGTAAACACTACTTCATTAACCAAAATTAACAAGCAGTTTGATTTACTAAAAGAGGATTTATTAAAGAATAAAGAACAAGGATTACAAAATATTATTCTGTGCTCATCAGATGAGCAGGAAGAAAGATTTAATGCCATATTTAAACACTCAGAGGAAGAACTGAATTACAAATGCATCCTATTTTCATTGCATGAAGGATTTATTGACTTTACCAATAAACAAGCAATATATACCGATCATCAGATTTTTGACAGGCATCATAAATTTAAATCAAAAACTAAATTTACTGATAAGCAAGCCATAACAATAAAGCAACTTACACAGCTAGAACTTGGTGATTTTGTAACTCATATTGATCATGGTATCGGAAAATTTGAAGGCCTCCACAAAATTGAAAATAATGGGAAGTATCAGGAGGTAATAAAGTTGACTTATAAAGCTGGAGACATACTTTACATCAGTATACATTCACTTCATAAAATCGCTAAATTTTCAGGGAAGGAAGGAGGTGTTCCTAAAATCAATCAGTTAGGCTCACCAGTTTGGAAAAAAACAAAAGCAAAAACAAAAGTAAGAGTAAAAAAAATTGCATTTAACCTCATTAACTTATACGCAAAAAGGAAACTGCAAAAAGGATTTGCATACGCACCAGATACTTATTTGCAACATGAGCTGGAAGCTTCATTTATGTATGAAGACACCCCTGACCAAAGCAAAGCAACCATAGCCATAAAAGATGATATGGAAAAGGAAATTCCAATGGACAGATTAGTATGTGGAGATGTAGGATTTGGTAAAACTGAAATTGCAATAAGAGCAGCATTTAAAGCAGTAGCTGACAGCAAACAAGTTGCTGTTTTAGTCCCTACAACTATCTTAGCGCTACAACATTACAAAACATTTAAAAAGAGATTTAAACACTTACCTTGCACGGTTGATTACATCAACAGATTTAAAACACCTAAGGAGCAAAGAGAAACACTCGAAAAAGTAGCGAGAGGAGAAATTGATATCCTTATAGGAACACACAGGATAGTAGGGAAAGATGTGAAATTTTTGGATTTAGGACTAATGATAATTGATGAAGAGCAAAAATTTGGAGTAAATATAAAAGACAAACTCAAGCTGTTCAAAGAAAATATTGACACCCTAACTTTAAGTGCAACTCCTATCCCAAGAACATTACAATTTTCATTACTAGGCGCAAGGGATTTATCACTCATCAATACTCCACCTCCTAACCGACAGTCGGTAGAAACTAATATTATTGGCTTTAATCAGGAAATAATTCGTGATGCCATAAGTTATGAAATGGCCCGAAACGGACAAATATTTTTTGTACACAACCGTATAGAAAACATAAAGGAAGTAGCTGGTTTATTACAAAGGCTATGCCCTGATGCAAAAATAAGAACTGGACACGGACAAATGGAAGGTAAGCAATTGGAAGAACTCATGATTGATTTTATGGAAGGTGATTTTGATGTATTGGTTTCCACCACAATTATTGAAAATGGAGTAGATGTAGCCAATGCCAATACCATTATTATTAACAATGCACAGAATTTCGGACTGAGTGATTTGCACCAAATGAGAGGAAGAGTTGGGCGTTCCAATAAAAAAGCATTTTGTTATTTAATTAGTCCTCCACTCCATACAGTTTCAGAAGAAAGCAGGAAAAGATTGACAGCCTTAGAGCAATTTTCAACCCTTGGAAGTGGCTTTAAAATTGCCATGCGTGATTTGGACATAAGAGGAGCAGGAGATTTATTAGGAGCCGACCAAAGCGGATTCATTAATGAGATTGGTTTTGAAACCTATCAAAAGATATTGAATGAAGCCATTGAGGAACTGAAGCAAGAACAATTCCGAGATTTATTTGAGGAAGAAACAGAACGGTTCTATGTGAAAGATTGCCAACTGGATACTGACTTAGAAATTTTGATTCCTGACGCTTATGTAAGCAATATAAGCGAACGATTGAACCTTTACAAAGAGCTAAACAACTTTAAAGAGGAAGATGAAATAACGGCTTTTATTGAAAGACTAAATGATAGATTTGGTAAAACTCCAAAAGCAATTTATAATGTTTGTGATGCCCTCCGATTAAGATGGTTGGCCAAAGAAATTGGCTTTGAGCGTATCATACTTAAAAATGAAAGAATGCGTGCTTATTTCCCTTCAAAAGCAGATTCTCCTTACTATAATTCTGATGCCTTTAAAAAAGCTTTGGATTATTTAAAACACCATTTTGACAGCTGTGAAATGACAGAAAAAAAAGGAAAACTTTCTATGAGAATAAAAGATATTTCTGATGTAAAAAGAGCCTTAAAGGTATGTAAGGAGATATTAGCTTAAAAGATAGAATCAACAATTAATCAACAATTAATTTTCTTAATTCAACCTCATCCTTATGTGCTTAGTTATCTTTTTACAACTAAAGGATTTCATCATTTTTCTACTCGATAACTTCATCCAGTGCAAATTTCTCATCTTACAGAGTATTTTTACTTTGCAATAGTTCCTAATTTTCTATTCTTTGATTCTTTCAGTGCATAATCAGGTGATTTTTTTGTTCTGAAATTATCTTTCGACATGCCTACTATTTTTGAATCTGGTATTTGATCAACTTTTTCTATAGTACCTATACTCTGCTCATCTTTATTTGAATCTATTTGTTGAATTTCAGTTGCGAAATTACCCAAATCGTCAGATGCAGTGTATACTCTGAATATAGTAGATGTATTAGGGCATGTGCCAGGGAACTCATAATCAATATATGTAATTACAGGATCAGTACACCCTCCTGTTACTGCAGGATTTCCTTCATAAATATCATTACACTCAACCGTTACATTTTCGGGTATGATTAACACAAGATTAGGATACGAACAAGTTCCATCAAAAATTGTTGCTTCACTATTGTAGTTACAAGCATTCTCGTCATTACAACCAT
>UPTG01001477.1_pt1 | contig 17331 bp, 16 predicted proteins | sample 2160121 | NCBI WGS metagenome assembly UPTG01 (sample SAMN06266255, study PRJEB28933) | marine metagenome | isolation source: Columbia River Estuary | place: USA:Columbia River Estuary, USA | collected 2014-07-27
TTAAGTAGGTTATTTACTTGTAAGCTTACTTTTGCAGTTTTGAATATTTTGCTTTCCCACTCATAAGACACTCTTAAATGATTCACTAAGTAGTCATTTAACATTCTATCTTCTGATGAAGTATTGTCAATAAACTGCTCGCCAACATATTTGCTGATGAAATCAACACTTGTGTTTTTGTCCAACTGATAGTTCAATTGTGATGTCCAGATTATATTTGGTGAAAAGGCTATATCCGTATTTTCATGAGTAACTTCATCAGTTCCCCAAGTATCCCAGTTGTCCACATGCTCAACAAAAGGAGTAATAATTTTATTTTCACTCAAAGTCATGTTTGCTGCCCAAGTTAATTTGTTCGTTAGCTTGTAAGTCCCTTCAATCTCAATTCCTTTTCGGAACGATTCAATCAATATAACGCATACCATATTTACTAGCCAGTAATTCTTTTAGTATTTGTTGGTGCACCTCTACTATGCTTTTTAAGAATTTTTTATTTTCATTAATGATGAGCACATTATAGTAAGCAATAGCAATACTATCCTTTATTTGTTGATTAGTTAAATTCATTTTGTGCTCTTGCTGATAGTGCTAGTTTTAAGTACTTCCTCCAAATTATCATTGCTTGCTCCCATAAAAAAGGAATAGTTTGCAATAGAAGTATCCTCTGCAATTTGATATTTATCTTCTAATAATTCTTGCGTTAAAGCTTGAGGATTTGTATTTGGCATTTCCATAAAGGAAGTAATTCCACCAGCTACTGCTGCTTTACTTTCAGTGTAAATATTGGCTTTGTGCGTTAATCCTGGCTCACGAAAATGAACTTGATCATCAATCATGCCTGGAATAACATGCTTGCCTTCAACATCTATAATTTTTTTAGCATCAGCATCAATGATGCTATTTATCAATGCAATTCTTTCATTCTTTATTGCAATATCAGAGTGGTAGATAGAATCTTCATTAACTATTTGGCAATTTTTAAGAATTAAGTCATACATATTTATTTATCTAAATTAAAGGTTTTATGTAAGCACTTAACGGCCTTATCTGTATTAACTTCATTAATCACTATGGTAATTTTAATTTCAGATGTACTTATCATTTGTATATTTATATCATTTTCAGCAAGAGATTTAAAAGCCTCACTAGCAATACCTGCATGCGTTCTCATTCCAACTCCTACCAGAGAAACTTTTGAAATACTTGGATCTACAAGCACATCTTCATACTGCAGTGCATTTTTATTGGCTTTAACAATATTAGTAGCTGAAAGCTCATCCTCTTTTGAAACGGTAAAAGTAAAATCTGTTTTGCCGTTCACGCTGACGTTTTGCACAATAACATCTACTTCAATATTTTCATCACTTAATGGACCTAAAATACCGTAAGCAATACCTGGTGTATCAACAACACCGTGGAGAGTAATTTTTACCTGATCTTTCTGAAAAGCAATTCCAGATACTAAAGCGTTTTCCATATTATTTTCCTCAAGTGATATTAGTGTACCCGAACCAGGTTCAAAGCTAGACAAAACCCTAACCGGAACTTTAAATTTATTTGCAAATTCTACGGCTCTAATTTGTATGACTTTTGCGCCCTTGCCTGCCATTTCAAGCATCTCTTCCATAGTAATAGAGTCTAATTTTTTAGCCTCGGGAACAACTCTCGGATCAGTGGTATATATACCGTCTACGTCGGTATAAATATCACATCTTTTGGCTGATAGGTTTGCTGCAACAGCAACAGCCGTAGTATCAGATCCGCCTCGACCAAGAGTCGTGACATCTCCATGCTCCGTAACCCCTTGGAACCCAGTAATTATAGGTACATAGCCCTCTTCTATGGTTTGTATAATTTTAGAACTATCTATATCCAAAATCCTAGCCTTTGAATAGCTATCAGTTGTCTTCATGGATATTTGAGATGCTGATAAGGACTTTGCTTTCACACCAATTGAATCAAGAGCAATAGCTAGTAATGATGAGCTAACTTTTTCACCAGTTGAAACTAAGGCATCGAACTCTCTTCGATTTGGATTTTCTGAAAAGTTTTTCGCTAGACTAATTAATTTGTTTGTTTCACCGCTCATAGCTGAAACAACCACCACAAGCTTATCTTCTTTAGAGGATTTTTTAATTAGTTGCGCAACAGCAGCTATTCTCTCAACTGAGCCTACAGAAGTACCGCCAAATTTTTGAACAACAATATCCAAGATAATTCCTTTATTTTTCGAGAATGGATTTTACTGTATTTGGTATAGATGTCACGAATTCGTTTACTTTTTCTGAAACACCTGCGCCTTGGGCAAAATCAGGCCTACCTCCACCCCTACCATTTAGCTGTGAGCATAGCTCGCCAACAATATCTTTGGCTGAAATCTCATCAACCAAGTTATCTGTAACGCCTGCCACAACAGCTACTTTTTTGTCTGACTCTGAGAGCAATATTACAACGCCCTTATCAATTCCTTTTTTGGCTTGATCGACTAATCCTCTGAGTTGCTTATTATCCTCTAGGGCAACTTGCTTTACGATAAGCTTCCAATCACTAATTGCTGATTCTTCAGAAAAAACAGTCTCACTTGAGCTGCTAACTGGACCAGATTTTTTTAGTTTTTTATTCTCTTGGATGAGCGCATCAATTTTTTCAACTAATTTGTCAGAAGTTGTGTTCAGTGACTTTTGTAAATTCTGGTTAACCGATCTAATGTTATTTAAATGCTTAGCAGCCTGATGCCCTGCAATAGCTTCAATCCTTCGAATGCCGGAGGCAACACTTGATTGGCTAGTTATGACCAAGGAGCCTATATCACCTGTTCTATTAACATGAGTTCCGCCACAAAGCTCAACAGAAAAATTATCTTTACCCATAGCAAGAACTCTTACCTTTGAATCGTATTTTTCTCCGAATAAAGCTTCAGCCCCTGAGTCTATAGCCTCTTGAAGGTCCATCTCATTGGTGTCTACTTTAGAATTGTGAAGTACTTGATCATTCACAAGAGCTTCTATTTTTGACAGTTCCTCAGATGAAACTGGTTTGGAGTGAGCGAAATCAAACCTTAATTTTTCACTATCTACTTGAGATCCTTTTTGTTGAACATGATCACCTAGAACTTCCTTTAAGGCAGAGTGAAGTAAATGCGTTGCTGAGTGATGAATAGCAGTAGCATGTCTTTTGCTCGAGGACACCGAAACATTAATCTTATCGCCAACCTTAAGAGATCCATTTTTTATAATCGCTTTGTGAAGAAAAACTTTACCCTGCTTCTTGCAATCTAAAACAATTCCCGAACAATTGCTTGATTTGAATTCTCCACTATCCCCTACCTGCCCGCCAGACTCAGCATAAAAAGGCGTGCTGTCTAGAGCAAAATATACCTCTTGTGATTCCTCTGCTTGATTAACACTGTCTTGTTCGATCCACAAAGAAATAATATTAGCTTCTGAAACAAGGCCGTCGTAACCACTAAAAGATGTAGCTTCTACATCCGAAGGAGTTGGAAGATTAGAAGTAAAATTACTCCCTGCTTTAGAAGATTCTTTTTGTTGCTTCATACATTTGGCAAAGCCTTCTGAGTCTATATTAAGATTTTTTTCTCTTGCAATGTCTGCAGTTAAATCAAATGGAAACCCGAATGTATCATGGAGCTTAAATACAACATCACCAGGAATGGTATCGCCATCTAGCTCATCGATGGCTTGGTCCAGAATCTTGATTCCTTTCTCAAGGGTCTCAAAAAACTTTGCTTCCTCAGTTTGAATGGTGTCTTTAATGAATTGCTGTTTTTCAACAAGAACTGGATAAGCATCCTTCATTAACTCAGATAGATCATCAACTAAATTAAATAAGAAAGGTTTTGTTGCTCCCATTTTATAGCCATGCCTTATAGCTCTTCGAAGTATTCTTCTGAGCACATAGCCCCTGCCTTCATTTTCAGGAGTAATACCATCGGCTATCAAAAAGCTTGTCGATCTGATGTGATCAGCCACAACCTTATGAGAGTTATTGCCTTCGTCTTTAAGAATTTTTTGCGATGCTGTAATAAGAGTTTTAAATAAATCAGTTTCGTAGTTTGAATTTACGCCTTGCATGACTGCTGCGATTCTTTCTAACCCCATCCCGGTATCGACAGAAGGTTTTGGCAAGGGAGTCATCTGGCCAGAATCATCTCTATTGAACTGCATAAATACAAGATTCCATATCTCAACAAACCTATCGCCCTCATCGCCATCCGATCCTGGAGGAGTTCCTTCTATGTGATCACCATGGTCATAATAAATTTCTGAGCAAGGACCGCACGGGCCTGTTTCGCCCATAGACCAAAAATTATCCTCCTCATCAAGCCTAACTATTCTATTTGGATTAACTCCGATCTTGTCTTTCCAAATCTTTTCTGCATCATCATCTTCCCTAAAAACAGAAATCCATAATTTTTCTTCAGGAAGTTTGAGCTCTTTGGTTAAAAACTCCCAGGCAAATTCAATCGCCTCCTCTTTGAAGTAATCACCAAAACTAAAGTTACCAAGCATTTCAAAAAAAGTATGATGTCTAAGGGTGTAGCCAACATTCTCTAAGTCATTATGCTTTCCCCCAGCCCTTATACATCTTTGTGATGATGTAGCTCTTACATAGTCTTTTTTTTCAGTACCTAAAAATAAATCCTTGAATTGCACCATTCCAGCGTTGGTAAATAGAAGGGTATCGTCATTTACTGGTATTAAAGAACTAGAATCTATCTTTGTATGATTTTTAGATTCATAAAAGTTTAGAAATGCTTTTCTTATATCACTTGTTTTCATTTTTAACTTCTAATAATTTTTTATATTTCTTATAGTTTTCTATATAGTGATGCGCGCTCAAAGGTATCATTTTTTGCTCTTCATCACTCAGCGTTCTTTTTATTTTTCCTGGCATACCCATAACCATAGATCCATCAGGTATCTCCATCCCTTCGGTAATTAACGCCTTAGAACCAATAATACAATTCTTACCAATTTTTGCACCATTTAATACAACTGAACCTATACCAATCAAACTCCCATCGCCAATATCACAGCCGTGAAGCATTACCATATGACCAACAGTTACAAACTTACCAATATTACATGCATGACCGGGGTCAGTATGAATCACAGAACCATCTTGAATATTAGAACCCTCTCCAATAATAATTGGTTCATTATCTCCTCTCAAAGTAGCGTTAAACCATATACTCGAATCTTTAGACATTTGAACATCCCCAATTACATTAGCATCAGGTGCAATCCAAAAATCATCAGATAAGGTAACTAGTTTTTTATCCCCTAGGGTAGCTATCATATTGTTCTCTTATTTGCGTTAAATTTGTTTCAATCTTCCCATCAAAACAAATATTTATTAAATCTGCAGTAATCATAGCAGTTAAGCCCCATATTCTCTGATTATTATAATCCCAGCTCGGAATTTTTAGATCTAGATCTCCTTTGATTTTGTCATGCATTTTTGCATTCTTTTTATCTTTAAGAAAACTTACAGGTACTGTAAAAATTTCCTCAATTTCAAAGTTTCCTTTTAAGTCTTGCTCATTTGTAATCAAGCCAACATAGGGATGAACTTCTATTTTATGTCTTGAAATTAAGTAAGGTAAGTTCCCTAGAGCAACCACATCCGACCTATTCAAGTTAATCTCTTCATTAGATTCTCTCAGCGCTGTATCCAAAAGATCTATATCTCCATCCTCCCATTTTCCACCTGGGTAACTAACCTCCCCTGAATGCGAAGATAGTTTTGTAGATCTTTGGGTAAAAATGATATGTGGATTTTTTATATATTCATTAAAGTACAAAATACCAATGAAAACACCAGCCTTTTTATACTCAGTTACCGGCATATGATTTAATTTTAAGAGCTTTTGCTTTATGCTATCTTCCACATTGCTAAGTTTAACGTCTTAAGCTAAAAAATTGTTATTGAAGGGAAAAAAATTGAAGTATTGTTCAGACTGCGGAAGCTCAAAAATCAAATTTGTCACTCCAGAAGGTGATCATGTTAAAAGATATATTTGCTCTGAATGTGAAAATATTTTTTATACCAATCCTAATATGGTTGTAGGGGCTCTTTGCGTCAGAGGTGAAAAAATTCTAATGGCCAAAAGAAATATACACCCTAGAAAGGGTATGTGGACATTGCCTGCTGGGTTCATGGAAAATGCTGAGACACTTCAGCAAGGTGCATTAAGAGAAACCTTTGAAGAGACGGGCTCACATGCAAAAGTAATTCAACCTTATACCCTATTTAGCCTACCCCACATTAATCAAGTCCACATGTTTTTCCTTGCAGATTTGCTAGATGAAAACTTTGGTCCAACCTCTGAGAGCCAGCTGGTTGAGCTACATGGTGAGGATGAGATTTTATGGGACGAGCTTGCATTTCCTACGGTTGAGAAAACACTAAGGCATTATTTCTCAGATAAGAAAAAGGGCGAATATATCTTTAGAGAAGAAAATATAACTCTCTGGTAATTAAGAGTTCTTAGAAAAATCTAAAGCGTTATAAAAAATCTGCATCCAGGGTGAGAACTCTTTCCAATCCTTTGAACGCCAGCTCATTTGCTGGGATCTAAAAACTCTTTCAGGGTGTGGCATCATAATGGTCACCCTGCCATCTGACGAAGTAACCCCAGTTATTCCAAATTTAGAACCGTTAGGGTTTAAAGGATAGCTTTCTGTAGGAACTCCATCTGAGTTAACAAACCTTAGGGCGATTTGATTTAAATTCTCTAACTGATTGATATGACTGTTAGAACTAAATAGAGCATTCCCTTCTCCATGAGCTGATGCTATCGGCAATGACCAGCCTTCCATTCCTGATAAAAGAATTGAGTTAGATTCCTCAACCTTAACTTGAGCTAGTCTTGCCTCAAACTGATCTGATACATTTTTTGTAAATGCAGGCCAGGAGTCTGCTCCAGGTATTATCTCTTTTAAGTTAGATACCATCTGACAGCCATTACAAACCCCAAGAGTAAAGGTACTTTGATCTAAGAAGAACCTTTCAAACTGATCTTTAACTAAAAGATTGTTCAGAATTGTTTTAGACCAACCTCCGCCAGCTCCAAGAACATCGCCATAGGAGAAACCTCCGCATGCTGCAAGCCCGTTAAACAAAGAAAGGTCAATATTGCCATCGAGCAAATCTTGCATATGAACATCTACAGCCTCAAAGCCAGCCAAAGTATAAGCAGCTGCCATTTCCATTTGACCATTAACGCCCTGCTCTCTCAATACAGCCACCTTGGGCTTAGTTAATGAAGTGTTTATTTGTATTTCTGTAAATGATGTATCTGAAAAAAGACCTTTATGGTTTTTATCAAAAAGAAGATTTTGCTCTTCATCTGCTGTAATTGAATTATCTCTCATGCTTTGAATCGCATGAGAAACTTCGCGCCATTTGGACTCTAGTTTTTCAACAGGCTCTGAAAATACTGAACCGGACTGGCATGAAATATTTAAGGTTTTTGAGTTATTAATTGCGCCTAGGTTGGCAACTGTGAATTTAGATTTTAATAAACTCTCAACTTTGGATGATTCCTCTTCTTCAACTTGAAGCACTAAACCAACTTCTTCAGAAAATAGGTTTGCATTAATATCATTTAAATTGATATCAGGAAGTGAGATATCCATTCCAACTTTTTTTGTAAAGCACATTTCAGCTAAAGCCGATGCTAGCCCTCCATCAGATATATCATGAAGAGCTAAAACCTTTTGATCTCTAACCAAAGACTGAATGGTATTAAATAAGTCTTTAAGCTCGGTGACATTATCAACATCAGGTGTATCAGTAAAATATTCCTGGCTTATTTCTGAAAAAATAGAGCCTGCTAAACGATTTTTATTATTCATTTTCACGAATAAAAGATTGCTCCCGCACTCGGTTATTAATTCTGGGGTGATGCCAAAGGAAACGTCTTCAACTGGTGCCATAGCAGTAATAACTCCTGATAAAGGACTTGTTACGACCTTCTCATTGCCATCTTCTGACCATTTAGTTTTCATCGATAGCGAATCTTTGCCTACAGGGACTGATATATCCAAATCAACACAGATTTTTGAAAGCGCCTCAACGCCCTTTCTCAAGTCTAAGTTCTCACTTTCTTCTTTTGTTGGCGCCATCCAATTAGCTGAAACTTGTATATGATCTAAGCCCTTTATTGGCACTCCAACCATATTGGTTAGTGCTTCAGCAACAGACATTCTCATCGAAGCAGCTGGGTTATTTACAGCAATAGTGGGTTTTTCGCCTATGGTAACGACTTCACCTTTATTTGAGGTAAATGATCTTAAGCTCATTGAATAATTTGAAACAGGCACTTGGTATGGTCCCACAAATTGATCTCGTGCAACCATGCCGCCTACTGTTCTATCTCCAATAGTTATTAAAAACGATTTTGATGCAACTGTAGGATGAGAGAGCACTTTATAAAATGAAGATTTAAAATCATGTGCGCTTGCATCGCCATCATTGGCAATAGCCTCATCACTTGTATTTACTTCAATATCAGTAATAGGAAGATCGCCAAAAAGCATATCTAAGGGAACATCAACAGGGAAAGTATTGGTTGATTTATCAAATAATTTAACTGATTTTTCAAGTGTTGTAATTCCAACAAAAGCGAACTCACAGCGTTCTCTAATACATATTTTTTCAAAAGCATCTTTATTCTTTTTATGAATAGCAAGCACATATCTTTCTTGAGATTCATTTGACCAAATCTCCATTGGTGACATTGATGGGTCTGAAACAGGAATTTTATCTAATTCAATATACACCCCTAGATCTGAATCCTTTGCTAGCTCAGGTATAGCATTGGATAAACCCCCGGCGCCAACGTCATGAATGAATTCGATATAACTTTCATCCATTGATGAACAAATATTAATAACTTCCTGGCACCTTCTCTCCATCTCAGGGTTCTCTCTTTGAACGGATGCAAAATCTAAATCCTCATCACTTTCTCCAGAAGATACTGAAGATGCAGCACCTCCTCCTAAACCAATGAGCATTGCTGGACCTCCAAGCACAACAACAATGTAGTCCTCTGCAATTTGAAGTTTAAAATTATTTTTATCCCTTACCTCTCCTATACCTCCTGCAAGCATAATAGGTTTGTGATAGCCAAAAGCATTACCGCTATGATCAAAGGGTGTTTCAAAAGACCTGAAGTATCCCAGTGTTGAAGGTCGGCCAAATTCATTATTAAAAGCTGCAGCTCCAAGGGGTCCCTCAATCATGATGCTAAGAGGTGATGCGATCCTCTCAGGTTTAGATTCGGATTGCTCCCAGTCTCTATCAAGGTTAGGTATTCTAAGATTTGAAACATTGAAGCCAACTAATCCTATCTTTGGCTTTGCCCCCCTTCCTGTAGCTCCCTCGTCTCTTATCTCCCCTCCCGAACCTGTTGCAGCTCCTGGAAAAGGAGATATGGCAGTTGGGTGATTGTGCGTCTCAACTTTAATAGTGGAATTTAATTTATCTTCGGTGAATGAGTATTTATTTGAAGTATCTAAGTTAAGTCTCTCAACACTCTCTCCCTCTGTAATTGCTGCATTATCTTTATAAGCTGAAATAATCCCTTCTGGAGATTCCTTGCTTGTAACCTTAATGAGATCAAATAAAGTTTTGTCTTGCTGGATGCCGTCAATAGTCCAATTTGCATTAAATATTTTATGCCTGCAGTGTTCTGAGTTTGCTTGAGCAAACATCATCAATTCTGCATCCGTTGGATTCCTATTTATATTTGAGTAGAACTCAAAAAGATACTTAATCTCATCTGTGCTCATTGCAAAACCAAAAGCGGTATTTGCAGTCTCAAGTTCTTCGATGCCATTAGCTAAGATATCAATATATCTTATTGATCTTTTTTTCTGATTTGATAAAAATCCTTTGCATTCATCTAGTGAAAAATATATCGATTGGGTCATACGGTCGAAGAAAGATGACAGATCATTTTCAGAGATATTATCTACCTCAGTTACTTCAAAACCATAGAATCTTTCAATTGCATCAACATTATCAATTCCAACGTTATTAATAATATCTTTGGTCTTAGAAGACCAAGGGGATATGGTGCCAACTCTAGGGCCAACTATTAGATCAAAATTGCTAGAAGCGTCTTTGGCTTCTAGAATATTTTTAAGATTATCTATGTTTCCTGTTTCATTTTTTAATGAAATTAAAAAGATATCCTTGCAGGTTAATAAAGTTTTTTTGTTGTTATTTTTATTAAAGCCGTGCTGGATTTGCTCTAATTTAGAGGTAGTGAAACTTTCTTTCCCTTCTAAAATTAAGGTAATAGTCTTTGACACCGCTTAAAGTCTGAAATATTGTATGCATCAATTATAAAGTCTTTTAGATAAAATAAATGAAAAAGGGGAATATCTTTAACTTTTTTTTCGGCATGGTTTTGATTATAGCCATAGCTGGTTGCGACTCTAATAAAGACGCCGAACAACCTGTTTTTTCATGTGAAGATAATGCCAATAGTATCTACAAAAACTCATCATTGAATAACTTTGAAAAATCAAAGTTTAATAAATTATTAAATGAAAAGTTTGTGCTTTATGAAGATTTATTTAAAAAAGCAGGTGAAGAAAATAACCTTGAGTGGGAATTGCTTGCTGCGATTTCATTTCAAGAATCTCAATGGGATCCCAAAGCTAAATCTAATATGGGCGTAAGAGGCATGATGATGGTAACTCTGGAAACAGCTGCCATTGTTGGGGTAAAAAATAGATTGGATCCAGAGCAAAGCATTAATGGTGGTTCAAAATATATAGCCTCTATGATTGAAAAAAATATTTTTGGGGAATCGTCTAGCGATCAACTAGCTATCTCTCTTGCAAGCTACAACTTAGGTCCAACTAATATTATTAATATCGCCCGAGGAATTAATAAAGAGCCTAATGAGATGGTATGGCAGGATTTTGTGAATATTTTAGAGAATTTATCTGGTGAAGATGTAAATTTGAAAGACGTCAATGGTTACAAAAGAGGACATCAGACTATTGATTATGTTCATCGTGTAGAAGATTATTACAAACTAATGATTGCATACTCTTGCAAGAACCCTACATATCGATCATCTTTCCTTTAAGGTATTTCATCTTATCTCTGCACCAGGCAGCTTTCTCAAACTCCATATCTTTAGCGTAAACATACATTTGATCCTCTAACTTCCCAATAGTTTGACTTAGCTCTTCGATTGAATTGTCTTTGAGTTTAAATTTAAGCTCTCTTTCTAGATCTTGCTTCTTCGGCTTGGACTTGCCCTTAATGACTCGGGCGCCTTCCATAATATCTTTTACTTTGGTTTTGATGCTTTCAGGCTTTATGCCATTGTCTATATTATATTTTTCTTGAATTGCTCGTCTTCTGTCTGTCTCGTCAATCGCTCTTTGCATGGAACCGGTCATTTTGTCAGCATAGAGTATTGCCTTACCTCTAATATTCCTTGCCGCCCTGCCGATGGTTTGAATCATGGTTGTTTCGGATCTTAAGAAGCCCTCTTTGTCTGCATCCAATATTGCAACCAAGCTTACTTCAGGAATATCTAGACCTTCTCTTAATAAATTGATTCCAACGAGCACATCAAATTTTCCAAGCCTAAGGTCTCTGATGATCTCTACCCTCTCAACCGTGTCAGTATCCGAGTGCATGTATCTGGCTGAAATATTATTCTCATTTAGATAGTCTGTTAAATCCTCGGCCATCCTTTTTGTTAGAGTTGTAATAAGGACTCTCTCTTTTAGAGCTGCTCTCTCATTACATTCCCCAATTACATCATCAATTTGAGTTGTAGCAGGACGAATTTCTACATCAGGGTCAGTAAGACCAGTTGGTCTAATAATTAATTCAACCAAGTTATCTTGATGCTCTTTTTCATATCTGCTTGGAGTCGCGGATACGTATACTCTCTGAGGAGCGAGAAGTTCCCACTCATCGAACTTTAATGGCCTGTTATCCATGGCTGACGGCAATCTAAAGCCATACTCAACAAGGGTTTCTTTTCTTGATCTATCCCCTTTATACATGGCGCCTATTTGAGGTACTGAAACATGTGATTCATCAATAAATACAATTGCATCTTTTGGTATATAGTCAAAAAGACATGGTGGTGATTGACCTGGGTCTCTTCCTGATAGATACCTTGAATAGTTTTCAACGCCCTGACAATAACCAAGTTCACGCATCATCTCGATGTCGTAGTTAGTTCTTTCCTCAAGCCTTTGGGCTTCAACCAATTTATTTATTGATCGCAAGTAAGCAAGCCTCTCTTTAAGCTCTGCTTTAATATCATCAATGCAATCAAGGACTGTTTGTTTTGGAGTTACATAATGAGTTTTTGGAAATATAGTTGCTCTGGGTGTTTCGTTTATAACTGCTCCAGTTAAAGGATCAAACCAAGAAAGTTTTTCAATTTCATCCCCGAATAGCTCAATCCTTAGCGCCTCATTATCAGAGTCAGCAGGATACACATCTATAGTATCTCCGCGGACTCTAAAAGTGGCTCGCCTAAAATCTAAATCATTTCTTGTATATTGAAGAGAAGACAGTTTTCTAAGCATGTCCCTTTGGTCAACCGTATCACCCCGGTCTAAGTGCATAACCATTTTCAAATATGACTCAGGCGCACCAAGCCCGTAAATAGATGAAACGGTTGCAATAACTATGGTATCTTTTCGCTCCAAAAGCGCCTTAGTTGCGGAAAGTCTCATTTGCTCTACATGTTCATTAATCGATGCATCTTTTGCAATATATGTATCTGAAGTTGGTACATAGGCTTCTGGTTGATAATAGTCATAGTAAGAAACAAAATATTCAACGGAGTTCTCTGGAAAGAAATCTTTAAACTCTCCATATAATTGTGCAGCTAAAGTTTTGTTATGCGCCATGATGATTGCTGGTCTCTGAGTTTCCTCAATAACCTTTGCCATGGTGTAAGTTTTCCCTGAACCAGTGACTCCAAGGAGTGTTTGGTGAAGCAAACCATCGCCCAATCCACTTACTAAACTTTCAATTGCAGCAGGCTGAGAACCGGCTGGTTCGAAATCAGATACAACCTTTAGTGATTTAGTCATTTACTTCTCTATCAAATGTTATTTATAATGCACGTCCGCGTTCCCGAATAGCTCAGCGGTAGAGCAGTTGACTGTTAATCAATTGGTCGTTGGTTCGATCCCAACTTCGGGAGCCATTTTTGCTCAAACCCCTATTGTACATTCAACCTCTTAAATTCTTCGATCATTTTTTGCAGATTATCTCTTGTTGTATTAAAAGCATCTTTCAAACCCTTTTCATCTAATGTTTCATCTGCTGGGTCTTCATTAAACCAATGAAGCTTTAAAGCATTTGAACTTAAGACTGGGCATATCTCCTCCGCACATAATGTTATTACGTAATCCAAATTATCAATATAGTAGCTATCTAACTGATCAATGCTTTTTGAGTAATGGTTAGTTGCGTCAATACCGATTTCAGATAATGCAAGAATTGCATTTAAATGAACTTTTCCGGATGGTTCTGAGCCAGCGCTTTGAATATTGTGGCTGCTGCCAAGAATTGATTTTGCTATACCCTCAGCCATTTGACTTCTTGCTGAATTGGCTACGCACATAAATAGAATATTCATAAATAAAATTGATGATAGTTAAGTAAAGGAGTATCTTATAACAAGAAACGGTAATCAATATGGCTGATCAATTCAGTGTAAAAAAAATTCTAAACGGTCTTGAGGGAAGGCTTGGAGAAGATGACTACATTGAACCCCTTGAAATTCTAATCAACTCCCTCAATAAAAATAAACTTAACAAATTTGGTGAACTTGCATTCAAACACCAGCTTAAGAAAAGACTCAAAACAAGAGCTTTATTATATTCTGCATCTCAAGAACAAGAATTTGTAGATCCTGCTGATCCGATATTTGTTATTGGTCTTCCAAGATCTGGGACTACATTTTTATTCAATCTTTTATATCAAGATAAATCATATAGATCCCCTCTTTATTGGGAAATTATGAACCCACTTCCAATTACAAATAATAAAAAAGATATTGCCAAACGGATGCGTAAAGTGGATCGCGATTTGTTTATTGGCAAAACCATAATTCCAAAATTAAGGTCCATGCATACTATAAAGGCAAATATGCCTGAGGAATGTGAACAGATAGCCACCATGCATGTGAAGAGTTTTGTTTATATGTGCATGGCTGATATCCCTGAGTACACCGAGTATCTGAAACACTGCGAATTTGACTCAGTCTTTATGTGGCACAAGAGATTCTTTCAAATCATAGAATCTAAAAATAGACCTCAAAGATGGTTGCTTAAAGACCCAAGTCATATAGGGCATATTCCATCAATATTAAAAACTTATCCAAATGCTAAATTTATAAATATCCATCGGGATCCAACAGAAGCTATGGGATCATTTTGTAGTCTTACAAAAAATATAAGAAGCGCGTTTACAAAAAAGATAAATGCTGAATCTATCGGAAAAACTGTTACAGACTTTTGGTCACATAACATAAATAAAGGTCTGGATGACAGATCTTTAGTAGACTCAAATAATATTATAGATGTTAGGTATAGTGACTTTGTTGAAAGTCCTCTTCTGGAAATAAAGAGGGTGTATGCGAGCCTTCAAATGGACATGACAATTGAAACCGAAAATAATATTCAGCAGTTTTTAATTAATGGAAAAAGTAAATCTAAACGCAAACATAATTATTCTTTGACTGAGTTTGGTTTAAATGAAAAGAATATTAAAGATCAATTTAGTGACTATATGCTCAAATATGACTTTTAATGATAAAATCATATTTTTTAAAATTAGGCTAAATCTGTGAAAAATAACAACATATTAAAATTAACTTTAAGCTCTTTTGCTTTGGCATTTATTCTTAATTCTTGTTCAAAAAAAAGCGATGAAGTCGAAGTGCCAATAATCAAGGAGATAAGCATGACACAAGTAACAATCAAAACATCTGCTGGAGATATCCAATTAGAACTTAATGGAGAAAAAGCTCCAATTACTGTAAAGAACTTTGTTGATATAGCAAATTCTGGGTATTTTGAAGGAACTATATTTCACAGGGTGATTAATGGATTTATGGTTCAAGGTGGTGGTTTAAATGCTGATATGAGCGACAAATCTAGTGGGACTGCGCCAATTCAGAATGAGGCTAACAATGGCTTAACTAATGATCGTGGCACAATAGCTATGGCAAGAACTATGGATCCTCATTCAGCAACAAGTCAGTTCTTTATAAACCATAAAGATAATGGATTCTTAAATCATACAGCTGAAAACTCTCAGGGTTGGGGTTATGCTGTTTTTGGTAAAGTTACTGAAGGGCTAGATGTTGTTGATCAAATTGCTGATGTTGCAACAGGATCATCAGGCGGACACCAAGATGTTCCTTTAGAGGTAATCACAATCGAATCAGTAACTGTCTCTGAATGAAGCACTGCTTTATTTCAGATTTACATTTAAGCGAAAAAACCCCTGAACTTACTCAAGCCTTTTTAAGATTCTTAGATGAATCTAAAGAGGCTTGTACTCATTTTTATATTTTAGGTGATCTATTTGAAACCTGGATAGGCGATGATGACAACTCTCCCTTTAATACTCAGATTAAAGAAGCTCTATCTGAATTTACCTCAAATGGACCAGAAACCTTTTTTATTCATGGAAATAGAGATTTTCTTATTGGAGAATCATTCTCTAAAGACACTGGCATAACGATTCTTCCCGACCCCTTCTCTTTCATGATTGATGAGCAGAAGATAGTACTAAGCCATGGAGACTTTTTATGCACCGATGATGTCGACTACATTGCATTTAGAAATGAGGTTCGTAGTAAAGATTGGCAAACCTCTTTTCTCAGCAAAAGCTTAGGTGAACGTCTGCAAATTGCAGCTTCTTTGAGGGATGATAGTAAAGTAGCAACAGCAGAAAAATCTAATGAGATTACCGATGTAAACAATGAGGAGGTAATAGATTTTGTTAGCAAACATAAACCTGATTTATTTATTCATGGTCACACTCATAGGCCCAATATTCATGACATTTCTTCTTCTAAAAGAATTGTTCTTGGGGATTGGGGTGACTTCGGCTGGTCGCTAACTTTGACTGGTGATGGTCATAATCTAGAGAAATTCCCTATTTCCTAGCTATTGGTCTGACCAATAAACCAATAATTAAGAAAATCAGGCCAAGTAATAGTCTTGGATCTCCTAAGTAGAGCTGAGTCTCTACTGGAAAAGCTATCGTTTTTTCCAATGCGGCAATCTTATATTTATGCTTACTATTCATGTCTGGATGAGTGACTATTTCTAAAAAAGCTCGCCTGCTTTTATATCTAAATAATGCGGCCGTCTCCCAAATTTCTGCATTTTCTATGCCCACTAAATCCATAGAATCATTTACGGCATTACCCATAAAGGCTGGATGTGATGCTCTTTTAAAAAGTTCCCCATACATGTGCCCCATATACTCATTCATAAGCACATCTGATGACTCCTCTGACACGGTACCATCTGGAAACGTTGGATTTTCAGACATATCAATCACATTGACCATCATAAATTGCTTGCCTGAATCTTCTTGCATAAACTTTTGCAGCAATTTCATTGTTCGAGGCTCTAAAACACGGCCGTCTTTTAAAGCATTGCTTTCAAATTTACTATAATAAGATTTGATTTCATCGTTACTTAACTTACCGCCAAAATCTGTATACCAAGTAAAAAATAAACCGTAAACAATAAATAGAGAAGTCCAAATTCTCATAATTATCTTTCTTTCTTATTAGCTATTGAGATTAAAAATACGGCTACCGCTATCACAAATGGAAGCGGAGCTAGATCATATCCTGGAGTAATATTTGTTGTGTATTCACCAATAGAAGTTATATCTTCTCTAATCAATGGATATAGAAACAATCTTTGCCCCCACTCTAAAATCCAAAATGCGCTCATAAGAGGTATCAAAGATTTATATTTAAGAATTACTACCCAGCAAACAAGACAGAATATCAGCTGAGCACTGCCCCATAATGAAAAGAACCTGTAGATAATTGGCATAGGGTCTGGCTCACCGGTTAAAACAACAAAGTTTGCAATACCATGAAAGCCATAGGATTCAAAAAACATATGTATTATTGAGCGCCAGGTCATTAGTGCAGTAAATAAAATAAATCCCCATACGGCAATCTTTGGGCTATCAAGCTCATTGTTGGCTACCTTGGGTAACACTTTGGAAAAGTTAAACATATACCCATCTTACCTAAAATTATTA
>UPTG01001481.1_pt1 | contig 17305 bp, 17 predicted proteins | sample 2160121 | NCBI WGS metagenome assembly UPTG01 (sample SAMN06266255, study PRJEB28933) | marine metagenome | isolation source: Columbia River Estuary | place: USA:Columbia River Estuary, USA | collected 2014-07-27
ATCTTTTGGTAACGACTATCTGGAAATACTAGACGGTGGTCCATGCGAATTAGGAATAGAATCAACCGTATTAGATTTGACCACAAGCGTTCCCAATATTTTGAGACCCGGTCCAATAGGCCAAGCATCAATCGAAGAAGTATTGGGCTTCCCTGTAAATTGTGCTAACGGCGGTAAAACAACCGGTTCAAATTCTGAAATTCCTAAAACCTCACCGGGCCAAGAGATCAAACACTACGCACCCGATACTCCACTGTATCTTTATTCGAATATCGATGTAATGATAAACTCTAAACATTTAAAGATTCGACATGTAATGGTCCTCCCCCACCCTAGAGTGTTAGCTAATATGTCTAAACAAGAGCCGCTTTCATTATATTTCTCTCAAACAGGGAATCCGCGAGATATCGCAAAGAATTTATTTAGCACTTTAAGAAGGGCCGACAAACTAAATAAGGAAATAATTCATACTTCACTTTTCCCCGATAACGAGGAATTATATTCTGCACTCAATGACCGCTTGAGCAGAGCGGCATCAGTTCGAATATAGTTAATTACCTAGCTTGAAAAAAAATCTTCTTGTTTTCAAGTGGTATTGATGAAATAGATATATAAATTAACCCTCAAAGCCTTACTTGGATATGAAATTTCATAACCTATTTTTAATTACAAATTTCTTTTTAATTTCGTTCGGAATCTCATTCGGTCAAACCGACTTTCAACTCCGCGACCCTGAGTACTTGATTGACCAATATAATCAATTGGTCGCGAAACATAATGCGTTAATCGAGAAAACTAGGTTATTAATTATCGAACAAAAACAGTCTCCCAATTCAGATATCGAACAGGAAGAAAGACTGAGGCAAGAATTAAATGAAGCAGTGGCAAAATCGTCCATATTAGAAAACGAGTTATCGAAAATTAAGCAAGAAGGCTTACGAACAAACACAAGTAACCAATACTTAGACGATACAAACGCAAGGTTACGAAAACAGCTTCTTGAAATTAAGGCAGATGAACAAGAACTTTTGCAAAGGTCGAAAGAACTGACGTCGGAAAACAGGAGATTAGAAAACGCACAAAAATCATTTGATTCGCAGGAAAAATCAAATTATTCAAAAATCCGCAACTTAGAACTAGGGAAATCTACGATTCAACGTCGTGCCAATGACTTGTTAGCCGAAAACAACACATTTTCTGCGGGCAATCAAAAACTGAAAGCGCAAGTAGACAGGTTGGAAAAAGAAATCGCATTAAGTAACCAAAAGGTTGCGGGACTCAAAATTGACAAAGAAACTCGCAGTTCTCGCCTATCTGATCTTGAAGCGATGCTCAGAAGTAAAGACGAATTGAATAAGACTTTGGAAAATAAAGAAACGACCTTTCAGGAAGATATAAACGACCTCCGTAACGAAATAGTTCGATTAACCGGGGTGGAGAGTCTTCTCAACGATAGAAATGGAATTATCAAAAATGAAAACGAAATTTTAAAAGATAAGAATCGAAACCTAGAAATTAACTCGGAAGCATTTCGAGAAGAAATTGCTACATTACGTGATTTATCGAATGAATTGAAGTTTGAAGTTTCCAGAAAAAACGAGCAACTCGAAAATGTTAATTCAATAAGTAATGATTTAAAGAGAGACCTCGATGAAATGAACGGCAAAAATCAAGATTTAAGATTTTCAGATTCTGCGATGAAGGGTGAATTATCCACACTAAGATCTGAACTCACTTCCCTCGGAATTGAGGAATCAAGAATTTCTGAACAGTTAATTGGACTTAGGGATGCAAACGAGATGTTATTTGCAAAAGCAAAGGCTTTGGAATTAGAAAACGAAAATATGAAGCAAGCAATCGATCTGATGAGAGTAGATTTGCAAGATATGAATACAAATGAACAAGCATTAGTTGGGAAAGTTCGCGATATTGACTCGCAAAATAGAAGACTGCTCAAAGAGTCGAGTTCATTAAATGAAGAAGCACTATTCCATAAAGACAAAGCTAGAAAATTTGAAATACAACTGAGTCAGGCAGTTGCAAACGAGAGAATACTTAATGAAAACCTACGTTCTGCTGAAGACAGGAACGCACAACTGAATGGCGATATCGCTCGCTTGCAGAACAAGGGGTCTAAAGAATATGAAGCATTGGCCATGGAAGCACAAGAATTGCAATCTCAACTTAGCGGCATTGCAGGTCGGGAAATGATCATACAGAATAATTTAAAAAGCCTTGAAGCAGATAACTTTCGCCTAAATAACGAATTGGCAAACACCCAAGATCGGGAAAGAGATTACAATAGACAAATTTCTTTACTAAATCAAAATAACAGTAATTTAATTCAACAAATTGAATCTACTCAAAAAATGAGAATTAGACTTCGCAATGATATTATTGGCGTAATCGATGAGAACGACCAGGGTGAACCCCGAAGGTACTTACCCTAACCAATAATCTTTGCTAAGATTGAAAAGCACCAATTGATCTAAATTTATCATATCTTTCGGAAAGTAAAGTTTTAGAATCTTTTGTAGCCAACAAAGCCAAGGTCTTCTTAAAGTATTTTTTAACAATTTCCGAAGTCTTATCCCAGTCCCGATGTGCTCCACCAGTAGGCTCAGGAATAATTTCATCTACAATGCCAAGCTTTAGTAATTGTGAAGCATCTAATTTAAGTGCCTCAGCAGCGTTCGAAGCAAAGGCACGATCTTTCCATAAGATAGCCGCACACCCCTCAGGTGAAATTACTGAGTAATAAGCATTTTCTAAAATCAAAACTTTATTGGCAACCGCTATACCTAATGCACCCCCAGATCCGCCTTCTCCGATAACAATTGCAATAATGGGAACTTCGAAGGCCGCCATTTCTTTTAGGTTTACCGCGATCGCTTCCGCGACGTGGCGTTCTTCCGCACCGATCCCAGGAAAAGCTCCGGGGGTATCAATAATTGAAATGATTGGCATTTTAAATTTATTTGCCATCTTCATAAGACGGAGTGCTTTCCTGTATCCCTCCGGGTTTGGACAACCAAAGTTTCTCTTTAAATTATCTTCCGTATTTCGCCCTTTTTGTTGTGCAATAATCATCACCTTCTGACCATCAATCGAGGCAGGTCCACCCACAATTGCGGCATCATCCATAAATGATCGATCACCATGCAATTCTTCAAAGTCTTCGAATATACGTTCAATGTAATCGATAGAATAAGGTCGGTTCGGATGCCTGGAAAGCTGAACCTTCTGCCAAGGGGTTAGATCTGAATAAACTTCTCTTTTTGTATTTTCAATTTTTTTCTCAATTGCTTTTATCTCGGTTGAAAAGTCTAAATCTGAGTCACTAGAAGATTTAACAATATCATCTAACTGCTTTTCTAGATCCATTAATGGTTTCTCAAACTCAAGGCTATGCTTTTTCATAAAGTATTGTTATTTGTTCTAAAATAAAATCATTTGGAATTTAGATGCCGTAAAATCCGCAAACTGATCCTTTTAAAATAACCAATTTAGTTAATTGGTAAAGGCATTAAAAATTGCGCCATCAAGGCGATTATTCACTGTCACTAGCCAGTTCTTCTTTCCAACCTAATATTCTTGCTTTCGAAGACGCCTCTTCCGCTCCCTCCTTATCTCCATTTTTCACTAAAATTCGAGCCAGGCTAACGACCGATGTTAAATCGTCGGGATCTACCGTTAATGCACGCCGACAAAATGATTCAGCCAATTTCAATTCCTGCAAGGATAAGCAAACTTCAGAAATTGCCCGTAATGCGTCCACATTACGGGGTTCATGATTGAGCACGTTGAGCAAAATTTCTTTCGCTTCATTATCCTCCCCAATAGCAAAACAAAAAACTGCATCATCAATTAACTTTTTAGAATTTAATTCAACCATAGAACTAGTCTTATACTAGTATTGATACAAACATGAAGGAAAAAAATTTCCATCGCTAAAACCTTGTAAGAAATCAAGTAAGCATCCATCATGTATTATTCTGTTTTATTAATTTTTCTACCCTCAACCTATGCTATCCAACAATTCAGATTTCAAGAAATTACTTTTAGTTCATAGCCGAGATCGCAGAAGTCACCTGATGGGACAGGAATTGAATAACATTCCTAGTTTGATCATAAAGATGGAATCTAAAATTAAACTGGAGAAAGATACTATTGCTGCGGCAACTCAAGATTTAAGATCCCTAGAAACACACAACAGCTCGATTGAGAAAGAAATTAATTCTATTACTGACCAAATTAGCCGGAACAAGAACAAACAGTTAGAGGTTAAAAAAAATGAAGAATATCAAGCTTTAGAAAAAGAAATTACCAATTTGCTTGAGCAACAGTCATCCAAAGAAGATTTACAAATTGAGGTGCTCGTAAAGATTGATGGTGCCAAAGAGACAGCAGAAATCGCGAAAAGTAAAATCACCGAGAAGGTGGAGTCGCTTGAAATCGAAAAACTTGGACTCATTAAAAGGCAGGAAGAATTACAAATTGAAACCGAACAACTAGCCTCAGAACTTGAAGATGCAAGATCTGATACCGAAGAAATTCTATTAAAGGGCTATGATCGTACTAAAAAAGTAGTATCCCGACCGCCCTACATTGCACCCCTGGAGGAACAAAAATGTACCGGTTGTAATTTACGGGTTTCAAATGACATTGTCTCTTCCGTTCTAGTCGACCAAAAGCTTACCCATTGCGATCAATGTGGTAGGATTGTTTATTGCGAACGTTAAAACATCTGATTTGATTCCACACAAAATACTTTTATTTAAATTTCGGGAAGCGGTCATTCGCTGTTTTTACTTTTGTATAAATAGAGGAAAGTCCGGACATCGCAGGGCAGAATTCCCCGTGAAAGCGGGGGGGGCTTATGTTAAGATAAGTTCACGGCTAGTGCAGCAGAAAATAAACCGCCTTGTTCGCAAGGTAAGGGTGAAAAGGTGGGGTAAGAGCTCACCGCCACGAGGGCAACTAAGTGGGCAGTGTAAACCCAATTCGATGCAAGGTGAAATAGGAAACGGAGTTGCCCGCTCTATGGTTTCGGGTACACCGCACCTTCACACAAGAAGGATCAATGCAAATTGATAGATAAATGAATGACAACCTAACTTCGGTTAAAAACAGAATCTGGCTTACAGCTTCCCGAATTCTTTTTCTAATTGACGAGAACTGAAAAATAAAGAGAATACTAAACCCTCATGGCCAATACAAAGTCAGCAATAAAAAACATTCGTAAAAACCGAGCACGCTACCTGCAAAACCGTATGGTTATAAGCAGATTAAAAACCTTAGAGAAAAAGTTTTTAACAGCTATGGAAAGCAAAGACTCAACAGTTGCGAAAGAAGCGTCCTCAGCTTTTATATCCGCACTAGAAAAGGCAAGAAAGACTTCTCTTGTTCATGCGAACAAGATTGCCAGAAAAAAATCTCGTTGTGCAGCTTTGCTTGCTTCTCTAAGCAACTAAGTTTTATTCAAGGCAATTAGATATGCCTTGAATCATTTTCATCTTTGGTGGAATAACCTGATTCTTGTCGGTTATGATTCACTTTATTCTTTTTCAAGTATGCTTCATGCACGTCTTCGGCAGACATTCCCATAACTTGGGCTAATGAAATAAGGAAATGAAATAAATCGACTATTTCAACTTTCGCATTTTGTTTATCAAATTCCTGATATTTTGCCCACCACTTCCAAGGAACAGAATCTGTTAGTTCGGCAAGTTCTTGCTGCATCGCACGAACATAATTAAGGATCCATGTTGCTCGATCCTCATCGTTCATTTCGTTCATGTTTACACCGATCCTACTGTTTAGTTGCTCTTGCAATTCGAAGATGTTTTCAAGTTTGTCCATATGAGTTCGTATAAGAAGATAACTCCAACAAATTAGCAAGTGGTTTTCGTTTTTTTGTGTGGCACATCATTACCTTCCTAGTGTAAGGTAACATTTCGAATTTCTAATGAACTTTAGGGTAACTTCTCAACTAGTAAAAAGTGTACTCTTCCAATGCATAAAACTTGCTCATTCAAAAATTCTATTTGTAGCAACTTATTAAATTACCTTAACAAAATATTTATGAAATCAAGACTTCGTTCAAGATGGTATCGCTCCTCTGAAAAACCTTTGGAAACTTCTTCCCAAAGCCAAAAAAGTAAAGAACCTTTTGGTGAAATAACTCCGAGCTCGAAGAAGCTCCAAGACGACCTTTCCAATGCAAAACCTCCGACAAACCGTGAGCGTGGAAACCAAGGTCATAGAAAAGGAAGATCAGATAATCAAGGTTCTAATGAAAATCGTGAAGAGCGTAACCGCTCCCAGAGACCGAGAAATCCCAATCGAGATTCGAGAAGGCACGAGGGAGACTCACAAAATAAAGAAAAAAGACGCCCTAATAACGAAGACAGACCCAAGAGAGGAAACCAAGAGAGGAATCCCTCCGACCCTCAAAATAGGAAACCTAGAAGACGAAAAAACAAGAATCATTCCGATAGTAAAAGAAACGACACCAGAAATGAACCGAAATTAAATAAGAAGGAAGAAAAAGTTCCAAAAAAATCGGGGCTCGGTGGTTTTATTTCTAAACTTTTTGGGGGTTAATGCTTGAGCAATTAATTTCACTCCTTCACTTTATTTAAGAAGTGGAAGTTTTTAGAATTTGTGGAGGTCCACCACTTAACGGGACAGTAAATATAAGCGGGTCAAAAAATGCTGCTTTGCCAGAGTTTGCTGCGACTTTACTTAGTCCAGAGACTAGTACTTTAAAAAATGTCCCTGATTTAAGTGATGTTCAATTTATGGCCGAAATTCTTTCTGAGCTTGGTGCGCAGGTGGAGCGCATAGATCGGACTACTTGGAAAATTAATCCTAGAAATATTGCACATAGAGCCCCCTATGAATTAGTCAGAAAGATGCGGGCCTCTATTTGCTTGCTCGGTCCCTTGGTTGGTCGATTAAGAATGGCAGAAATTCCTATGCCTGGGGGTTGTGTTATTGGGCAAAGACCTATCGATCTACATATTAAAGCTTTGGAATGTCTAGGCGCTACGATAGAACTGGAAAAAGGGATTGTAAAAGTAGACGGAAAAAACTTAAAAGGGAGCAAAATTTTTCTAGGAGGAAGACATGGCAGTACAGTCACCGGAACCACTAATGCCATTATGGCAGCTGTATTAGCTCCAGGTGTTACCAAAATTGAGAGTTCAGCTTGTGAACCAGAGATCATCGATTTGTGTAAAATGCTTATTAAGATGGGTGCCAAAATTAACGGTACTGGGTCGCATATTCTAGAAATTGAAGGTGTATCAAAATTGAATGGCTGTACTCATGAGGTAATGCCAGATAGGATTGAAGCAGCAACCTATGCAATCGCGGCTGCAATTACTGAAGGTGAAATTATTCTTAACAATGCAAGAGCTGAACACCTGGGAAGCTTTATTAATGTAATGCAGGAAAGTGGAGTAATGATCGAAGCACTTTCCTCTAAACAAATGAGGGTTGGATTAATTGGGAGTGAACTTAATTCTCTCGAAATTATCACCCTGCCCTACCCTGGATTCCCCACTGATTTACAGGCTCAGTCCTGCGCTCTGGCTTGTAAAGCGAAGGGAATTAGTATTCTCACCGAACGAGTCTACCCGAGTCGATTCATGCATGTCCCTGAACTCATGAGAATGGGGGCAGATATTGCGATGGAGGGATCGAGTTCAATAGTAAAAGGTAAAAGCAAGTTAACAGGAGCTCCAGTAATGGCTTCTGACTTAAGGGCAAGCGCAGCGTTGATTTTGGCAGGCCTGGCCGCAGAAGGAGAAACTTGGGTGCAAAGAATTTATCATCTCGATCGAGGGTATGATGCCTTTGAAAAAAAACTCCAAGCCCTGGGGGGGATCGTGGAAAGAATTCCAGAATCAAAACTTCCAAAGTCCTTCTCTACTTTCTAATAGATCTTAATCGAATGAATGAAGAACAATTAAAAGGTAAAGATTTTATGGATCAATCCATACCGCCATCCAATGAGATAGATGCTGCTTTACGCCCCCCCTCATTTGCTGACTTCACTGGGCAAAAGAAAACATTGGAGCGCCTGGAGGTTATGGTGGGGGCAGCATGTACTCGTGAAGAACCCCTAAAGCATATTCTGTTATGCGGTCCTCCGGGATTAGGGAAAACGACTCTGGCCCATATTATCGGTCGAGAAATGAATCGGGAGGTTCGAGTTACCTCCGGCCCCGTAATTGATAAGCCAGGTGACTTGGCAGGCTTACTGACCAATCTGCAAGAGGGAGACCTTCTCTTTATTGATGAAATTCATAGGATTCCTAAAACTGTGGAAGAATACCTTTATTCTGCAATGGAAGACTACCGAATAGACATAATGATAGACCAAGGGCCTAATGCTCGAAGTGTTCGTCTTGATATCCCCAGGTTTACCCTTGTCGGTGCTACTACTCGAGTGGGATTGCTGACATCTCCGATGAGAAGTAGGTTTACCCTTCAGACACGACTGGATTATTATAATCGAGATGATTTGACTAAAATCGTACTGAGAAGTTGTAATTTATTGGATTGTGAAATCAATCAAGCAGGTGCCGATGAAATAGCCGGACGGGCAAGAGGCACTCCTAGGATCGCCAATAATCTAATTCACTTTGCACGAGATTTTGCTCAGCAAAGAGCCAATGGTAAAATTTCGAGAGAAATTGCCAATGAAGCACTTGAGTTACTTGAAATAGATAGCCGGGGATTAGACGAAATGGATAAACGAATTCTTCGCATTATCGCAGAAAACTATAAAGGTGGCCCGGTAGGATTAGGAACTGTAGCAGTTGCCGTAGGAGAAGAAGAGCATACTCTGGAAGAGGTTCACGAACCTTTTTTAATCCAAGAGGGCTACCTCAAACGCACATCTCAAGGTCGAATGCTTACCTCAAAAGGGTGGAACATAACCGGGTTATCCGAGATCCAAGATCCAAATTCAGGGCAAACTACTTTTATTTAATTCAATTCCCTTCTTAACATAGGGGAATAAGTGCAAAAACGATCCTGAAACAGTCTTCGGTTGTGTTCTAATTAATTCTTCGATCTCCTGAGTAGAATATTCAATTATTTGGAGAATTTCATTCCGATTTAATCGAATCTCTTTTTCATATTTTAAAAGATAAACTCGAACAAATTCATTTCCAGTTTCCAGGCATGGACTAGCACGGAAAACTTCAATAAATAATTTACGATCTGCTACGATTCCCAACTCCTCCTCGCATTCCCGAATAGCAGCACTCAAATAGTCTTCACCTGGATCAACATGACCCGAGCAGCTACTCGTCCATAAGAAGGGATCCACATCCTTGTTACTCGATCTCTGTTGTAAAATCCAACTCAGTGAGTTCGTATTTACTAGTACATGTATGGCTCGATGAAACAGGTTATCACGATGAACTAGCCCTCTTGCTAATTGTCTTATTGGACGATCATTTAAATCAACAACATCAAATTTTTCTGTCATTCTTGTAGTTCATAAAAATAATTTAAGTTTATTGTTGGCTAATTGTAGATAGTTAACCTTATTCGAACATACAGTGGATGTAAATTTCAAGATTTTAGGTTCAAGCAGTTCTGGCAATGCTGCTTTATTACAAGCAGGGGGCGCGTCAGTCTTAATAGATGCGGGGATGTCAGGTAAAAAATTAGAATTACTTTTAAATGAAGAAGGCCTTTCAGCAGAAGCGTTAGATGCAGTCTTTCTAACACACGAACATAATGACCACTCCGCTGGCGTTCGTGGATTATCAAAGTTTGGAAGACTGCCTTTTTTTGCAAATCAGGATACTATTCAAGCAATTCAGCCCAAGTTACAAAAAAGGCCCAACTGGAAAGTATTTGAGACTGGCAAGCAATTCTCCTTTGGTCCATTCAAAATTCATCCATTTAGTGTTCCCCACGACGCATATGATCCAGTTGGCTTTTATTTTGAATGGGGAAAAGATGACCTATTTAATCCACATTCAAGCCTCGCATGGGTTACAGATTTGGGCTACGTGCCAACCCTGGTCAAAGAAAGAATTCGACAAGCCAAAATATTAGTGGTGGAAGCAAATCATTGCGCCAAGATGCTCGAGGATGATCAAAAACGACCTTGGAGTCTTAAACAAAGAATCAGGGGCAGGCATGGCCACCTTTCCAATGATAACACATTTGAAATGCTTGAGTCTATCGAAGGGTCATGCTGGGAGAAAGTTTTCCTTATGCACTTAAGTAAAGATTGTAACGACATCCAAAAAGTTCAGGATAAATTTGCTGGCTTAAAGGGACAAGGCTCTAGGTTTTCCACATTTATAGTCGATCCAAGTTCGGCAAAAACAATTCCGGTATGAAAAAATTAGATAGACAAACAAAAGTGATTGCAACGATTGGACCGGCAACGGAAAGCGAAGAGATGTTGGAAAAACTGATTCTAAAAGGGGTGGATGTCTGCCGGTTAAACATGGCCCACGCAGACCATGATTGGGTACGCATGATATCTTCTAGAATACGTTCTGTCGGAGTCAGGCTGAATCGTGAGCCCGCAATTATGATGGATGTAAAGGGACCTGAAATTCGTACCGGCTACCTTCACAACGAAGTGGAATTAAAAAAGGATGACCTGCTAGATATAGTGTTCGTAGCACAGCCTGACCCTCCACAATACGAGGGGATTTGGCAAATTGAAGTAAATTATGACAAACTTGCAGATCATATAAAATCTGGGGATACTGTCTTAATAGATAATGGCCTAATTCCTCTATTAGTGATCGAATCTTCCGCGAAGCGAATCAGATGTAAAGTACTTCAGAATTCCATTCTAAAGAGCCGCAGACATGTCAACCTACCCGGAATCGAAACTGGACTGCCCTCACTCACCGAAAAGGACAAAAGAGATTCGAAGGTGGGGATTGAATGTAAACACGATTTTTTTGCACTCTCGTTTACACGTGATGCCGATGCCATTGATTTATTTAGGCGTTTCCTTCAAGATAATGGGTCGGACGCTCACATTATTGCAAAATTAGAAGATCAAAAAGGCGTCTCTAATATTGATGAAATTATTACTGCATCGGATGCGATTATGATTGCACGAGGTGACTTAGGAATTGAATGCCCTTTTGAGGATCTTCCCATTATTCAGAGAAAAACAGTTGGAGCCTGTTTGGCGAATGGAACGCCCGTTATTGTTGCGACCCATCTGCTCGAATCGATGATTGAATCCCCCGTTCCTACAAGAGCAGAAATTAGTGATGTCGCAAATGCTGTAAATGAGGGAGCAGACTGTTTAATGTTAAGTGGAGAAACTACCACCGGCAAGCAACCAATTGAATGTCTAGATATCCTAAACCGAATTGCTTCAAAAACGGAGTCTGTCCTTATACCGGGTTTAACCGATGAACTACGCTTATTCCGACCGAAAGCGAAGATGCTTCGATCCGCTGCGATGCTCGCGATGAAAATGAAAAATTCCGCTGTTCTCGTTTTTACTCGAAGTGGAGACCTTGCGGCAAAACTAGGAGCATTACGTCCCAATGGTGCTCCTCTATTTGCCTTTACTGATGTCGATGGCCTGCACCGACGCTTGCGTTTAATTTGGGGAATTGAACCCTTTATGATGGATTTTTCTGATGATCCCGAACTAACGATTCAAAATGCAATCGAGAAATTAAAGGAGGAAAGCTGGGTCGAAATTGGGGACCAACTCGTAACAGTTACTAATGTTCTTGCTAGTGGTAAAATAGTAGAAAGTATTCAGCTTCGAGAGGTGGATTAAATTACGGTCGTCGGAACTATCTATTTTTCCAAATCATTTTTACAGAAATTACAAAAACGAGAACAAAAGGAATTCCGGTTGCCACCCAATCTGATATAATACCTTTCTCTCCCAATGCATCGCATAAAGAACGGATAATATAAAAAACAAGAATATAAAACAAAGACAGTCCGGTTATAAAACCAATTGACCTCTGCTCATTTCGTAGTGATAGAGCCAATGCACACATCACTGCCAAAAAACAACCCGGTACATTCCAAAGAAGTTGTGTTCTCCTTAATCGGTAGGGATTAAGTTTGGATGAGTTTTGATTGGGAAAGTTGTCTATTAATTCGCTTAGTTTTTCAAAACTTAAATCTTGGGGCTTTGCTTGTAACAAAGCAAAGGGAGTAGGGTCATCAAAAACCTCAGGCAAGTGTAGCTCTGTAAACCTTTTATTATACCTTGGACTACTAGTCCTGACATTTAAAATTGAATCAAATGAATTCACAGGTGGGTCCCAAAAAATACGGTTATTTTTAACCACAGGAATTCCACGTGAAGAAGAAAATCCTAAAAACACCCCATTCTCAAAATACCAACCTTTAGAGCTCAGAATTGCTGACTCAGACCGAATTCGATAAAGCTCGCTTCCATTTTCATCGTAGCAATACAAATGAATTTGTTTTGCAGTGCCATTAAGAAGGTCAAAACTTTGGAAATACCAAGTGCGATGGACGGATTGTAATCTCATTTTGAAAGAAGAGACTATTGTATTCTTTGTTGGTTCGTCTCCACCAATAGAATTTTCAAACCACTGTTCTAACTTTTCTGTATCTTGACTATACCAAGATAGAAAGGAAATTATAATTGCTACTCCGATAATCGGACGTGCAATAAAGAAAGGAGAACAACCAGAAGTATCTAATGCTAATAACTCACGATTTTTAGCCAAAAATGAAAAAGTAAATAAGGTCGCTACAAAACAGCCAATCGGAAAGAGCCAAGATAAATAACTGAGTGCAAAGCGGGTGAATAAAACCAAGAATGTGCGAAAAGATTCAATTTCTAAAAACTCGTCCTGATCCGTCAGTAATTGTAGAAAGAGCAAAGAATAAAGTACAAGGAAGCAAAGTCCGAACCACTTGAACCATTCGCAAATCAGGTATTTTTCAATAATTTTCAATTTTTAATTAGTTACGACTAGGATGTTGATCACAGCCAATCGCGTCAAAAGCAATTCACTGTTAAATTCGAATTGTCTACTGTAAAGATTTTCTTTGATATGTAATTAATAATGAAATTCCTAAAGTCGTTCTTTTTTCCATTAATATATTTCTTAACTTCCCAGAGTTCTCATGCAAAAGAGACAATTAGTTCGGTAAGTTGGCAGGATAACATAGATCAGTTTTTTGGAGAATTTATTGTAGCTCCTCTTGCTTCATTTTTATTTTGGCCAATCCCTGGTCTTCAAATGCCTCTCATCGTCGCATGGCTACTAGGTGGAGCAATTTTTTTCACCTTCAAAATGGGATTTGTAAACATTCGCTTTTTCAAACATGCAATTGATTTAGTAAGGGGAAAGTACGATACTGAAAATAGTAAAGGCGAAGTTACTCACTTTCAAGCGCTCACCACTGCCCTTTCTGCAACTGTTGGACTGGGAAATATTGCAGGAGTCGCCATCGCGATTGGCACGGGTGGACCCGGTGCAACTTTCTGGATGATCTTGGTTGGTTTTCTTGGAATGTCTTCCAAGTTTACCGAATGTGTACTGGGTCAAAAATATCGAAAAATAAGAAAAGACGGTAGAATAATGGGCGGGGCGATGCATTATTTATCGGAAGGATTAAAAGAACTTAAACTCAAACACTTAGGTGGTTTGCTTGCTGGTCTATTTTGCTTGCTATGTATTGGAGGTTCGTTTGGTGGAGGAAATGCCTTTCAAGTGGTACAATCCTTAGATCTAATCAAGACGGTCATTCCCTTTCTATCTGTCTATCCATGGGTGTACGGACTTACCTTATGTATTCTTGTAGGGCTTGTAATTTTAGGAGGTATTCGAAGTATTTCAAAAGTGGCATCATACATCGTTCCTTTTATGTGTGGTATTTACCTCATTGCTTGTACTTACATTTTATTCATTTTATCAGACAAAATCCCAAGTGCTATAAGCTTAATTTTTCACGAAGCGATGAATCCTAGCGCGGCATTTGGAGGTTTTCTTGGCGTATTAATCATAGGAGTAAAAAGAGCTGTTTTCTCAAATGAAGCAGGGATAGGCTCAGCCGCGATTGCTCATTCTGCAGCAAAAGTCTCCCACCCAGTGGAAGAAGGAATTGTGGCGTTACTCGAACCTTTTATCGACACGATTATTGTCTGTACGATGACAGCACTCGTTATAATTGTTACTGGTTCCTACTTAGAACCTTCAAACCAAGGTTTCATTGCAAATAATCAGGGAGGTGCGCTTACATCTGCCGCAATGGGAAGCGTAATTTCTTGGTTTCCATACTTGTTATCAATTGCCGTTTTTCTCTTTGCGTTCTCCACAATGATATCATGGTCATATTATGGTGAGAGGTGCTGGGTTTGGCTATTCGGAGATAAATCCTCCTTTATTTATAAAATGATATTCTTACTATTTACATTTTTAGGATCGATCATTACTGCGACTAACATTTTAGATTTTAGTGATTTAATGATATTAGGAATGGCTTTTCCAAATATTCTAGGTTTATTTTTATTAAGTAATAACGTAAAAAATGAATTAGTTACCTACGAAAAGATTAACAGATAATGAGCAAAATTATTTGACAACTAGCTTTTTATGCTATCAATGTATATGATACTATTAGATTAACCCCTACAAACCTCTTACAATGGACGAAGAATCCGTACACATTTCAGACTCTGACGAAGCAAAAGCCTCTATTTCCCGTTTGCTAAAAGCAATCGAAGGCTGGGCAACCAAAGAAAGCCAAAAAGGAGAGTTAGAACTCACCGCATTCAGTGCAGCACTCGCCTCTGGTTTAATTTCTTTTCACGACTTTACCTCTAAAGACTGTAGGAACAGTCAAAACCTGATTGGTGCAGTTTCGCGTGCTAAGACACATATTGATAAAGAGCATAAGAAATTCGATTCTGAAATCGACAAAATGCACATTAAATTTGCTCAGGAGATGGAAGAGTTAGATCTTAAGATCATTCGTGACCGAAAAGAATTTAAGAATTACCTAATCTCAGTTATATACGCCGAAGAATATAATAAGCTAAGGTTGGCCCTAACAAATATTTTCGAGACATTAGACGCTAAATCGAAGTACGAAAACGCGAGTACCTAATTACAATTAGTTAAAAGTTCTATTTCATGAACTTTAAGCCCAAATAAAGCCAGATAGGCGTAGTAAGTAAACACCCAACCATTGTAGCAAGAATTGCCCTCATTGCCGTGGTTGTATCCCCCGAATAGTTCTTAACAATTACTATTGCAAATATCCCGGCGGGCATAGCAGATTGGACTATCAAGATATCTCTGAACCACTCCATGCCAGTGGGTATTGGACCTTTAAGGGCATAACAAAAAATAAGTAGCGGGAAGATTAATAACCGGACAAGTATTGCTGAAAACTCGACTCGTAATCCAGTTGAGAGTTTAAAGTTTTTTATCAAATCTGAAAAATTGCCTCCGATTAAGAGTAAACCTATTGGAATCGCACAAGAACCAAGTAAGGTAATAATTTCCCATAAGAAAGACGGGATCATTTGCTGTCCCCCTATCTCCCTTACAGAGACTGCCAAAATAATTGAAATGATTGGTGGATTCAATAAACGAATGAATTTAAATTGATTCGAAGCAAGCACCCAGATTCCCGCCGTCCAAATTGCTGTTTCTACCCCAAGATTAAAAAGGATGATCTTGGCGATAATTTCATCGCCAAAAATTGATGCCGCAACTGGAAAAGCAAAGAAACCGTAATTAAAAATTCCTGAACAAAATGTGAAAGACGAAATGGCTGTTGAGTTCACTCCCATCAATTTCGCAACGAAGAAAGAACATCCAAACCCTAAGCAAATACAAATAAACCCTGCGGAGGTAACAACAAAAAAATGCGTAAATGAAAGAGTGTCCTGATTACCTACCAAATGATAAAAAAAGAAACACGGATACAGTACCCTTACCGTCAAAACACTTAAAGATGCATCTGCCTCGACTCGTAACCACCCCCCCCTCCGACACAAACCACCAATTAAAAGAATAAACAAAGGGGGAGAAATCGCCGAAATTATGTCCAAAAGGTTTGCCATCAATTGGAATTATAAAGAATAAACTATTTCCTATCAATAGGCTTTAATTTTATTAGCTGAAATCAAATAATTTCTCTACTATTTGAAACCCTTTTGACTACCAAAAACTAATAATTACTCTTCTTGGGAATGATTATTGAAAAGTTCAATTAAATTTTGGATGTGGTTATGAACCTGTAAAAAGAAGTATCCAGCATGAAATAAGATGTTGGTGGGATCAAAAATGAATAGAAAGTAATTAATAACAAGATTGATTAACTAATAATAAAGTATTCAAATGCCAAATGAAATAACAATACTAGCCGCGCAAGAAAAGGTAGACAATTGGATAAAAACAGTGGGTGTAAAATATTTTAGTGAACTCACTAATTTGGGTATTCTAATGGAAGAAGTGGGAGAGTTGTCCAGAATATTGGTGCGTAAATATGGAGACCAGTCCTTTAAAAATAAAGAAGGAGAACTACTATTAGCTGATGAAATGGCCGATGTTTTATTTGTATTAATATGCTTGGCCAACCAAACAGGCGTTGATTTGACCACTGCTTTGGAGAAAAATATTGAAAAGAAAACCCTTAGGGACGCTACTAGGCATCAAAACAACGAAAAATTACATCCATAATATAATCTCGCAGTATATTTGCAACCTATGAGTAAGGTACAACCAGATAACACATTGCAAGCAATCCTTTCACGTAAATCTCATTCTTTCGTTTCACAGCTGGTTCCTCCCAAGATAGTGTGGGGAGGTCACTGTTGGTGCTGTGTTCGGGGCCCGCCGGACGTGTTTCCCGGCGGCGTACAGGGTCACTTCAAGTATCGCAGTGGGTAATTGTTCCTGGCCCGGAAAGGGATGGCGACGTTCGACCTGGATTACCAGCCAGTGTTATGTCGAGCAGCTGGTTTTAAAGGGGGTGAGGCTGAGGCCACCCGTGGGTGAGGCTCGAGGGAATCTGATCCGTTGCCCGCAGCGAGTGCGGTGTGTTGGTTCTCCCAAGGGGTTTTGGTTCTCTCTTCGGGTTCGGTGTTTCCCCCCTTTGCTTCGGTCTTGGTTTCCCCGGTTTGGCTTCTCACGGGTCTGACGAAACAAGACGGAAACTCGAGCCTCTCCCAGCGTTCAATTTTGAAGACGGAAAGTTTCGTCCCTCCAAGTCGCCAAGGGGCGAGGAGAGTCGCCAAGGGGCGAAGTGACGGTGACCACCCTAAGTGGGTGAGGGACTC
>UPTG01001485.1_pt1 | contig 17292 bp, 16 predicted proteins | sample 2160121 | NCBI WGS metagenome assembly UPTG01 (sample SAMN06266255, study PRJEB28933) | marine metagenome | isolation source: Columbia River Estuary | place: USA:Columbia River Estuary, USA | collected 2014-07-27
GCTAGTCTCAAACCTTCTCTCTGGCGATTGATACAGGTCGCTCATCGTCAGAGAGATTTTGAGCGACCTACTCGGAGTCCTAAATGAAAAATTTTCTCACTGCCGCCGCAATCAGTTTAAGTGCAATGTCTGTTTCTGCGGGTGGCATGCCCGAAGAATTGGTCGAGCCGACTAAAACTGTTCTGGAAACTGTCGAGCCAGTATCTACTGCCTCTGATACAACGACCGCCAACCCTTTTGACCAGTTGATGCATTTTGTCTTTATGGCTTTTCTTGGTATTGTTTGATCAATCGCAATATTGCTGCTGAGCTTGTTCTATCATTTGAAGCTCAGTAGCATTTTGGTCCAGCCCGTATAATTTAACTACACGTTGAAACCTGAGTATGTACTGGCATCTAAACTTAATGTTTGGTGGCAACCATTCGCTAGGACCGTATGCGGACTTCTGGCGGTTCACACGTTTTTCAACAGCAAACAGATTGATTGGGTCGTTTGAAAATTGACGACGCTTGGTTGACGTCCATGCATGCGCTCCACGATCCCAGCTATACTTCAGGGGCACTAGGTGATCGATATCTAGTAGTCGGCTCTCAAGAAATATTTTGTTCGTGTATGGATCAAGCCATCGCCCTCGAGTGACCCTGCAAGTATTCTTTGAAAAATGAACAGTAGCCGTGGAAAGGTCTTGCAGCAGTTCATGCCGCATATTTTGGCAGTCACGGTCTGCGTCAGACCATCGCCCAAATAGGTCACGATCATATTTTGGAATTTGATCGCTGAAAGTGGCACTCGCTGTCAGGAAAGTGACTGTGGCGAGTATTAAAAGTCGACTGAACATCCCTGAGCCTTTATTCTATTTCGGTAGAACGCCCTCATTTCATTCAGCAAGCTTTTATCAAAACCGTCTTCCTCTAGCTCAATAAGCTGCAAGCGTACGGATGCTATTGTTGTCCACCTGACATCAGGTTCGTTAGCAGACCATTTGTCGGCTAGGTATTTTTGCACGACATTTTGATATTTTTCATCTAGGAGGTGTCTCGCATTAAAGGCTACCAATCTGCGCCCTAGTTGCTGAATGCGATCGTCTTGAGCTCCGGTCAGCAGGGCTAAACGTTCCGCCCAGCTGCTTGTTTGGAAATTTTGAAGCAGTTCTTTGTCTTGATGAGAATAGAAACCTGCGAAGATCTTTTCTTCAACCAATAGATCTATGTCTTCCGCATCAGAGTATTTGTTATCCAGACCGTTCGATACCATCTCCTGAAACGCTTCGTTACCTTCGATAGCAGCGCAGATGTCGTTCCATTCGAAGTTTTCGGTAGAGGTGGGTCTAATAGTGTCCCCCTGATTTAGCCTCAAGGATCTTATCCGCTGTGGGCTCTTGGTCATTGCCTCTAGTATTTCCTGCTCAGTCCCATGAATGAGGCCCGTAGGGTCTGCTTGGTTAAGGTCAAAAAAACCAACCATATTTTTGTTGTTCTCAGGGAGCCCACAAAAACACCCAGTATATGTTTTTGGGGCATTACCGCCAAAACGTAGTGTTACATCTACTGGCTTGAAGCTCCTTAAAAGGCGCAAGTTGTGCTCTTTATCACGGGCGTCAAGCAGTGTCTGGTAAAGCTCTGGCCTTTGCCTTTTAATTAAATCAACTATAAAAATAGTCGCTTCGACATCGCCTAAGGCATCATGCGCGTTATGAGCATGAAAACCATTTAAAGGTGCAAGTTGATCCAATTTGAAGCTCACTTTGCCTTTGTCGTTTATCGGCCAATTTAACACTTCTGGTGCTTCGGCATGAACGGCAAAAACCATTTTCATAACATCCAGACGGGTATTGTTATGAAACTGTGTTGCAAAAATATTTGGCTGGAGATTTTGGTAAAACATTTGCCGCAACATAGCTTCATCAAATGCAATGGAGTTGTAGCCAATCCAAATCGCCGGTGCCCATTGTTCCGTGAATTTTTGTATGGTTTGAGCAAACTCAAATGCACTCGGAAGGTTGTTATTTTCTAATTGGCTTGGCCGCACTCCTGTGACCGCTAAAGCTTTCGGCGAAGGTAGTATATGTGGTGATAATTGGCAGCGAATATCTACCCTTTCGATCTCGTTCAATTCTAGATCAGTAACGATTGCAGCAAATTGTAAAGGCTGATCAAATGCAGGTGAAATGCCTGTTGTCTCGAGATCGTAAAATACAAACTTTTCCAAGTAATCGCCCTACTGTTAGAACCTATCATTTCGTTGTTAGATCGGAAATGAGACGGAAGACTTCAACTAATTTAAGAATTCTAGCGAATTTCTCAGATTTGACGATAGGGAAGCTGAATCTGAGATGCTCTTAAACCTCTTGCCCGACCAAAACGTATCGCTCCGGTCCTTGCTGTGTTCCATTAAATGGCCAGCAGGTAGTCAGAATAATTTGTGCACTTTCTTCAAATCTATTTTCAACATTTAGCTGCGGCGTCTCGATCACCATGGACTTTATTATTTTATACGTCTGGAACGAGGCATCACTCGAATGGAAATTCACTAAATCACCAATGCGAAGCTTTGCCATGAATTGCATATGGGTATCGCGGTGACCGGCAAGAATTATTGAGGAACTATTTTTTGCTTCTATTGATACAGTCCCAATACCCCAAGTCATTGCTTCACCCGATGCCCGATCCAAAACAATCTGTGAAAGGCCGAGCCTCGGGACAGTAAGCTCACCCGCGACTTTAAAATCCGCGCTGGGCCAAGGTTTGAACTCGTTCCCAGTAGCGATAGATTTTTCCCAAACCTCTTTCAGCATAAATTGTCCCACCAACGCTTTAAGTGGTACCTCACTTGCCCGTGCCAATAGTATCAGTGCGGCTGCCATTACAGAGTATGCAAGAGTTCTAAGCACTGCTCTATGCATGAGAAGGCTTTCGTGAGACCCGAAGCAGAGCCGCGCCAAACAAAAGCGATAGCAGTGCAAGAAAGGCTTTGTATCGCCAATTCATTGCTGTTTGTGGGAGATTGTAAGTAGTCGAGTCGCTACTTAGGCTTGCTTTATAGAGTCTCGCAGTGGGGGGCTGAATTTTTTGTAATTTTGGTGACAGGACATCTTGGCGCTTAAACTCAAATTGGCTTTTGTCCCATCCGTGTGGAATTGCTGTTGGAAGTTTCGATTGTATCAGGCGACTTGTTACGGGCCGGGAAGGGGTTACGTCTAAGGCTACGAGTGAGGATAGGCGAGAGACCATGCTATACGATAGAGCTGTGCGGAGTAGCTCAACGTCCACATTTTCTTGGCCTTGGTCATTACCACTTTGTGCAATTAGGGATCTTTCTAAATTTGCGATTTTGTCTCGTGCCCAGACTTTTGCAATACCGACCGTCTCGGCTGCTTGCTCCAGTGGGACTTTGACGGTCCAGTCCTGACTTCCAATTTTACCATTTAGGGTCGCTACGCCAGTCGGATTTTGGCCTCTGATTGAAATTGAGACGGGATCGCCAACATAGAGATCGGGCAGTGGGCTAGGATAATACTCGGCATCATAGCCCTCTGGCAAAGTTAGTTTAAGATCGGTAACAGCAGGGTTCTCGATTTTCAGAAATAGCTTGTTCATCTTCTCAGAGATTTCTGACGTTTTTCCAATATGCAGATGTGATCCACGGCCTATTTCTGCGGCTCGGCTCATGAAATAACTATTTGGTGCAGAGCCGATGCCGATGGTGAACAATCTTGCCGTACCGAGACTATTTGAAATCAAGGAGAACAAGGAATTTTCGCTAGAAACTGCACCATCCGTTAAAAATATGAGCTGTTTCATAGCTTTAGTTTTGTAGCTAAAATTGCTCAATGCATAAGAGATGGCTGGATACATCTGTGTCCCACCTCTCGATTGCATACTTCTTACAAGTTTTATGGCCTTCGCTTTTTCTGCTGCTGTGGCGGAAACCGGGTCCACCGCATAGCTAAAGTAATTGTCATCAAAAAAGACAAGGTTGAATTTATCAGTTGGTTTAAGCCGTTGAAGTGCCATTTCTAGACCCAGCTTGGATTGACGAAGTGGTTCGCCGGACATGGAGCCAGAAATATCTTGGACGAATATGATCTCCCGCGGGGGTGTCTGTGTAGTGTTGACCTCGAAAGGTGGAGTGATCGTAAGTAACAAGTGATCCACACCTTGTGTGGTTTCTTTGAATAAGGAGGTTTCGACGTCTTTGTTGTTTGCTGTCCAGCGCAAAACAAAATCGCGGTCACTAGATACTGGACCATTTAGGCCAATTTTGTATTGACCTTCCGAAATTTCTTGGATGTTCACCGGGTGGAATTGGCTTTCTAAAGAACCCAAGGTGAAACCTGGCTTTAGATCAATTGAAATATCAACTGGATTGATGAGTTCGTCGTGCAGAGGAATTTTGATATCACGTGTTTGATCCAAGGTTTCATTTAGGGTGGTATTCGCAAAACCTTTGGAGCCAAAATTCACCTGCTGTAAAATAGGTTGAGGCATGAATTGAGGCGCGATGACTAAAGGAATACGCATTTCCCAGAAGCCGTCTCGTGGTGATATTTTATTTTGGAACTCAATCTGGACGGTGATAATTTCGCCCGGACCAATATTAGCGATCGTATTGGTGAAAAGGTTTGGTTTTCTTTGCTCGATGAGGGAAGCTTTTTTACCTTCACTTTTGGCAGTTTCGTACGCAATTTTCGCTGCTTTTTTCTCTTTAATTTGGCCTTCGATGAAGCGATCTCCAATGCGCATTTTTAAACTATCAACAGCTGCGTTTTCACCCACTGGGAATGCGTAAACGCCTTCCGCCCAGGTTGCCCCGGTGTTGATAAAGCGTTGGCTCACCGTTGTTCTGCTAACAGTTCCTGACACAGTTACCTTGACATCAGTGGTTAACAAGATGGCTGAACTGATAACGTTCTCAGATCTCAGTAACAGTTGACCAGAGTCTACTTCATCAAGATTGATCGAGACTTGGGGTATTTCCGTTGCTGCTTTGACAGGGTTGGAAATAAAAATGGCGAACATGGTCAACAGAATGAAACTCGATATCCCAAAACCTAAGGCTTGAAATATTATTTTAATTGTTTGGTAATTTAATGGTGTGGCGGTGTGTGTTGTTTGCGGGCCCACTTGTGGGCTTGGTGTATTATGTGCGCTGTCATGTTGAGATTGGTTTGTCTTTGGGTAGATATTTTTCATGTCGCTTTTCCAAATGGCCCTGGTGGTGACGAGGGAAGCGCACCACCAGGGAGTTATGAACGCGATTGTTGGGAGGCATAACAATCGGCTCTGCTCGACAGGATCCTGCTGCATCCTGGTGGAGCATGAATTGCAGGCCTCAATGCATTTAGTGTGACTATTTTGTGCAAATTGAATGATTTGATGTGCACAAATTGTGCAGATAGGCATAGTTAGAAATGGATTAGGTGAACTCGCAATTGCGCTTGTCTATTTGTCTGCTAATTCTCATGGACATTACTTAAAATTGATCGAAGGTAACGCTCTAGACTTCGGCAAATGGCAGGCCTACAATTTAACAAAACAATTCATATTGGGAGCTAAAAATGTTCAAAAAAACTACAATTTCGGTGGCATTAACTGCCTTAATGGCTTCAACGGCAATCGCTGGCGGGCATTGTGCAGCTGATAAAACTTTGACTGAAGGGAAATTAACCGTGGCGACAGGCAACCCAGCCTACTTTCCTTGGGTAATTGATGATGCGCCCGAAAGTGGTCAAGGGTTTGAAGCGGCTGTAGTTTATGCTGTAGCGAAAGAAATGGGTTTCTCAAATTCTGATGTTGTTTGGGTGCGGTCGTCGTTCGATGAAGCTATTCAACCCGGTGCAAAGGATTTTGATTTCAATATTCAGCAATATTCCATCACACCAGAACGAGATGAAATCGTCGATTTTTCTGCACCGTATTTCACATCGCCCATGGCCGTACTTGTTGGACCGGGTGCTGTTGATACCGCCGCTACCATGGCTGCTTTGAAAGGGTTAAAGTGGGGAGCATCTGGTTCGCATACGTCAGTACAAAAGCTGATGAATGACATTCGTCCAACGAGTGATCCACTTTTGTATGCTGATAATGCTGATATAAATGCTGCAATTGGGGCAAACCAAATAGATGCTGCTTTATTTGATCTTCCCACAGCCTTGTTTCTGAGCGCTGTTATGATCGAGGGATCGAAGGTAATTGGTCAATTCCCTGCCGATGACAGTCAGGGAGGCGATCAATTTGGTATGCTGTTAGAAGATGGTAACCCATTAAAAACGTGCATCGATGATGCATTGGCTGCAATAACTGCTAATGGCACATTGGCCGCGATAGAGGCCACTTGGCTTCAGGACACTACTGGTGTTCCAGTGATCCAATAAACATGAGCGACACAAAGGCGGCGGGAATGACCCGCCGCGAATTATTTGAACAACGTCAAAAGCGCCGATCCATCGTGATTGCAGGAACAAGTACACTGCTCGTGCTTCTTGCTGTGGTTATTTTGGTTCCCCTCACCCCTGGTTGGGAAAAAGTTCAAAAGAGCTTTTTCAATGGTGCGGTCCTCACTAAAACTTTCCCTAAGCTGATCGATGCATTTCAACTTAACGTTCTGATTTTTATTTGGTCTGCTCCATTGATTGCAATCTTGGGCTTGCTTGTGGCTTTGGCACGTGATGCAAAATCACCAGCAATGTTTCCACTACGAATTCTAGGAGCTGCATTTACGGATGTGTTCCGGGGCGTCCCTGTCATCCTTACTGTGTATCTGATTGGATTTGGAATTCCGGGTCTCGGGCTGCCACGGCCATGGAATTCACCATATATTTGGGGATCGGTTGCTTTGATTCTTACTTATTCGGCATATGTTGCTGAAATTTTTAGGGCAGGTATCGACAGTGTCCATCCCAGTCAACGATCAGCAGCTTTATCGCTGGGTCTCTCTGAGCGGCAGATAATGTGGGATGTGATTTTGCCTCAAGCAGTTCGAAATGTGGTTCCGTCACAAATGAATATGTTGATCGCCTTGCAAAAGGATGTCTCGTTGCTCAGCTTTATTGGACCTGTAGAAATTTTTAGGCAGGCGGGTGTATTCAAATCATTGCTGGCAAATTTCACGCCCTATGTTGGTGCAGCAATAATTTTTTTGATTATTACAGTACCCGCTACGCGTTACGCTGATTACTTGTTAGCCCGTCAGTCAAAGGAACGCAGCTGATGGCCAAACTTGAATTACGCAATGTAGTTAAACGGTTTGGAGATGTGAAAGTTTGCAACGGTGTCAACTTGGACGTCGAAGAGGGGCAAATGGTTTGCCTGATCGGTGCATCTGGCGCTGGAAAGTCAACACTATTACGGTGCGTTAATCTGTTGGAGCACACAGAAGATGGTGAAATATTTTTAGACGGGGAAGACATCTCAATACCAGGTCTTGATCCACAGGCTGCTCGGAAAAAAATTGGAATGGTCTTTCAGAATTTTAATCTCTTCCCCCACATGACTGCTTTTGAAAACGCTATATTGGCCCCTAGACGTGTTTATAAGAAGTCACGTTTAGATCTTGAAAAAGATATTCGGTCACTTTTTTCCCGTTTCGGATTATCCGACCGAATGGAAAACTACCCTGACCAACTTTCGGGTGGGCAACAACAACGGGTAGCAATTATTCGTGCGCTAGCAATGCGACCAGAAGTTATGCTGTTTGATGAAATTACATCCGCGCTGGATCCACAGCTAGTGGGCGAAGTGTTGGATGTATTATTGCAATTGAAAAATCAAGGAATGACAATGGTTCTGGCAACGCATGAAATGCAATTCGCTCGGCACGCTGCTGATAAAATATGTTTCTTGAAAGATGGAAAAATTATTGAAGAAGGCCCGCCAGATCAGATATTTGGCTCACCCAAACGCACTGCAACCAAGGAATTTTTAGCACGAGCTCTTAAATAGGTACTGCCAGACAAAACTAACTTGACACAGGGCGGATGATCTCTGGGCTCGTTTTAAAGTACCTGAATGGGGAGTGTTTTGTCATATGGCGAGGCTACAAATACACCCTAAACGGCTCAAGTTAGTTTTGTCTGACAATACCGCGCCAATTATTGAACGCCTAGATTCAGGCTGTGCCAGTAATCCAAAGCGAGTTCTCATTCGTCTTACAGCACCCCTTAGACGCGTATGGTGCTGACATAGGTGATAGAGTTAAACGCCGGTAGCGTTCACATATACTGGAATTTTAGCATATTGTAACGGTTCAATCGATCCATTAGCTCTCGAGCATGAACCTATCAGCCTTAACCTTTAAAGATTTCCGAATTTATATTTGTGGTAATATTTTTGCATCTAACGCTGTTTGGATGCAAAGGGTCACTATAGGTTGGATCGCATGGGATTTGACCAAATCAGCATCTTTTGTTGGCATGGTTGCATTTGTAAACTTCATACCGTCGTTACTGGCCGGCCCACTTTTTGGCGTACTTGTGGATCGAGTAAGAGTTAAGCAGGCTGCCATCTTTACTCAATTCCTATCGTTTATGATCGCTATCAGTTTTTATGCATTTTTCGTTCTTGGGATTTTGAACGAGCTTAATTTATTGTTTTTAACGCTGTGTGCTGGAACGGTGGTCTCAGCACATTCCCCCGTTCGAATGTCGCTGGGACCACGCCTAGTGGACAGTACTTCAGTCGCCTCAGTTGTGGCTCTAGGCGCTATTAATTTTAATTTAGCAAGATTAACAGGACCAGCAATTGCAGGATGGATTATTGCGTTTTATGGAATACAGGCCTCACTTTTCGTTCAAATACTTTGCTACCCACCATTTCTCGTAGCTTTAAGCTTTCTGCGACCACGGCGTGAATTGGCTTTGAATCCGCAAAAAGAGGCATTCATGAAAGCACTAACTTCAGGAATTTTATATTCATTTAAAAATCCATTAATTTTAAAGGCACTTTTAATAACTGCATTGTCTTCTTTTTTACTGCGCAGTGTTCTCGAAATTTTGCCCGTGATCGCGGATGGCTTCTTTGTACGTGGAGCAACTGGGCTGGGGCTGCTGACGTCATGCGCTGGATTTGGCGCACTATTAGCGGGTATGGTTAAAGCGTGTTCCTCTGGTCAGCCTTCTAGGATATTGCCCAAGCATGTGCCTGTAAGTATTTTCTTTGGTTTTGCATTTATTCCGCTCATTGGTCTGTGCGGTTCGTGGTCTCTAACGCTAGGTTTTATTTCTTACTTGGGATTTGCTGGGACTCTGTCCGGGATATCGCTCCAAAGTGCTATCCAAATGGAACTGGAAGACAGTTTGCGTGGGCGTGTAATGAGCCTTTGGACCATGGCTGCAATTGGTGGTACGGCATTAGGCGCAGTTTTTTTAGGATGGTTCACTGATTACCTGGGGGTAGTGCCGGCGCTTGGATTGACTGGTTCGCTTGGTTGTTTGTTATTGGTTATCTTACTGCGTATTACTGATAATTAAGCCAACTAGCGCACTTTTACTCAAAAATTCCACAAATTCTCTCTTAAATTTTTGACGAAAACATCTTTATTGTTGGTAATATACAAATGAAACGGTTTAGGAATAACGATGCAACAAGCTCACGATTACCTGGCCGAGGTTGACGAATTGTCAAATTTGTTGCGCGATCAACTCGAAAGTATCTTTTTTAAAAAAACGCTTTTTAAATCGTGGACCGTGAATGACGTGATTGGACATTTATACATGTTCGATTTGGCAGCTTTAAAGTCCCTGCAAAACGAAGATGAGTTTGTAAAGATCTATTCAAACGTTTCATCTCATCTAGATCAGGGGATGTCACTTTTAGAGAGCCAATATCCTTTTTTGAATGAGCTTAGTGGGAAAAATTTGTTTGAGCGGTGGTATGGTAACAGCAGAAAATTGGGGGCGGCTTTTGCTCATGCGGACCCTAGTGTGCGCCTTAAGTGGTTTGGACCAGAAATGAGCGCCAAATCTAGTATAACTGCGCGTCAAATGGAAACATGGGCGCATGGTCAAGAAATATTTGATGTTTTGGGAGTAGAGCGTACCGCTCATGATAGAATAAAAAATATTTGCCATCTTGGAGTCGCCACGTTTGGTTGGAGTTTCACTAATAGAGGCCTTAAAGTTCCAGACCACGTTCCGTATGTTAGGTTAATCAGTCCCTCCGGGAAGATATGGGAATGGGGTGACAGCTTATCACCGTCATCAATCAAGGGCAAAGCATCAGAGTTTGCCGAAGTAGTCACGCAAGTTCGTAATGTTCAAGACACGGGGCTAGCATCCGAGGGCGCAATTGCGAAAAAATGGATGAAAATAGCCCAATGTTTTGCTGGACAGCCTGAAAATCCTCCGGCCAAAGGCAGTAGATTTACGGTGCCGCAATAAAATTTTGGGGTTTAGCTAACCTTCAAATACGAAGCTTTAGATGCAATTCAAACGCTATGGATTTTGCCAGAGTATTAATATTAAAAAAGGTTGCACTCGGCCTATGTGTCACCATCCCTTTTCTTATCCACTTGCTTACATTTTTCAATAACTAACAATTTCGACTTGACCTTCAATCCGTTTTGTTGCGCTGGTATTTTCATGCGTTTGCAAAAAGATAATGATAGTCCTGCGGGCCTCGCATTTGCGGTTTCAGCTTATGTCCTTTGGGGATTTCTACCGCTGTATATGAAGCTGTTGGATCATATTCCAGCATTGGAAATTGTAGTTCATAGAGTTATTTGGTCTGTCCCTATTGCTGGTTTGGCTTTGCTAGTTATGGGACGTACGTCTGATTTGCGAGCAGCATTGTCCAGTCCTCAAGCAATTTTAATGGGCGCTGTTACAGCGGCTCTCATAGCGGTGAACTGGGGCATTTATGTGTGGGCAATTAGCTCTGGTCATGCCTTAGACGCCGCTTTAGGTTACTATATTAATCCACTATTCAGTATTGCTCTTGGAACTTTGTTTATGGGTGAGCGACCGAATAAATGGCAAATAGTTGCCATTGCTTTGGCGACTTTCGCGGTTGTTGTTTTAACATGGTCTGCGGGAAAGCTGCCATGGGTTGCCATCGGACTATTTATGAGCTGGGGATTTTATGCTCTTTGTAAGAAAAAATTGCCAATCGGACCGAACCAAGGGTTTTTACTGGAAACACTGATATTATTACCATTCGCTCTCTTGATAGCGACTTGGTATGCCGTTCGCAACGAGAGCCATTTTTTCACCTTAAGCTTCGGTGATGGCTTTCTCTTGCTAGGCTGCGGCTTAGTAACAGCAGTTCCTCTAATGCTCTATGCAAATGGTGCTAAACGATTGCGCCTAACTACCATCGCGATATTACAGTACATCGCACCAACTATGATCTTTTTATGTGCAGTATTTGTTTTTGATGAGCCGTTTGGACGGGAGCGTATGATTGCTTTCCCAATGATTTGGCTAGCTTTAGTCGTCTACTCAGTCTCCCTAATTAATCAAATGAAAAAGAGGTAGAGTAGAGGTTTTTAAGTCCGTTTTTATCAATTTTATCGGTGCTGTCAGACGAATGAGAACTCGCATCGGATTACTGGCGCAGCCTAAATCTATGCGCTCAATAATTGGCACCACTCAGCGAGAGCAGCGGCGCGGTTCAGCTTGAAATTAATGCGCCAATAGAGATGGCGTAACCAAACAAAACCGCCCCCGAATGAATTTACAACGCTAATATTAAAGGCCCGAGGACCGAGACGCGGGGCCCTGGGATTGGGGGACCCGGTTTTATCTCTTGCGGCTCAATTGCATGGGTTGGGCACAGTAACCCCTGCCGTTGGCCCGCGGCCCGAGCAAAACGATCCAACCCCAACTGAGCTCAGGCAACGCTGAACGCGGGAACGTGCTCTATAGACTATAGCGCACTGGCTCTTGTTTCCCGGTCCATGGGCCTACACAAGATGGTTCAGTGGCCCCAGGCCAGCTTTCATCAACCTGAATGGGGAGTGTTTTGTCATTGGGCGAGGTTACAAAGTCACCCTGCCGGTCTCAAGAAGTTTTGTCTGACAGAAACCCAAGGATAGACAACTTAGGCTGTTTATGCATAAAATGAACAGGTGTTCAGTTAATGCATAAACAAGTTAAGGCTAGTTAACCATTATCCTGAGGCTTAATTTTGATGGAGAATGAATGATTAATCACATTGGTCAAATTCCAGCAGCTGCCGCACTAAAGTTTTCAAATAAAGATGCTTTAGTGTTCGAAGGACAAACCTTCTCTTTCAACCAAATCAATGACTTGGTTGAAAGAGCCGCAGGTGGTTTAAGCGATTTGGGCATAGTTCCAGGCGATACAGTAACTTTATATGCTGAAAACTCATGGGAATGGATCGTCAGTTATTACGCTATAGCAAGGCTTGGTGCTGTTATTAATCCGGTCAATACGATGCTGACCCCCAATGAAATTGAATATGTCGTTAAAGATTGTGGTGCAAAAGCAATTATTGCCTCGCCAGAAAAAGTAGATGCAATCATACGCGTTAAAAATGTTTCAGATGTCAAAGAAATCATCTCGTTTGGCGCCGATGTTGCCAATGGCGCAGTTTCTTTTGATGCGCTGATCGATGCCAATATTTTACCTCCCCAACCTGTAGAAATTGACCCCGCTGCCCTATCGACGATTGGCTATACATCAGGCACGACCGGACATCCAAAAGGTGCGATGCAATCCCACCGTGCCGTGATCACCAACGGCGCCATGACAAGCCAAATTCAGATGCGTGGTGCGAATGATTGTGTCGTAAGTGCGCTACCATGCCCACATGTCTATGCAAATGTGATTATGATGAGCATGATGATGTTTGGCAGTAAACTAGTACTGCATCGTGCCTTTGATGTTGATTTGGCGTTTGCGGATATCACAGCCCACAAAGCGACGATATTTGACGGCGTACCTGCAATGTACATGTTTATGCTCAATAGCCCAGCGATTAAAAGCGCTAATTTGTCGAGTTTAACACGCTGCTATGTTGGCGGTCAAACTATGCCGGTCGCCACCATGGAGGCAGTTGAAGTAGCCTTCAAAGTGCCTTTGATAGAACTTTGGGGCATGACCGAGATTGCCGGTCTTGGCTCAACACATCCACTTTACGGCAATAACAAGCACGGCTCAATTGGCTGCGCTTTGCCTTATTGCGAACTTCGGATCGCGGACCCAGAAGATGCGGTTAAAACTATGCCACTTGGAGAAGTTGGCGAATTGATGGTCAAAGGCCCTATCGTCATGATGGGCTACTTTAATGATGAAGAAAAAACCCGCGAAACGCTCGAGCCAGATGGTTGGCTTCATACGGGCGATCTGGGCACGATGGATCCGGACGGCTGTGTTTTTATTGTAGATCGAAAGAAAGATCTGATCCTGACAGCTGGATACAACGTCTACCCTGCTGAAATCGAGCGCGTTTTAGCCGCACATCCCGCAGTGGCTCTAGCTGCCGTAGGTAAATTACCTGATGAAATCAAAGGGGAAATTGCAAAGGCGTATATTGTTCTGAAAACTGACACCACCTGTACTGAGGACGAGATTATTACGTTTTGTCATCAGAGCCTTGCAGCATATAAATGTCCCCGCAAAGTGCAATTCGTTGATGATGTGCCTAAAACCAGCACAGGCAAGATCATGCGACGGGCGCTTCATACGCTAGACGTATAAGGCCACCAACAACCTGCTGGTATCGTAAAGTTAATGAGAACAAGCATCAGATTGCTGCCACAGCCTAAATCTATGCGCTCAATAGTTGGCGCCACTCAGCGAGAGCAATTGCACGGTTTAGCGTGTACTTGGTGGCTTAATAGAGATGCGGTTACCAAACAAAATTATCCCCAAATGAATTTGTAAGGCTAACACTAAAGGCCCGTGGTCCGAGACGCGGGGCCTTAAAATAGAGGGGGCCGGTCCATGGGCCAACGGCTCAACTTTAGGGCTTTGGCGCAGTAACCCCTGCGGTTGGGCCTCACATAATTTCTATGACAAAGCTGATTTAGGCGAAAGCGGCCATCATTGCGCTGTTCGACTCTCAGCGAAAGTATTTCAAGCCACTGAATGCTACCTGAAAAAACTCTGAGATTACAGCTTTTTCAACTCCTTCAGCTTGCATCATTATTCCACTTGCGATTTGGGCATCAACATAACGCGCTACAGTGGCCGTCGAAATTCGCACGCCCAGTTGTCCATTATGCTTAGCGCGATCGGTCCAGTCACGCATCCGAGCCTGTGCATTGTACCACGTCGCATCAATAGCATCATTAGTTTTAGCGCCAAGTTCGTTGCGGCACCCCCGCATTTGCTGAAACAGGCAGCCTGTAGGAAGGCCTATTTCAGCGCGTTCCTGAAGGATCAGATCAGTCAGCGCCGTCAAGGCGTCGTCAAACGGCTGGTCCGCTTCGAAAATCTCGAAAAGTTGCGAAAGGACCAACTCGCGGTAGCTCTCAAGCGCGGCGGTTTTCAGGCCGTCCTCACTGCCAAATTCACGATAAAGGCCAGGTTTGGATACCCCCGCTCGACGACAAATTTCATTGATAGAAACAGCCATTGGGCCATCGTCCCAGTAGCTCGTCATGGCCACCTGCAGAACGTGATCCCGATTGAGCGTCTTTGGCCGCCCGCGTGTCGTTTGAGGCTGAGTACTTTTCATATCGGACCGATCGGTATTTTTATATTGCTATTCAAATTAAAATACCATTCAGTACAAAAAAATCTAGCCCGAATCTGATGGGCCTTAAAACACAAGGAACGATCACTATGAAAACAACACTTCTGACCGGTATCTCCGGCTATATCGGGTTACACTGCGCAAAAGAATTGCTTGAGGCTGGGTATGCCGTGCGCGGAACGGTTCGCAGTCAGGCGAAGGGGCAAGAGGTGCGCGAAACCCTTGCTGCCGCTTCTGTCGATAGCAGCAACCTAACACTCGTTGAGCTCGACCTGACCTCTGACCGGGGCTGGAACGACGCAGCAGCAGGCTGTGATTATGTCATGCATGTGGCCTCGCCTTTTGTTATCGCGAACCCGAAAGATCCACAGGAAATTATCTCTCCGGCTGTTGAGGGTACCTTGCGTGCCTTGCGTGCCGCTAAAAAGGCGGGGGTGACGCGCGTTGTTCTGACCAGCTCGATCCTGTCGATGATGGGCAGTATGAAGACCGGCACATTTGGCCCAAGTGACTGGACAGATGTCCATGCGCCCGATGTCAGCACTTATACTAAGAGCAAAACACTTGCGGAAAAGGCGGCATGGAATTTTATCAGCGCACAAGACGGCGATGCACCAATGGAACTGACCGTCATCGCCCCCGGGGGGGTGTTCGGCCCACCCTTGGGGCGCAACATCACTGGTCAATCCATGTCCATGCTGGACCAAATGCTGCGCGGCAAACTGCCTATGGTGCCAAGAACAGCCTTTCCAATGGTAGATGTGCGTGACGTCGCCAAATTGCATGTTCAGGCCCTTAAGCTGCCCAAGGCCGATAACAAACGGATCATTGCGGCCAGCTCAGAACCAAACGGTTTCCAAAGTGCTGCGCAATTCCTGAAAGACCAGGGTTACAAAGGTCCCAGCACGCGGATCGCCCCTAACTTCTTACTGCGCTTAATGGCGAAGTTCGATCGCGAAGCCAAAGGAATGATCGGCCTTTTGGGAATGGACCTGAGTTCAGATAATTCCGAAACACGCAGTCTGTTTAACTGGACCCCTATCCCCTTCAAACAATCGGTGCTCGAAACAGCTGCTGCCGTGCAGGCCATTCAGGGCAAGGCGTAACTCCCAAACTCGAAAAACAGCCGTTGGCCTTTAGCAGGCCAATGGCAACAAAGTCTGCACAACAGCCGTAAGTGCTTGGCGAAAGCAATGTCTGCTTCTGCAGTTGGCGGCAACAATCAAAATTACTCCTGAATGAGTCTACCACCCTAACACCAAGGCCCGTGGTCCAAGGCGCGGGGCCCTACGATAGGGGGGGGCCGGGCCCGGATCCCACAGATCAACTGCAGCGATCAGGCACAGTAACCCCTGATTAACTCTGTTTTGATCTGATGTTTCATTGTGGGTAGCGTTGTGGGTAGAGATTTTATCTTATTATAAATATAAATTTAATCAGCTACTTAATCTGTATATATGGCGGACCGAGGAGGAGTTTGGCTCCTGTTGCATCCGTCAGCGCTCAGCTAACACCCATGTTTTATTGGTAACAGCAGCGCTGGGTTCATTGCAAGACGGCGCAGAATGGTCTGCAATTTGGTCTACAGTCTAAGTCCCCTGCGAGTGCCACCCCACCCCCTAGGGGATACCGTACATGAGCCTGACCTGAGATTGGGATTTGATAATCGTCAAGTTGACTGTTTTGGTTATGCGGGGGGACGAGGCTGACTATGTATCTACGAGGTTTTGGTGGTCTATTAGTATTCCTCTTTCTCGTAGAAGAAGAAAACAATGTAGGGAATGTAGGGAATGTAGCCCAATCCGAAAAGTCCCCACAGAAATCCCAGTAGAAAGTTTTCAGAAAGGGCTACACAGCCTACATCGCCTACATCAGTAGGTTAAGCAGGGTTGGATGCCATGCCATTGCAGGCCGTTTGAGGAGCGGTGTTGGTAGACGCCAGTGATCTTTTCCAATGAGCGCTTGAAGGACGCTTGGGATTGTGACTTGCGACCTGCGCCTGAACACCAATCACGATAAGCCTGAAAAAACTTAGAGGCTGCGCAAGAATGGTCTTTATCAACCTCGCATTCGTCTTGGATGAACTGACTGATGCTATCCATTGAAATGCGATATTCTGCCACCTGGGCTTCCACGATGTCAGGCGTTTGCAGGCCGTTATTTTGCCAATCGAGACAACCCTCAATTGCCCAATTCAAAATACCTGGCAGTTCCTTTAGCAATTTATCACTCAGGTTTTTATCCTGCTCTTCAGCAGAAAATGTTCTGTTGAACGGGATCGCTTTGATCCGCCGCCAAATACCATGATCTGTATTGTTGATTTGTGGCAGACTGTTCGTCGCTAACCATAACTTTCCAATGATGTTGAATTGGATATGGCTACCATAAAGCGGTCGTCCCTTTAAACGATCGCCGCCCGTCATCTGTTTGATCTTGGCTTCTGCTAATGATTGTCCTTCTTCCGTTTCACTGACTGTGATTAACCGTGCACCAATCAAGTCTACCAAATCATCACCGATGGAATTACCTCCATTGGCGATCAACGTTTGCGATGCAGCGGTCGTGCCATACAGGCCAAGCAGTTTGTTAATCACGTTGATGAAAGTGGATTTACCATTAGCCCCATCACCAATC
>UPTG01001491.1_pt1 | contig 17258 bp, 32 predicted proteins | sample 2160121 | NCBI WGS metagenome assembly UPTG01 (sample SAMN06266255, study PRJEB28933) | marine metagenome | isolation source: Columbia River Estuary | place: USA:Columbia River Estuary, USA | collected 2014-07-27
CAATGAATTAACAAAATCTCTGTTAAACATAAACCTTCTGCCATCTGTTGCTGCAGTAGGAATATATGAGCTTGCATCCTCAATCTTTAACCTTACTGCTAACTGTCCAAAGAAAGGCTTAGTTAATAGCAACCTAACTCTGGATTGTGTAATTCTTTCTTCTGCAGTCTTGTTCATGTTATTTCCTTATTTTCTAACTATATGTATATTATATAGTAAATTTAAGTCAATGTCAACCACTAAAAGCCAACTTAAATAGCATTGCATCTTCGGGATTTTCAAAATGTATAGTATGTGAATCGTCTGGATTAGCCCATTTCACTGCTTGGAATGTTTGATTAAACAAATGTACTCTACACCATTGTAGTGCTTCTGTGTATTTGCTTCGTATAACAACTGGTGTACTTGTTGTTGCCCAACTCCGTTTATATTCCGAAATCATTGCTGGTGTCCAATCTTTACACTCTAATCCATACAATCTGATGTTTGTTCTTTGGTGTGGATTATAAAGGGAGAGATCAACACTCTCCCCTTCTTTTAATTTTGGTGTAATTGAACTAGTCTTCATATTAAGCGTCTAGTACCAAACGACCGTAACGACCAAAGTATTCTTCAAATCGTTCAATTTTCTTTTGCTTAGGAACCAACTTGTATTGTTGCATTGCAATTCTTGATGCCATAATAACCATTTCAGTTTCCATGTTATCCATCATAAAGTTAATGAAGTTTGAAAAGCTCTTGTGGTACTTTTCCATCTGCTTGCTATCAGCACCTGCTTTTTCACCAGTAATAAATCTATCACGCAATTCGTAACATAATGATGTAGCCAATGCATACATTGCCGATACTTCAGTAGTATCAATCTTTTTAACTTTAGCATCTAGTACATCTTCTGGAACTGGCAAGTCGCCTGCAATCTTTCTATGTGCCATAAACTTAACTGCAATACCTTCACCAACACAACCTGCTACCATGTCAGTTTGTAAACTATCTGATAATGGTTCATCACCTTCAAGTAATTCTGAAGTAAATGTCCAAGCTCTTGGCGTAGCAAATCCTCTTGAACTTGATTGAGGATCAAAGTTATATAAGTCACCTTTTGCAAATGACAAGTAACCAACTACATCTGGGCTAACTTCATGCATTACAGCCCAGTTCAGCCAATCTTGGAAATCAACACGCAATTCAAAGTGTACAAAACGATTCTCAAGTGGCTTAGGCATTCTGTATGTAACACCTTTATCAGTTTCTCTATTACCTGCAGCAATCATTACAACATTGTCTGGCAGTTCGTATTGTCCAATACGCCTGTTTAGAATCAACTGATAACCTGCAGCCTGTACACTAGGTGCCGCTGAGTTCATTTCATCTAGGAACACAATAACTGTATCATATTGTGCAGCTAATTCTTTGCTAGGCAAGTCTGCTGGCGGTAACCATTGCATAACACCTGTTTCCATATTTGGTACAGGGTAACCACGCAAGTCAGTTGGCTCAAACAATGCAAGACGCATATCAATTACAAGTGTATTACCTAATGCACCTGAATCGCCAATTTCTTGTACTAGCTCTGATTTACCAATTCCTGGAGGACCCCATAAAAACACAGGACGCTTCTTTTTAAAAGCTCGTGTAATGAGAGTAGTTGCCTCACTAATTTTTACTGTTCTTGATTCGCTTATCGCAGTTTTCATATCTTCACTTCCTTCTTGTAGTGGTAAAATTTGTTTCTTCTTTGGCATAACTTATATAACTATTATATAACAACTTTCTATTTTAGTCAAGTTAATTATTAATTTTAGCAAGAGTACCATCTAGTGCTACCCATACCCATAGTGCAATTCCTGTAACGAAAAACAGGAAACAACCTAACCAGTTGTTGTTTTCATATCCAGTAGGACCATCAATACAACCAACTGCTAGTATTAAACATAAAAGTGTTAATCCGATTCTAATCATCTTAAGCCGCCTTTCCAAAAAGTTTATTCATGTTTGCAAACACAACATTGTAAGCATTTGCTTCATATGACCAATTCTCAAAAAATGTATCATCATCATCTTCTGATGCACAATGCTCTTCCCATTTACGGTTCATAAATTCCATACCTGCTAATGCATCATCATTACCGCAAAAAGCGATTGTTTTCCATGCATCTTCAAAAGCTGGTTTGTCTTCGTAAAAACTAGGTATTCTAAACATATTGGCTTCCTTTTTTTATTAACTATACTTACAGTATACAGTAAGATGTCTTACTTGTCAACCTTTTAAGTATAAAAAAGCCATAAAAAAACCCTTATATTTCAAGGGTTTTTAAATTAATTTAATCTTTTTTGTATAAAGGAAACTCATATCCGAGCGTTATACCCCATTTTTCATTGGGATTTGTCTCATATGCTGGTGTAATAAACCAATTTCCTTTGGAAACTCTACCAAATGGAACTATACCTTTTTCGTAATCATATCCACTTGCCCATCCAATTTCTAGTGTTATGTCGCTTGGCATCTCAAATTGATATCCTACATACGCACTAATATTTTTCTCACTATTATAAAATGCACCTGCTACTGTATTATTAATGTCGCATCTTACATGTGGATGTGCTTGGTTATAGTCTCCTTGCAACCCAATATGCATGGTTATTGCTAATGCTACTGATAAACAGTTCATATGTTTCTCTCCTTGATTGTAATATTATAAGGCTAGATAGTTAAGTTGTCAACTTATTTTTAGGTTATTTGCCGTTACGGCCTTTTTCTCTACTAGTAATGGCAGTTATAAGTGCTTTATGATCAGTTTCACGCATTGCTACATCTATTGTTATTAGCTCTTCGCCACGCAACACTGTTACTTTCCATATATCACCTGGAAATGCAGTTAGTGTATCACGCAATACTTTAAAACTATTAATTACTTCTACACCATCAATTTCTATTAAAACATCACCTTGTTCAAAACCAGCTAGTTCTCCTACTGTAGGATTATCATCTGCTTTAACTTTTGAATAATCAAAATATGCATAATGTCTATCTTCATCTGGTATATCTTTTATTTCCTCAAACAAGAAAGATCCAAGTTTAAACGGAAAATCAACATAAGGTACATAGCCTTTAGCATTGTACTGTGGGCTTCTAATGTAGTCAACACTTCTGCGTACTTGTTCTACGCTCACTGCCATGCCAACTCCATCCCAACCTGGAACGCTTCTACCTGGGCTGTAAATACTTTGAGCAACACCGATAACTTGTCCACGGTCATTAAATATAGGACCGCCGCTGTTACCTTGGTTAATAACTGCATCAACTTGTAACATTAAGTTATATGGACGCATACCAAATCTATCTTTATAAACAACATGTCCTTGTGTACTTGTCCAAGACATGCTCATTCCGTGACCAATAACAACAACAGGTGTTCCTGTGTTATAATCGTCTTTGGTGCCCCATTCAATGGCTTCCCATTCTTCATCTTCTCTTTTGTTTATTTTGATTACTGCTATATCTGTAACTTGATCATAGCCTACTACTGTTGCTTCGTATGACCACATGTCCATTGCAGTTTGTACATTTAATTTAAACACTTCTGGACGATCTATGTATGCATCAACAACATGATAATTTGTAACAATTGTTGCTGAAGTTTCGTCTACATCAATTATAAACCCTGTGCCTCTTCCTGACATGCCATTAAGTTCTGGATTGTCTGGAGCAAATACACTTAGTACAACTACCTTACCAAAACTATCGTATATAACATCTTTTGCTCTACGCTCTTGATCAAATGCATTACCGTTAAGTAAAAATGCATTTACATCATAGACTGCTTGTCCAATAGTTTCGTTTTTATCGTATATGTATCCTATGCCATCGTGTATCTTTTCTTGTATATCTCTGTAGTATGCATTTGTTATTGTGCTAAGAACAATTGCTAGTAGTACTATTGAGGTTGTTCTTACCAGAGGTTTCTTGAAGAACGTGTTATTTTTGAATTTTAACATATAGTTTCCTTTTATAATAGCATCCTAACAAATATGACTATAGGAAACTTATATGTATTTATGTGATTTAGTAAGTAGTTAAACGCTAGTTAAACCCTGTGTTTTTAGTTAGCTCTGCGTAATATCTATTACCATTTGGAGTGTCAGGTGAATCCTTTGGATGGTCCCAACCTAATTCGTCAACTGTAAATTTAAGCCGTTCAGCAACATCATTAATATATTCTTCAGACCAATTAAAGAAATCAATCCATTGAGCGTGTTCATTGACATGTGTAATACCTGGATTAGCTCTTAAGAATATTTTGCCACCTGGCTTAACTAGACTTGCTGCCATTGCCAACTGAGCTTCTATTGTTGTGTTGTCGCCAAAGTTAATACTACCTAATATTAATAATATATCCCATTCTGCTTCTGGGCGTTCTTTTGCAAACTGTTGTATGCCAATCTTAAAATCTGCATTACTGTTAAATGGATCTATGCCTGTTACTCTTGCACCTAGATGTTCTTTCCATTTATTATCTCCACAACCCACATCTAATATTTTAAGTGGTACATCGGGACTAAGATCTTGTAAAGCATTAATTTTATCTAACATCTCTTGTCCTGTTTTGCGTGTATCAAATTTAAGATGTTGTTTCCAATATGTCTTTGCTTCTGCTGATTCATCAGTGTCGCCAAAGTAACGAGCTAATACTGCCTCATCCATCCAAAACTGCAGCCTTAAAAAATTATTAAATAATTCTGGATATTCATCCTTTAGTTCTGCGACATTAATATTATAACGCATTTGTATAAAGTTTGCTAAATCTCCAGTTATCTTTTTGTTTATTCTCATTACAACTCCTTTGCTAATGGAAATATTTCTGCAATAACTTTAGCACAAGCATGAGCAATTTCCATGTGTTCTTTTTGTGTACCATTAGCACCACGCAATTCGATGTAATGTACCCAACTACGAATTGTACCATTCATATACAATCGTGTTTTAGTACAACCTTCTGGTAATACTACTCGGGCTTGTTCTTTAGCAATGCCATTATCAATAGCCCAGTTGTATGCCTTTTCGGCTTGCATAATAACTTTTAGTTGTTCTTCTTCCCAACGCTCCATTAAATATGGATCTTCAGTGTCAACACTATTCTGTCTGTTCTTTGTGTCTTGTAAACGACATTCACGAGTTACAAACTGATCGCCCATTTCTTCTGGGTTAGCATAACGCTGGCTAAATTCTTGGAATGCAAAACTTCTGTGTCTTACTATTTGATGTGCAATGTCTCGAGTTGTTTCAATTTCTAAACAAGCACTGACCATTTCAAGTGGACTCCAATGTTGGTGTTTGATGAGATACTTGATTAGTTTCTCACTTGTTTCTTTATTGATTTGATTATTTGGGTTACTTACTTTTGCACAAAAGGCAATCAGTTCTTGTAAGTTATCCAGGCCTGTGTCAACAGGTGCTGTACTGTGTGATATTAGTTTCACTTGCATTCTATAATTTCCTCTTTTATAGTTTATATGTTTAATGTGAATTAAACTTTTTCAGTAGTGGTGATAAGTCTACAGTGGGTGCTTCTACTTTAGATTTTTTATTGCTTTTATTTTTTCTAATATCAACAATAAATGCTCCAGTGTTTCTACCACGCCTTGCTGTCTTACAGTATTGATTGGCATATACCCATGCGAGTATTTCTTCTGACATTTTTCCATGTCCTGTAATAACTGTAGTACTTTTGATGTTATCAAAATAACATTCTGCTACATGCTTGGTAAATTCTCTCCAAGCTTCGTGTACGGTGTATCCGTGTAAATCTATTTCATTCATAGTTTCATTACAAACTCTCTACCTAGCATGTTGCCTACGTAAATGTTTGCTCTGTGGTGTTTAAAATATAACGGCATTCCTTGTAAGTCTGTTCTTATTATACCGTTATGCTGAGATATATAGTTTACCTCAACATCTTGTTCGTTGTCTGTACAATGAACCATTATAGTTTCAGGTACTTCAACTTTCTTTTCTTTATTTGCCATCTAGCCATCCTTGTGCGCCTGCGAGCTTTGTTAAAAATGCATCCTTTTCTGTAAACAAAACTATAATGCTTTTGTCTACATAATATGGATACCTCATTTTTCTTAAAAGATTAATAAGATTCTTACCACTTAACTTTGGTGAGTCAAATTCATACGAATCAAACTGTTTGCTTAAAAGATTCTTTCCATACTTTGTTAATCGCAATGTATGTGTATTCTTAAAAACTTCTTTTACTTTCAAATAATCACGTTCTATTAAATCAATAATACTAGTTTGAACTATTTGAATTTCTTGTGATTGGTTCACCATCTGTTAATTTCACTACACTAAACAAGTCAGTATTAAACTTTTTATTAAGTCTATCTGCTAAATTAAATGCATGCCCGCTGTTTGAGAAACTTACCTTTTTATACTTAGGACCTGGGTAATTCACTAATGTGTTAGTCGTCCTTAGGTTAATTGGTTTGCCTTCGTAATACACTGCGTATATTGCCTCTGCTTTTAGTATTTGTTCACTATTATAATTCTTATCAACCTGATCAAGTATAATCGTTGGTTTTGGTCTTGCCATTAATTGTTTCTCCTGTACACATATATTTATCTAAAGTGTACATAAACACACCAGTTAATGGTTATTTTCTAATGCTTTTTTAATATATGGCAATGTATTATCACGCCATTTATCGTGTCCTAGTTGTGAGAAATGACTACATTCACAAAAATAAGGATTCAATTCTTTTTCGCCATTGTCGTTGTGTATCCATACCATTCCTACTTCATCTTTAACTTCTTTTCCGTACACATTCATAAATGATTCCCATAAAGTTGTATGTGTATTATATAATTTTCTCAATTCTGCTAAGTCATTAAACACTTCCATTGTATCAAAAACCTGCCATCTAAACTTGATATTATTTAATTTTACTATAGTGCATATTGCATCAATCTTTATAACATTATCAAACATTTCATGATAACTGCCGGAATAATGTTTAAAATATTCCATGGCTGTACGGATAGTAGGAGCATTTGCTTCTGTCTGCCACCAGCCCACCTGACCTCGTAATTTCTTTGATTTAAGTTTGGATGGATCATATATTCTAATATTTTCAGAAACTTGTTGTCGCGTTGTTGTACCACTTAGTTCGGTTTGTGTTAGTTGATATTTAATAGTATCTTGAGTTACTCTGCTACGGCCCCATCCTTCTATGATTCCAACAGATGAATAATCTTCTTCTGTGTTAGTTGGATAGTCAATACTACGTGCTAAATCATAAGGCACATCAGCTGAACTTGTTTGTAATCTTGGCTCTAGTACAAATAATTTACAATTTGGATTTAAAAAACCATTATGATTTAATTCCATTGTAGCTTGTAGTAAATCATAATTTGTACATCCTGACAAGCCTACATTAAGTAATTCTAGTCCAAAATGAGCGGCAATTTGTTCATATGCTGTGCGATTAACTTCTGCATCTTTTTTGCCATTTTGCATACAATCACCATTAACATGACTTGTACCTAAAACAATCATATAAGGTTTGTCTGGAATAATCATTAATCAATGTCCACTATTAGTTCAAAACGTTCGCCGCCTGCAAGTACACATGCTATGTTTAAGTCTGACTTAATAAGCAATACGGTATACTCTAGTGTTATTTCATTTCTAGTAATAACAATACCATCAAACGGATCAGATGGTATGTACTCTGGTCTTTTAAAGCCACTTGCATACATAGTCTGTCCTGATGTTTCTAATATCTCTCTTACCAATCCTTGTGCATTACATGTTATTTGTCTATTAAGTGTTCTCCACGGTTGTGCAAGTGGAGGTGGTGCCTGCTGAATCTCTGGAGCAGGTTCTATTGGCATAACAGGATTTAGTTCCTGTGCCGTAGCTGATGTTGATAGGAACAATAATGCTCCTAGTGTATATAATAGTTTCATTCTTTCCTCGCTTTCTTTAAATTTAAATTCATATCCCATTCTGTAAAATATGGGCCTCTTGTTTCGTATTTTTCAACTGTTTCTAGTTTGGGACAAAAAGCATGTTGCCAGCCCATTCCTTCGTATTTTAAAATGTAATAACCTGCTACAAATGTAGTCTTGCCTTTTTCTGCTTTTTTAAACAGTGGCATTGTATCGTGTTCAACAGGGTACAAAATACTCGTGTTCGTTGGTAACCCTTTGTACACTTGCATTGCACCGCCTACCACCGCTGTATCAACGGATTTGAAGCTCTCAAGGCTATCTAATAGCTGTTTTGTGTTATTATTCTGATCAAAGAACTCATAACCGGTTTCTACCTTACGTAGTGTGCCGACCTTACCATATTGTCCTTCAACAATCCAGTATTTGTCTTTGATTATTTCTTTGATCTTTTGTGTCATAAAGATTTATGTGTGTTATCACAAGTAGGATAACTTCCACTCTTTCCACACCAACACGCACTTCCTAGTCGTTTAACTTCAGTGATATTTGCCATGCGGAAACTTCTAAATCCTTTAGCATTTGTATCCCAAACACTCATAACTTCTTCGTTAATCTTACGAATCTTTTCTTGTGTCATTGGATCTTTTTTAGTTGCTGGTGGCAAATGTGATACATTTAATGTACACGCCATAACTCGCTTGTCACCGTTAATTTTATTAAAACTTACTTCCATAATACTTGTACGAAGTTTGCCTTCTAGTTCTTCTCTTTCAATAATCATATTATTTCCTATTGTAGTGTTGGTTGTTCAATTGTTTGAACTGAATCTCTGCTAGTAAGAACATGTTCTGTTAATGCAGTGAACTCTTCCGGCGACAACATTGTTTTATAAATTACAAGTGCTTGTGCCATCATTACTCCTGCTGCTGCCAACGGTTCATGTTCTTGCGAAAGTTTTTCAAACTGTTTATATGCTTTTTCTAAATCATCCATTTAATCTTCTCCAAAATTCATCTACTGGGTTAGTTTGTTTTGTTTTTACTTTTGGCATACCAATTTTGTAACCAATGTAAAAACCTATTATTGTTATTACTGACCCAATTAACAGTAATCCCAATCCATATTGAAATGTCAGGATTGTAATGACTCCTTGTACATTTTTCTTAGTAACCAACGATGTTTAGTAAGATAATATTGTGAATCATATTCTACTGATCCACCTGTCCATCTTAAAATTTCATCTTTGTGTTGATACCATTTTTCATTACAAAATAATCTAAATGCACTTTCTTTCATTGTATATCCTTTAATATGTCCCAAGTATGTTTCCAGTCTTTGACCCAAATGGATCCGTCATTTTCATTTCCTCTGCTTGCAATAGTTTTAGCAAGTGGTTCATCATTCCCGCCTGGTTGCATCATGTCACCAAAGAAGAATACATTATAGTCATCAAAGTCATCTATAACTTGACCTTTGTCTCGACCTTCTTGTATAATATCTAATCCTGTTTCACCTGCTACTTGAGCCTTGACACCTTTGTGTCCGTATCTGCTATTAAATAATTCTGCAATAAACTTACGCTCTTGATGTTCTGTATCGTATAATACATATTCTGCTCGTTGCTCTGTTGTAGCACCTCTGCCTACTACACTAAAGTTAACTAGTCCTGGCCTATCATCTAAATGTGTTCCTGTTCTAGTAAGAAACTTAGAACGAAATAGTTCACTTGATAAAAAGTCACGCTCTTCGTTTCCTAGTGTCCAGTCATTACGCTCTACTTCTAATCCATTTTCCCATATACTATTACCACTACACTGATATGAACGCATAACATTATGCATAATATCTTCGCCTAGTTGTTCTAGTGTTTTAGAGTAGTCACTTCCTGTTACAATACAGACATTATGATTGGCTATAAAATTTAGGAAAAACTCTTTGAAATCAGAATCTATTAATGACCTACTGTTAGTAAGGGTACCGTCTACATCAAATAAATAAACATCATTACGCATTAGAATAGCTCGCATTCAAGTACATAGAATGATCTGTTGCCCTGTCTGCCAAGCGTTGCATATCCCATTGTCCACATAGTTTCATAAAGTGTATGCCTACTTGTGACTTCTGTTCCTTCTGCACCTGTTGTACAATAACCTCATCTAGCTTTGCTTTAATATGATCAGGTTGTTGTGTAAGATCAATAATATGTTTATTGCGTTCGTAATCTTCTAATACTCTATGTTCTTCGTTGTTATGATCAACCCAGCGTTGTAGCATAAAGTTATTCCAATTGTAGCCTTTAGTTTCTTTGTCAGCATATGCTTCCAACATACCTACTTTGTTCTTAGTGCCTTTCTTACGAGCACCTGGACATGCACTAAACACATTGTCACTAGTGTCGCCTCGTATACACTTCTCAAACAACAACCACTGCGGGTCACCTAACTCTTTAGGTGCTTTAGTTTTCTTATCCATAACAACTTTGCCTTTGTCATCAAAGATGCCTTCGACTGTAATAAGTTGTCCTGTAATACCATTGTACTGTTGTACATTAGGAGCAAGCAACTGATAGAAGTCACTGTCACTACTTACAATGCAATGTTTGTCTGTGGGGTGATTCTGTATCCAACGAGCAATAAAGTCATCTGCTTCACACTCACCATGTTGTAATACTGTAACATTAGTACGCTTCTCAAAGAAAGCCTTTAGTCCATCAAACGCATCCCAAAATGCACGATCTTCTTCTTGCTCTGCTTCTGTTAGTGCTGCACGAGCTACCTTACGATTGTTCTTGTAAGGCTCATATGCATCTTTACGCCAACTACGGCCTTCCAAGCATAGTACAACATGTGTACCTTTTTGCTCACGAAACACTTTATTAATACTGTTAAACATGATATGATAACTCATGCCAATCTTTGTGTTCATGTCTCCACGCACTACATGTCTAGCACGAAAGAACATATTCGCTGCATCTACTAAAATATAACTCATCATAAAAGTCCTGTAATTATTAAGTTTATATTGTAACACACCACGAGTGGAATGTCAACTACGATTCGTCTTCTGCAATAGTTCTACAAAGTCCTGTAAACCATGCATCAACTACTTCATTCTCATCGGCACCACTGTAACCAGCTTCTTGTAATTGCTCAACAAATATCTTGTTCCACTCCAATTCAAAGTAACCGTCACCTGGCTTGTCTTTATCAAACTTAACATCTAACACTTTGACATAAGGTTCGCCACGTGCAGTTGCTTTATCTTTGCCAGAGATAGTATCTTTTTTACTGGAAACACCTATTAAATTTTTTATTTTATTTAACATACTCATTTACCATCCTATTTTTTCCCACGGTACATCTTTGTCGCCAAAGTGTCCGTAAACACAATTCTTACTATACTCATTATACTTGAATAATCCAAATCTGTCAATGATTCCTTTAGGAGTTAAGTCAATGTTTTCTTCAATATACTTTTGAATACTTCTATTGTGTCCATTTGAATCTACATAGATACTAGTGGGTTCCTTAACACCAATAGCATAACTAAGTTGAATACTACACCAGTCAGCCATATTATCTGCTACAACATTCTTTGCTAACCATCGTGCCATATATGCCGCACTACGGTCTACTTTGGTAGGATCCTTGCCACTAAATGCGCCGCCACCATGGGGAGCAAAACCACCATAAGTATCAACAATGATCTTTCTGCCTGTGAGACCTGTGTCTCCATCGGGTCCACCAATAACAAAATTACCAGTAGGATTAATGTGCCATATAGTGTTTTCATCTATTAAATCTCCTAATACTTTATTAGCGGCTTCTTTTATAGGTGCCTTAATGCTATGTTGAAATCCTTGTTTGTGTTGATGTGATACAACAATTTGATCAATGCGTGTTGGCTTTCCACCTTCGTACTGAACACTTACTTGCGACTTAGCATCTGGTAGTAGAAATTCGTATCCACTTTCTCTTGCTTTGTCTAACGACTTTAAAATTTCATGCGAGTAATGAATAGGTGCTGGTAGCATTGCATCGTTATCTGTACATGCGTAACCAAACATAATACCTTGATCACCTGCACCAAAACTATCTGTTCCCAACCCAATATCACCCGATTGCGAATGAATCTCGTTATAGATGTTTAACTTATCCCAATGGAATCCATCCTGTTCGTATCCAATCTCTTTAACTTTGTCACGAACGATTTGTTTTACTTCGTCCTTGCTTACATTAAAGTTCTTTACCTCACCCGCTAACGTTACATGGTTAGTGGTTACAAGTGTTTCAACTGCTACACGAGTTGTCTCGTCGCCGTTTTTTAATCCTGCATCAACTAGTGCATCACTAATTTGATCTGCCACCTTATCTGGGTGGCCTTTACTTACACTTTCGCTTGTAAAAATATAATTTCCTTGCTTCATAATTTTTTAGTATCCTGCTTTTCTTATACGATCTTCTAGACCGTCTTTAGGTTCCCCATGCGTTTCCGAATAGGCTGATGTGGAGTCTTGGGGTGAATCTCCAACCCTTTTCCATACATATGTTCGCAACTTCTTGAACATTGAGATTATACTCTTCTGACCTACCGCCCAACGGCATAAGGTACACAGGACAATCCAACCCTGCTTTACGATATTCATCAACAGCTCTACCAGCCTCGTCAATATCAGTCCTGTCAGCAACAACAAATTTAAGATAGATATCGCTGTCATCCACAAGACTGTAACAATAAGCAACATCAGGCTTAATAGCATCGTCCCAAGATTCTCCACTAACGGAGAGCTTAGGCGAACAACTCCATGTGACCGTAATTCTGTCATTGCTGTGGAGATAGTCGAATAGCTCGTCGTGTAAATGTTGTGTAGTGTTTGTTTCAAATGTAACATTTTTTAAATCCCTCATGCGTGGATGTTCAAATAATTCTACATAAAGTCGTTGCCACGCTAACAACGGCTCTCCACCAGTTAGGATAAGATGAATATCTTGCCCGTTATCGCAAGTCCACTTGCCCTCTGGTGTTAAACTTAATAAGTGTTCTACTACTTCTTCGATAGTTCTTTGCTTATTAAATTCTTTAAACTCGGGATAGATACTTGCATATGTATCACACCCTGTATGTATAATTGGTAAGTCTGTAAATTCTTTAGTAGATTCATGTACACCCGTATTGATTAAGTCCAATACTTCGTCATTGTATCTATTACCTGCAGCATGTTTTTCTGCTCTACTAGGCTCTCCTCTATCTAATCCAAAGTTCATACAACGAAAGTTACAACCAAATGTACGAAGGAATACACTAGGTACTCCTACAAACTTTCCTTCACCTTGCACTGAATAGAATGCTTCACTGTATCTAAGTTTATCCATTTACGCCTCGTAGATTGCTGAATTGGCGCCATGCTCTGCCACTTCAGTTTTAACACAATAACAACGGTTGTTGCTTTTTTCACGGATAAGTTTATCTGCAAAATTAAATGCGTGTTCGGCAAACTTCTCTGCGCCTACTCCATCCATTACTACAATTTCTGCTAGTCCAAGTTCTTGTAGTTCCATAAACTTGTCTAAGAATGGATCGTCTTTGTCAATTGCTGTTTTGTGATCGAAGTTATCTTCTAGCCAAGCCTTTAAAGGTTTTAGTCCTCCAAAGTCGACTGCCCAGTTTTTGTTGTCTAATTCATTACAACCAAATGTAAATGTAAATGCTAAACTATATCCGTGTAGCAAATGGCAATGCGAATGATCTGCATTGGGTTGGCGGAACACTGCACTTAGTCCAATGTTGTGTCCGTAATGTTTTGTACTATAATATTTTCCCATTATATTTCTCCTGTAAGTTATAACGGCGGAGTATTTAAAGAGGGTCGACGCTGAAGTCCTCTGGTTTGATTATTTGTTGTCTGCAATAAATTTAATATCGTATTGTCTATTATCATCATCTGCAAATCTAATAATGCTATACTCATAAACTTTCTTTACTTCAGTTACAAAAGTAGGATTGTCTTCACATACTGTTGTTCTTTTATATCCAACAATAGTTTTAGTTCCACTTTTCTTATTGGCAAAGTCTGCTCCTAGTATTGCACCTAGTATAGTTGCGGCATCTTTACCTTTGCCACCGCCTACTTGGTTACCTAGTATACCACCAATGATTGCACCACCAAGTACTTCACCTGTTTGTGCTTTACCAGTGTTACTGTAAATAGGAACATCTACATCTTGACATGTCCTGTTAGCAACTCTATTTTGTACTTGTACTGTTTTGTAATAGTGTGTTAAGTAGCCATCTACTTCTTCTCTATCATATGTTTCAGCTTTAGCAACTCCTGTAAGAGTTAGAAATACTAATCCTGCAAGTGCTATTAATAATGTTTCTTTGATGTTCATATTATTCTCCTTTAGTGTTATTAAGTTTATCATTTGTTTCTTTAACTGTGTTAAGTATACTATGGTTTATGACTTTTGTCAAGGCTTTTACATCTTTTGGGAAGCAAGCGCCACTATATCCTAGTGTTCCTTGGTTATTTGGTGCTTTCATCATGTCTGGACCAATACGCCCAAAATTACCTAGGACACTAGTTATAGTATCATAGTCAACATTGTGTGGTAGTGTAGTTTTTAGCTCATGAAAGAACGCTACTTTAGTAGCTAGCCACGAATTGTGTACATATTTGATCATACTAGCTTCCTCTAGTGTAGTGTAAGATACTGGTACATCGTATCCCATTGCTGTACTGAATAAGTCCCACCACCATTCTGCGTCTGCTTTATTGTTAATATGGTGTCCAAATATCCAATGTTCTTGATTGTCAAAATCTTCTTGTGCAGTTGCTTCTCGTAGAAACTCTGGATTGTATATTACATTAGGTTCATAGTCACGCAAACAATCAAATGTTACACTGCTTTTAATAAGTATCTTTGTTCTATAATCTGTTAGTTCTAATACATCTAACACTATGCTATCGTCACACATTCCGTCTGCATTACTAGGAGTAGGAACACATATAATAATTCCATCTGCGTCTAGTACTGCTTGTTGTGGGTCTTGTGTTGGGTGTAGTAACGGGTCTACTCTTATTACTGTAGTTCCAGTTCTTTCTAAAAAGTTTGCTACAGTTCCACCTACAAAACCGCAACCAAATACTGCTATTTTCATTTATTATTCCTCTTTATAATCACTGTGTTTAGCAGTGTTTGAAGTGCTTGTATAACTATCTGGGCCACAAGAATTATAACATTCTGGTGGACTGGATCGTCCTGCTATTGCGTCTCCTTGATTTTCTTGTGAGAAGCTAGCAATTAATCCTTTCCAAGTTGGACTTTCAATAATTGTTTCTACTGTATACAGTGTGATATCTAAATCATGTTCCACATTAAATCCACGTTGTTTACCCCACTCTATAAACTCTTTCCACTGTTTAGTTGTATTTAAAAAACAACAAGGTTTTAGTTTATTATCAGCAGATAAAAACATAGGTAAGTTATATAATAAACATCTAGGCTTTATCATCTGGCCACCTATAAATTTCTGGGTTATCACACTGGTAAAAATCAATATCTCGTTCGCTTGTAACTGGAACAAAAGAATCAAATCCAATATCCATTGCCAACTGTCGTGCCTTTGGTACTTGATGTTCATTATATGGGAACACTAAATATTTCCATTCTAGTATTGGTTTACGGTCTTTTGGCAAACTTCCCATTGCTTTCATACCCATCATAACAGATTTCCACTTTGCATTTTTTCTATACAAATGATTTGTATCTTCTAGTCCATCTACACTAAAAGTAAATCGTTGTCTAGTTGTCCAATTTAGAGTTATTAATTCGTCCCACCATTTTTTTGTCTTGGAACTTCCATTAGTATGTAGTGAAAATTGTTTATCTTTTTCTATATAGTGTTTTGCTATATCTATAAAGTCTGGATGATATATTGGATCACCATAGCAACCTATAAACAAAAATTTTCTATCAACAGATGTATTTGCAAGACTTTTAATTAGTTCTGTATTTAAATGTCCAACATCCCAATTTTCTTTTAAATCAAATGGATCATTTCGTGGACAAGCAGGACAACCAAGTGTGCATTTTGTTGTGAGTTCTATTTCTACTGGACTAGTTAATAACATATATTATTTATTTATTCTCTTCTTATATACTTCTTCAAATCCATCTACCCATTCATCAAGTGGTGCACCATCGCAACCTGCTCTCCATATACGCTTAAAGTAATGTTCTTTTGATTCTGTTATTGTAGTATCGTTTGTATCTAAATGTCCCTTAACCATGTAAAAGTACATACACGCTTCGTAGAAGTCTTGCTCACGAACTTCTGCTGTGCGTCTAAGCATAAAATCATAATATCTTTCTTGTGGCTTATGTTCCATCTACTTCTTCTGCCGGTACTGTCCAATACTTGTATACAAACTTATCGCCAAGTTTGTCAATTTCTTTTTGTGGATAACCTTCTTTGACTAGCCACTTCATTAAATCAAATTCTTTTTGTACTCCGTAGTCCCATTTGCTACCGTAATATATTGTACCCTTAATTGGTACTGCTTTAGGGAAACCGTACTTGTTTCCGTTTGGTGGATCAACTATCAGTCTTCTCTTCATCGTTGTTTTCCTTTTTTGTAATCTTCCAGGCTCCGTGATCTAGTTCTTCCCAAATCAAAGTATCACCTGTGTCCCAACCAACTTGACTAAGCGCCTCGGGTGGAAACTCTATAAACAATTCTTTTGTTTTACCATTTTCTTGTACTTCTATAATCCATTTACTATTGGTTACTTTTTTCATTTAAAGTCTCCGTTGTCAATTGGCATCCATTCTGTGTTGTATTCGGATGCGATTTCATTTCTTGCGTTGCTGGCTGCAATAGCCTTTGCTTGTAATTTTTTAGCTTGATCTTCTTGTCTAGGGCGTTCTAGTTTATTAATAAGTCCTAGTACTGTATTTGCAAACTCTTTACGGCCTTCAAATATATCTTCTGTTCCATCTGTTAAGTCAGTTACTTTATCATCAAGTTCTTCTTGGCAAACTTGTCTTAAAATATCTATTGTATGATCTGTCATTACTTACTCTCCATTTATTCTGTTGGTTGAATTTCACCACAATGTTTACATTTGATTGCTTCTATATGTATTTCTTCTATACAAGCCTGACATACCTTTTTTGGATAGTCTTTTTCTGTTGCCCACATATAAAGCATCCAAGGCAGGATTACTAAAGTTAAGCCAGTAAAGCCAAAGAGTGTGAATACAATAATAAGGAATAGTATTGTTAACAATGTTCCAACCCA
>UPTG01001492.1_pt1 | contig 17257 bp, 16 predicted proteins | sample 2160121 | NCBI WGS metagenome assembly UPTG01 (sample SAMN06266255, study PRJEB28933) | marine metagenome | isolation source: Columbia River Estuary | place: USA:Columbia River Estuary, USA | collected 2014-07-27
ATGAATTTTAAAGAATTATTAAAAATAGCAATTAATGCCTCAATTAAAGGAGGGCATGCTATAATGGAAGTGTATGCATCAGATTTTGCAGTTGAACATAAGGATGATAAATCTCCTTTAACTCTTGCAGATAAAAATTGTAATGATGTAATAGAAAGTTTTCTTCTTAAAACTGAAATCCCTATATTAAGTGAAGAAGGAGCTCAGATTTCTTTTGAAGAAAGAAAAAAATGGGAGTACTCTTGGTTGGTTGATCCTTTAGATGGTACAAAAGAATTTGTAAAAAGAAATGGGGAGTTCACTGTGAATATTGCTTTGATTCATAATGGAAATCCAATTATGGGTGTGATTTATGTCCCTGTTAAAGAAGAACTTTATTTTGCAATGGAAGGCCTTGGGTCTTATAAAATTAGTAGAGATGCTGTTATTTCTGATTTAGATGATTTAATTGAAAGGTCTAATAAGCTTCCGATTGATTATAAGCGAGAGAATTATGTTATTGTTGGTTCTCGCTCTCATATGTCAGAAGAAACAGAAGAGTTTTTTGATGAAAAGAAAAAAGAACACGGTAATGTTGAAGTTATGGCAGTTGGATCTTCTCTTAAATTATGTATGGTTGCTGAAGGAAAAGCAGACGCTTATCCAAGGTATGCTCCTACAATGGAGTGGGACACGGGTGCGGGAGATGCAATTTGTAGAATGGCAGGATTTCAAGTTCTTCAATATAATACTGATATCCCAGTTGAATACAATAAAGAGAATTTATTGAATCCTTGGTTTTTGGTAAAGTAAACCAATGAAAACTAAGATAAAAAAAGCATTAAAAGATAAAAACTTCTCAGAATTAGTAAAAGGAGGAGGAGTGTCAATTTTCTTAAGGTTTGGAGGGTTAGCAGTAGGTTATCTTCTTACACTAGTAATCGCTAATTTATTTGGAGCTAAAGGGCTAGGAGATTATGTTTTAGCTATTACTGTTTTAAGATTATTTACTCTTCTTGCAAAATTAGGATTAGATACAACCTCCATTCGTTTTATAGCTTCTTTTGCTTTACAAGAAAAATGGACAAGTATATTTTATTTCAGAAAACAAGTTGTTCCTATTTTGTCTTTTACATCAATTGTAGCTTCTTTAATGATGTATTTTTTATCAGAGCCAATTGCAGATTTAATAAATACAAATGTAAGATATATTCAGTTGAATGCATTTTTTGTAATGCCAATGGCATTTTTCATGTTGCATTATCAGAGTTTAAGAGGATTGAAAAGAATAGCGGAATTCTCCTTTTTTTACAGAATGTCGCAATCGCTTTTTTCTGTAATTGCCATTGTAATAATTTACCAATTTACCACAGATGCGGAGGTTCCAGTATATGCTTATTTAGTTAGTGTTTCTATAGTTGCCTTTTTATCCTTTTTATCTTATAGATATTGGATTAAAAACAAATCAGAAGGTAGGCAAAGTGCTGACAAAGAAGTCAGAAGTTATTCCGAAATATTGAAAATCTCTATTCCATTAATGTTTGCGCAATCAGTGCAGTTTATTATAGCTTGGACTGATAAACTTATGTTGGGTAATATGACAACTTCAGAAGATGTAGGGATTTATCACACTGCCTTTAAACTTTCAATGTTTGCGGCTGTTTCACTGATGTCAATAAACAGTATTGCTTCCCCAAAATTTGCCGAAATGTTTGGTAAGAATGATATGGAAGGCCTGAAAAAAGTAGTACATCAATCCACTAAAATAATTTTTTGGACCTCTGTACCGCTTGTTGTAATTTTCTTTATTTTTCCTGAATTCTTATTAGGATTGTTCGGGGAGGAATTTAAAATTGGGGTAACTGCATTTATATTCTTATCTTGCGGAAGATTAATAAGTTCCTTTTCAGGCTCTGTTGGAAATATTTTACAAATGACAGGAAATCAGAATATTTATGCTAAGATATTGTTTGTTGGAGCAATACTAAATGTCACTCTAAATTTAATTCTTATACCAGATACAAGCCCTTTAGCTGTATTTAATATTGTTGGAATTAATGGAGCTGCTTTTGCATCTATGTCAAGTTTAATTGTTTGGAACGTAGGTATGGTTTTTGTCGTTAAAAAGAAGTTCGGATTTTATACATTTTACATACCATTTATTAAAAGATGAAAAATAAATTACCAAATTTTCTGATTGTAGGGGCTGCAAAAAGCGGAACTTCTTCTTTGCATAATTATCTAAATCAGCACTCAGAAGTGTTTATGCCGTCATATAATTTTGAAGGAATGAAAGTTAAGGAGCCTAGATTTTTAATTAAAGATTTAGTAAAACATAGGCTGCATAATGGAGTATGGACTTGGGAGGAATATAAGAGTCTTTTTGGTGATGTAATAGATGAAAAGGCAATTGGTGAGTCTACTGTGTTATATCTTTATTATTATAAAGATGCGATCAAAAATATAAAGGAGAAATTAGGCAATGATGTAAAGATAATTATCATGTTAAGAAATCCTGCTGACAGAGCGTACTCTGCATTTCAACATGTTTCTAGAGGATTTAAAGAACAAAATTCATTTGAAAAATCATTAGAAATGGAAGATGGTAGACTTGAAAGAGATGGAAATTTAACTCCTATGGTTATGTATAAAGACATGGGATTGTATCATGATATGGTGAAGTCGTTTCAAGAAAATTTTTCAAATGTTCACGTTATCATCTATGATGATTTTAGGGATGATACTGAAAATGAAATGAAAAAAACATATCAGTTTTTGGGAATTTCAGACAATCCAGATATCGATTATGTAACAAGACATAATGTTGGAGGGAAAAGATGGAAAAATGATAAGGTGAAATACCTTTTTATGAAAGAAAACCCAATTAAATCTATATTTAGAAGAATCATCCCAAAAGGGTTAAGAAGAGGAATAAGAAATAATCTTGTAACAGCATCTACAAATAAAGTAACCCCAATGAAGGGTCATACAAGAATCATGTTAAATGATTTTTTTAGAGAGGATGTAAAGCAATTATCAACTTTATTAAATAGAGATTTAACGAATTGGACAAAATAATGGGGAAACCAAATCTGTTTATAGTAGGAGCTGCAAAAAGTGGAACAACTTCACTTCATAATTATCTAAATCAACATCCTGATATTTTTATGTGCAATCCGAAAGAGCCTCATTTTTTAATAAATAAGGAAATTGGAGTTGATAGAATTCCTGTTGGTGTTACTGAAAAATCAGAATATGAAGATTTATTTTTTGAAGGGGGAGATAAAAAATATAGAGGAGAATCTTCCGTCATGTATTTGATGTATCCTGAAATTGTAATTCCTAAGATTAAAAACAATTACTTAGAAAACACTAAGATAATTATCATGTTAAGAAATCCTGTAGAAAGAGCGTATTCTGGTTTCCATCATGTAAAAAGATATAATGTAAAAGAGAAAATTCAAGATTTTACAGAAGCTTGGAAATTGTCAGAAGAACGATACTTTAATCAGAATGATATGACGCCCGCTTCAAGATATCAAGAATTAGGATTGTACTATAATCAGGTAAAATCGTATTTAAATGAATTTAAAGATAATCTGCATATAATTATTTATGATGATTATAAATCTGATTTCAAATCAGAGATGAATAAAGCATTTGATTTCTTAGAGGTTGAAAATATTGAAATAGATTCTGACAAAAGACATATGGCAGGAGGATGGCAATGGGAGAATGAAAAGATGAAAAGACTTATGATGAATAGGAATCCTCTAAAATCTGCAGTAAAAATGTTAATTCCATTTAAAGGATTAAGAAAATCTATAAGAAAAAGAATTCAGAAAAAAAACTCTGTAGAAGTAAAACAAATTACTGAAAAAGAAAGAATAATGTTGAAGGAGTTTTACAAAATTGATGTAAAGAAACTCTCAGACTTATTAAATAGAAATCTAAACTTCTGGGTAGAATGAGTTTGCCAAATTTTATGTGTTTAGGAGCTGCAAAGAGTGGAACAACTACTCTTTACGATATCTTGCGTCAACATCCTGATGTATATATTCCTTCTTTTAAGGAACCTCACTTTTTTGATATCCCAGAAAATTATAAAAATGGAATTAACTGGTATGGAAAGAATTATTTTAAGAATGCAAATCAAAAAATAGTAGCTGACTTTACACCTTCTTATTTCTTTGATAAAGAAGCTCCAAAAAGAATTTTTGAAAGCTTAGGCAATAAAGTAAAATTTGTTGTAATTCTTAGAAATCCTGTAGATAGAGCTTATTCGCATTATTTGCATTCCAAAAGAGATGATCATGAAGATTTAGAGTTCAAAGAAGCTCTAATGAATGAAAGTTCAAGGCTGAAGAAATATGAAGAAAATGGTGATTATCTATCTTATTTAAGGCAATCATATGTAAGTCAAGGATTATACTTTGATATGTTAGAAAGATATTTAGAATATTTTTCATTAGATAATTTTTTAATCATCCATTTTGAGGATGAATTTATAAAACATAGAGAAGAAACAATGATTAAAATTTTAAATTTTCTTGAAATTGAGAATTTTGATCTGAAAATAGATATTAAAAGTAATCCTGCAAGTCAAGAAAAATCAAAAACTTTAAAAAGGATAATGAAAAAGAGAGGGTGGTGGAGGATTCTTTTAAAGAAAATGATTCCTTCTTTAAAAATAAGACAGATTATTAAAAATAGAATACAGAGAGCAAATATTAGTACTTTTACACCTGAAAAGTTATCTATTATTCAAAGAAAAATGATGTATGATAATTACTTTAAAGAGGATATTATTGCTATTGAAGAGGTTATAGATAGAAAAATGTATTGGGATTTATGATATATACTGTTAAACAAAGAATGATTGATAATTTAATTGTATTTATGTTAATAATGAGTACAGGTGGATTGTTGTTTGTGTTTAATCGTAATGTTATGTCGGTTCTGTTCTTTGGAGTATTAATTTTTTCAATTTTATTTTTTGGTAATAAATTTAAAAAACCATTTGTTTATTCGTCAATTCTAATTCTAATTTCCATTATTTGTGTAGGTATAATTAATTTTATTTTCGCAATTACAGAACAGACTATAGAGAAATATTTATTTTATTTATTATCTGTTGCGTTATCCGTTTTAACTTTTTTTCACTTTAAGAATAATAGAAATATTAATCAATTTTTAAAAACACTTTACTTTGTTCTTAAGTTGATAGCATTTCATTCGGCATTAAACTTTCTTTTTTACTTCTTTGTAAGTGATAATTTATCTACAATTACTTCCACTTTTCATGAATGCGAGACTTTTCTTAATTTATTCTTTTATACTACAGAAAGAGGCATTGTAAATCTTCAAGGTTTTGAGTTTTGCAGAAACCAGGGTTTGTTTTGGGAACCTGGTGTTTTACAAGTGTTTCTAAATATTTTATTCTTTTTGGAGGCGTTTGTAGTTAAAAAAAGCAAACTTTTCTTATTGTTTATTTCTTTTGTTATTTTAACGTCCTATTCAACTACAGGTTTAGCTATTTTATTAATTCAAGCTTTGGTTTATCTTACAGAAGAAAGAAAAAATAATAAACTAATCTTAGCTGTAATTGCTATATTGCTAGTGCCATTTTATTTTATTTTTAGTGTAAATATTGATAACAAAATACAAGGTGAAAAAAAGACTTCCTTTCAAAAAAGAATCTTTGACTTAACACAACCAGTTTTTATTGCTATTGAGAATCCATTGACTGGTATTGGTTTAGATGTTTTTCAATTTCAAAACATTAGAAAGGAATTTTATATTTCATCAAATTCATTTATAGAAATACCTTCAACAATAGAAGTGTCTGATAAAAGCAGCAGTAACTCTGTTATGTTTTTACTTGCTGGAACTGGATTTCCTACTACTTTACTTCTATTATATATGTTTTTTAAACAAAAAATAATAGAATATAAAAAGTGGTTATTTATGATAATATTATTTATCTCAGTAATGTCTGAACCTTTATTATTGCGTCCATTTTTTTTAATATTTATAATTTCAGGTTTTCATCAGATATTTTATAGAATAACATCACACAAACAAAACATAGCATGAAGAATATTTTAATTTCAGGAGGGGCAGGATTTATTGGATCTAATCTTACAAAAAAACTAGTATCTAAAGGTTATAATATCACTATTTTAGATAATCTATCAAAGCAAATCCATGGAAAAGATCAAAAATCAGAATTATATAATTCTATTAAAGAAATCTCTACATTTATTTTAGGAGACGTTTGTAATGAAGAAGATTGGAAAAAGTCTTTAAAAGGACAAGATGCTGTTATTCATTTAGCTGCAGAGACTGGAACAGGACAATCTATGTATGAGATTTCTAGATACAATGATGTAAACATTTTAGGAACATCTCATTTACTTGATTTCTTGGCTAATAATAAAAATTCTGTAAAGAAGTTGATAATTGCATCATCAAGGTCAATTTATGGGGAGGGTAAATATAAATGTGAGAATCATGGTGTAGTTTATCCTAATGACAGAATAGTATCTAATATGATGAAAGGAAAATTTGATCTATTCTGTGATGCTTGTGGAAGTGAATTAAATTTAATGCCAACAGATGAAAATTCTAAGATTCATCCATCTTCAATTTATGGTATTACAAAACAGCAACAAGAGCAAATGACACTATTAATGGGCAAATCATTAGGGATCCCTGCTGTTGCACTCAGATATCAAAATGTATATGGTCCAGGGCAATCATTAAGCAATCCATATACTGGAATTCTTTCTATTTTCTCTACAAGAATGTTAAATGGGAATGATATTGATATTTATGAAGATGGTGAAGAGAGTAGGGATTTTGTATTTATTGATGATGTAGTAGAGGCTACAATACTTGCTTTAGAAAAAGAAGAAGCGAACCATCAGATATTTAATGTTGGCTCTGGGGAGACGACATCAGTAAGTCAAGTTGCGAATTCTTTAAAGAAGTTATATGATTCCAATGTAAATATTTCAATTGGCGGTAGTTTTAGATTAGGGGATATTAGACATAATTATGCAGATTTAAATAAGATAAAAAATCTTCTTGGATTTACGGCAAAATTTGATTTTCAAACAGGGATTTCAAGGTTTGCAGATTGGGTGAAAACTCAAGAGGTAAAAGAAGATAAGTATGAACAGTCTTTAAACGAACTCAAAAATAAAGGGTTGATAAAATGAGATTAATATTATTCTTTTTTTTATTTGGCTTAAACTCAATTGCACAGGAAGTAAGAGAGCATGTTTTAGGATTTGCTACTTCTAATACTTTTACCTACTGTGATGTTAATGACACATCATTTATTGATAAAGTAAAAGAGTTAAATCCAAAAGTCTTAAGATTTCCGGGTGGAGCTGTAGGGAATTTCTATCATTTTGGGGGAAAAGGGTATGGGTTTGATTTTGAAGAGATAGATAATTACCATTCAGGAAAATTCCCTAAAAGATCTAGAGGTCTCGAAAATTATAGAAGAAAAAAGAATCAAGAACATGACTATATTGAAGATTTTATTGTATTAGCAAAAGCTACAAATGCAAAAGCTATTTTAGTAGCTAATATGTTTGTTAATAATGATGATATATTGAAAATGATAGAAAAATTACATGAAAACGATATTGATGTAATTGGTGTTGAGTTAGGCACAGAGCTCTCAAACAGAAGTTATTATAAAAAAGGGTATACAATTGATGATTATTTGTTCTCATCAAAAATAATTTCTTCTAAAGTGAAATTGCAATACCCAGATATAAAAACGGCTATTGTTGCAGCGCCATTAGGAAAAAGAATTGGACATAGACATAATGTTTGGAATAGTAAATTAGCAGCTGAAGATTTCTATGATGCTATTGTTATTCATTCCTATTCAAAGGTTATTAAAGGGGATGATGAGTACGGACAAATGATTTCAGAAGAAAATGAAGGAGGGAAGCAGAAGGCTTTTGAGTTATATAAAGATAGAGCATTAAAGTATCTAGAAGATGATTACCCAAAAGAAGTGCAGGAGTATGTAAATATTTTTGATAAACCAATTTGGGTCACAGAATGGAATTTGCAGATGTCAAAAACAACAGCTAATACATTGTTTCAATCCCTATTTGTTTCGCAATATGTGTTGGAGGTATTAAGTAATCCTGAATTAGCAGCAATTGAGTTGACTACTTACCATAATTTGGGTGGTAGAGATTTTACTGGCTCAATTTTTAGAAATGAAAAAGATAAAATCCATATTCAGAGTACGTATTATCCTTTTTTCATGTTAGGGAAAATATTTGAAAATGATGTTGTAAGAATAGAGAGGATAAAGAATAAAGAGCTATTTGAGTATCAATGTTTTGATATAGTGAATAATCAAATTTTAAACTATAAGATTGATTGGAAATTTAAAGTTATTATTTGTGATGATTTTTCTGAGAAAGGTTCAGTTGCATCAATAAAGTATGAGAGTCCCAATTTATTTGATAAAGCTGATGTTAAGGGGCAGTTGCAATTAGAGTTTATTATAGATTAATGAGTAAAGCAAAACAAATATTTATTGTAGGTAGTAGTAGAAGTGGCACTACTATGATGGGACGTATTTTAGGTAATCATTCTGATGTTTTTACTTTTAAAGAGTTGCATTTTTTTGGGACTATTTGGACAAATAATAGCGACAAAAAATTAAACAGAGCAGAACAAGTACATTTACTCTCTAGATTATTTTGCATACAAGAGAGAGGGATATTTAATCAAAATAATTTTATAGAATTTAAAGGAAAATCAGAGAAAATTTTAGCAGAAGATATTTCTTCTCCTTTAAAGATTTATGAATTATTTTTAGCAACAATATCAAAAGAAAATGGCAGTTCAATTTCTTGTGAACAAACACCTAAAAACCTATATTATTTAGAGGAAATTTTGGATTTCTTTCCTGATGCAAAAGTTATAAATTTGGTAAGAGACCAAAGAGATGTTTTACTTTCGCAAAAGAACAAATGGAAAAGAAGATTTCTTGGGGCTAAATCAATACCTATGATAGAAGCTATTCGCTCATTTGTTAATTATCATCCAATATTAACGGCTAAGGTTTGGAATTCTTCATTATATCAGACCTCTAAATTTAGAAGTAATTCTAGAGTGAAAATTGTAAAGTTTGAAGATTTGTTAGTTGATTCAAGAATTCAAGTGCATGAGATTTGTAAATTTTTAGAAATTGATTTTCAAGAAAATATGTTGAAAGTTCCGGTTATTGGTTCTTCAACAGAGAATGATTCAAAATCTGAATTAGTTATTGATAGCTCCAAAATTAGTAAATGGAAGAAGGGCGGGTTGACAAGCTCTGAAATTTATTTGTCTCAAAATTTATCTTCTAATATGATGGATGAATTTGGATACGAGAAGGAAACTTTCACTTTCCCTCCAATTATGGTAGTTTTGCATTTCATCTCCTTCCCATTCAAATTAGGCTTAGCTTTTGTTTTGAATTATCATAGAATCGGGAATGTGGTTGAGGTTATTAAAAAAAGGGTTTTTTAAATGAAAGTAGATTTTTTTATAGTTGGAGCTCCAAAAGCAGGAACAACATCTTTGTACCATTATCTTAACGAGCATCTTGAAGTTGAGATGAGCTCCCAAAAAGAGCCTGATTATTTTTCTGATGATGCTTTGCAGGAGCAAGGAATGTATTATGGTAAAAATAGAATTGATACTTTAGATAAGTACAATAACCTATTTGTAAACCCTCAAGCTAAATTAAGAGGAGAAGGGAGTGTTTCTTATTTCTTTTATGATGATGTGCCTAATAAGATTAAGAAATATAATCCTGATTCTAAAATTATTATAATGCTTAGAAATCCAATAGACAGAGCATTTTCACATTATTTAATGGATTATAGATTAGGTTTAGTTTCCGAAAGTTTTGAGGATATTGTAAAGAAAAAATCTAATCATAAATATGCAAATTTATTTTACCAACAATACATTCAAGTAGGGGAGTATGCTAATCAGTTAAAAAGGTATTTGAATGTGTTTAATCGTGAGAATATTTTGTTGATTGATTATGAAGATTTTAAAAAAGATGTAGCGGGGGTTGTAAATAAGACTTATTTGTTTTTAGGGGTTAATGATGATTTTCAGCCAAACTTAAACAAGAAACATAATACATATTCAATGCCTAAAAATAGAATTATCAGATATATTTATTCTTTTGTTCCTTTGCGGAATCTGTTAACTTCAATTTTTTCGAAAGAAATGATTAAAAGTACTCGTAATTTTTTGTTTAAAAGTGATAAGAAACCAATAATGCAAGTTGAAACAAGACTTTTTTTGAAAAAGCATTTTGAGAAAGATGTGAATGAGCTGAGTGAGTTGTTGAATAAAGATTATACAAAATGGATAAAGTAGGATTAGTAACTATTACATATAATTCTGCTGATGTTTTACAACCATTTTTGGATAGTGTTTGGAATCAAACGCATGAAAATTTAACGCTTTATGTAGTTGATAATTTATCAACTGATACAACTTTAGATATCTTAAGAAATGATAAAGATTCTAGATTAGTTGTTTCGAAAAATGAAACAAATTTTGGTGTTGCAAAAGCAAATAATCAAGGAATTAAAAAGGCTATTGATGATGGATGTAATCAAATTCTAATTATTAATAATGATGTAGAATTTGAGACAACTTTAATTGAAAAACTTTTAAAAGTACAAGCAGATAAATGTTGTAGTTTGGTAAGTCCTAAAATGATGTATTTTGATAATCCTAATCATATTTGGTATGCTGGGAGCTGGTTTGATAAAAGTAAAGGGTATTTGCCTTTACATAGAGGAATGGGTGAATTGGATAAGGGAAAATATGATGAAACTGTTGAGGTAGAGTATGCTCCAACTTGCTGTTTATTAGCCAAAAAAGAAGTATTTAAAGATGTTGGTCTAATGAATGAAAAGTATTTTGTCTATTTTGACGATACAGATTTCTCTTACAGAGTTTGGAAGAATAGTCGACATAAAATGTTTTATTATCCTGATGTAGAATTTTATCATAAAGTTGGAAGTTTAACAAAATCATTTGACAAGCAAAAAGAAAGAACCTATAGAGGTGATTTCTTTATAAAACAGAATACAAGAAACCATGTGTATTTTTTAAAACAAATAGGAGGTGTTTTTTCATTTTTCTTTATTTTTTGGTTGTTTTTTAAAAACAATATTAAATTTGTGATTAATTCTCAAATCAGGAAAAATCTCTCTACTTGGTGGTTAATTAATAAATCTTATTTTGAAGGTATTTTAATGAAATAATGAAAAGAAAAGTAGCGATTATTGATACTCTTGGAGCTCATGGAGGTTCTTTCCATTTTTATACTTTTGGACAGTGTATCGGATTGTCTAATGCTGGAGTTCAGCTTAGTTTGTATGCTAATAATGAGACTGAAAATCCTCATATAAAAGGAGTTAATTTCTATTCCTTTTATAATAATTTGTTTTCCTCTAAGTATAAATGGATAAGTGGTTTAAGGTGGGTAGTTGGAACTTTAAAGTCTGTACTTCACGCAAGGCTGCAAGGTATCTCAGTTTTCCATTTCCATATTTTTTATACAAATATTTTGATATTGTTTAATCTTTTTTTAGTTAAGCTTCTTTTTGGAAAAGTTGTACTTACAGTTCATGATGTTACGTCATTTGCTGATGAAAACGAATCAACAATTATTTCAAAGTTTATTTATAATTTAACTGATATAGTGTTAACTCATAATGCATTTAGTAAAAATGAGATCATTAAAGTAACTTCTATATCATCTAGCAACATTTACATTATTCCGCATGGAAATTACACTCCATTTATTTCTATTCAGAATGATAAATATAATTCAAAAGAAAAATTAAATTTACCAAAGGATAAGACAATATTGCTCTTTTTTGGTATGATTAAAAAAGTAAAAGGCCTTGAAATACTTTTAGAAGCATTTAAAAAAGTTGTAGATACAAATTCTGATATTGTATTGCTTATTGCTGGAAAGCCTTGGGAAAATGACTTTGATGAATATCAAAAGATAATAGATAGAAATAATCTCTCTAAACATATTATTCTTCATACTAAGTTTATACCCCATGAGGATGTTGAGCATTATTATTGTGCATCAGATTTAGTTGTGTTGCCTTATAAAAAGATTTATCAAAGTGGAGTTTTAATGATGACTTTAAGTTATGAAAGACCAGCATTAGTTTCAGATTTACCTCCATTAATAGAAGTGATAACTGATAATGAAAATGGATTTTTATTTGCATCAGAAGATGAAGAAGATTTGACTGATAAAATCATTAAAATTATTTCGGATAAAGAAAATTTAGAAAAAGTAAGATTAAAAGGAATTGAAACAGTTAACACTAAATATGGTTGGGACGAAATAGGTAGGTTAACCAAAAAAGCGTATCAGACTTTATAAAATTGTATTTTAGCCAAAAAACAGCTTATGAAAAGTAGAATAAATAAATGTATTTCAAATTCTGTTGAGAATTATCAAAGGGTATTGAATGATGAGATTCTTCAAGAAAATATTGAAAATATTGTTGTAAAAAGTGTGGAAGCCTTTAGAAATGATAAGAAAATGTTGTTTTGTGGAAATGGCGGAAGCGCATCTGATGCGCAACATATTGCTGCAGAATTGAGCGGTAGATTTTACTCTGACAGGCCACCTCTTTATGCTGAGGCTTTGCATGTGAATTCATCTTATATGACGGCTGTTGCTAATGATTATGGTTATAAGGAAACTTATGCGCGAATGGTTGAAGCATCTGGAAGAAAAGGAGATGTTTTAGTTGGAATTTCTACTTCTGGGAATTCTCCAAATGTAGTTAAAGCTATGCTGAATGCTAAAGAAATTGGAATGTTAACAGTTGGTTTTACAGGAAGTAAAGGAGGAAAAATGAAAGAGATTTGCGATATAATGATACAAGTTCCTTCTGATGACACACCTAGAATTCAAGAAGTTCATATTTTAGTTGGGCATATTATTTGTCAGCTTATAGAAGAAGAAATGTTTCCTAATGCATAGTTTAGACACCCTTTTTTTGGATAGAGATGGCGTTATAAATGTAAAACTAGAAGCAAGATATGTTAGTAATTCTAAAGAATTTGAATTTATGCAAGGAGCATTAGTTGCTATCTCAAAACTTTCGAAACTATTTAAAAGGATTTTAATTGTCACAAATCAACAGGGAATAGGTAAGGGTATAATGACAGAAGATGATTTGAATTTATTGCATAGTTTTATGACTTCCGAAATTGGAAAATTAAATGGAAAAATTGACAAAATATATTTTTGTCCACATTTAGATACTGAAAATTGCAATTGCAGAAAGCCAAACCCGGGAATGATTAATCAGGCAATTGCTGATTTTCCTGAGATAGATTGTCAGAACTCTTATTTAATTGGGGATTCAGATTCTGATATTGAGGCTGGAAATCGCATGAATTTAAATACAGTAAAAGTAGATAATGAATACACTCTTGCTAAATGGACAGCTGAATTAATGTCTGTTATTGAATAAAATTCTTAGTTTTACAGGCAAAACAAGAAAAGTGCTCCCCCCAGATTATAATATTTTTTCTGCATTAGTAGCATCATTTTTGATTACTTATGTTGCCATCCCTAAAGTTATCTTTTTTGCTCAGCAATTTAGGTTAACTGATGTTGCAGGGAAAAGAGCAGTACATGAGGGAAGTACCCCTAGAGATGAAGTAAATGAGGAAGCAGAAATGCAAACTAATTTTATCAATTTTGGATTAGTCACTGATTTATCTAATCATTATTACGATTTTTAATGGCTTATATATTAGCAATTGAAACAACTACAAAAAATTGCTCAGTTGCACTTTTTGATGACGCAAAACAACTTGCACTAAAAGAACTAGTCTCGGAAGGATATTCACATGCCGAACAACTCACAATATTTATTGAGGAAGTTTTAAGTGAAGTAAAAATCTCCATTAATAATCTTAATGCTATTGCTTTAAGCATGGGGCCAGGGTCATATACTGGTTTAAGAATTGGAACATCTACTGCTAAAGGTTTGTGTTATTCTTTAGGCATTCCTTTAATTGCTATTTCTACTTTAAAAGCTATGGCTTTAGGTATTTCTAAACATTATGATTTTCCCTTGTATTGCCCAATGATAGATGCTAGAAGGATGGAGGTTTTTGCTGGAATTTATGATTCAGAAAATAATGAGATTAGAGAGATAAATGCAGATGTAGTAGATGTAAATACTTATGCAGAATATTTAAAAAATGAAGTCCTATTTTTTGGTGATGGGGCAATAAAATGTGCAGATATCATTAGTAATGAAAATGCAAATTTTATTGAATACTATCCTTCAGCAAAAGACATTCGGACTTTAGCATTTCAAAAATATTCCAATAATGATTTTGAAGATGTTGCTTATTTTGAGCCTTTTTACCTTAAAGATTTTGTAGCAGGAAAGAAGAAAAGTTAGCCTCTTCTTTTCCTTTTTGCAGCAGCATTAAACTTTCCTTTAAAGGAAGACCCTCCTCCACTGCTTTCTCCACCAGAACTTCTTCTTGATGAACTTCCGCTATCTCTGCTTGATGATGATCCTCTAGAATTAGAGATTCTTCCGTTTCTTCCGCCACTGCTTCTTTTTCTATCTCCTCTTCCTGAATATGAACCACCACTTCTTGGTCTTCTTCTCTCACCTCCTCTACTTGATTTTGTTCCAGGAGCTTGAGAAACTTCTACATTTACTCTATTTCCATTCCAATTTGCATCTATTAAGCCACTCATAATATCAGTTTCAAAATCAGTTGGAACTTCAAAGAATGAGAATTTCCCCATAATATCAATCTTACCGATAGGAATATTTCTGTTACGAGTGTACTCATTAATTAATCCAATTAAATTATGAGCTTGTAAATCTTTTTCTTGTCCTAAATTGATAAAAAATCTTGTATGCCCAGCTTCAGCATGCCCAGTTCTTTCTCCTCTCTTTCTATTACCTCTATCATTTCTATCATTTCTATCATTTCTGCTATTTCCAGTAACGTTTAAATCTTGTGCATTTTTATAAAATGCTAAGAATCTATTAAATTCTGTAGAAACAAAATGTTTGATAATTCCTTCTTTGTCAAGGTGTTCTAATTTCTCTTCAATTGACGGTAAGTATTTATCAATTTGATGATTTACGTCAGTAGCCACTACCTTGTCAATTAATTTCATTAATTGAATTTGACAAATTTCATCACCATTCGGTAATTTTTTAAGAATCAAGTCACGCTTAATCATTCTCTCGATTGATTTTAACTTTCTACCCTCCCTACTGTGTGCAATAATAATAGAAATACCTTTGTTTCCTGCTCTTCCAGTTCTTCCAGATCTATGAACATAAACTTCATTATCGTCAGGTAAGTTGTAGTTGATAACATGTGTTAATTCATTGATATCAATTCCTCTTGCAGCAACATCAGTAGCGACTAGTAATTGAATTTTCTTCTTTCTGAATTTCCCCATTACATTATCTCTTTGTGCTTGAGATAATTCTCCATGAATTGCATCAGCATTATATCCATCTTGCATTAATTTATCTGCAATGTCAGCTGTTTCTCTTCTTGTACGGCAAAATACAATTCCATAGATTTCAGGGTTTACATCACAAATTCTTCTTAATGCTTTATATCTATCTCTTGCTTGAACCATATAGTAATGGTGCTCAATATTTTTTGCTCCTTCATTTCTACTTGCAACCTCAATTGTTTTTGGGCTGTGCATGTAGTTTTTACTAAGTCTCATTACCTCTTTAGGCATAGTTGCTGAGAATAATAGTGTTTGTTTTTCTTCTGGTGTTTCAGCTAAAATTGTGTCTAAATCATCTTTGAATCCCATGTTTAACATTTCATCAGCTTCATCTAAAACAACAAATTCAATATCCTGTAGTCTAAGAGCCTTTCTGTTGATTAAATCAATAACTCTACCAGGAGTACCAACAACAACTTGCGTTCCTGATTTTAATGATCTCATCTGAGGAACAATGCTCGCACCACCGTATACAGGGGTGATTTTTAATCCTTTAATATATTTAGCAAAAGTATCCATGTCTTTTGCAATTTGAAGGCAAAGCTCTCTTGTTGGGGCTAAGATAATTGCTTGAGGTAATTTTCTATCAACTTCAACTTTATGAAGAACTGGAAGTCCGAATGCAGCAGTTTTACCTGTACCAGTTTGAGCTAATGCTATAAGGTCAGTTTCATTTTCCAATAAATATGGAATTGATTCTTGTTGTATTGGTGTTGGTGTCTCAAAACCTAAATCAGCAATAGCTTTTTGTAAGTTTTTGTTCAGTCCTATTTCAGAAAATGTCATGCTTAAAATTTTTTGCAAAATTACTCTTATATAGGAGAATACTGTATTAAATATAAGATTTATGCAAAATATAAGTTTTCAACCCCTTAAAAACTAGTTATATTTTTGTTTTTTAATCTACTACAAAGTGTATTTTTGCAACCTAAATAAATCAAAATGAGTACATATAAGTTTTCTGACAGACATATCGGCCCAAGAGCAAATGATATTACTGAGATGTTAAAAGTAGTAAATGCTTCATCTTTAAATCAATTAATTGATGAGACAATTCCCGAAAAAATTCATTTAGGAAGAGAAATGAATTTACCTGAAGCGTTATCTGAAAGTAGGTTTGTTGAGCATATGCAAGGAGTAGCTAAGAAGAATAAAAATTATCGTTCATATATTGGGATGGGATATTTTAATACGATACTTCCTGGAGTGATTCAAAGAAATATTTTGGAAAATCCAGGTTGGTATACGGCTTATACCCCTTATCAAGCAGAAATTGCACAAGGAAGATTAGAGGCCTTATTGAATTTTCAAACTATGGTTACTGATTTAACTGGGATGGAGATTGCAAATGCATCACTTCTAGATGAAGGAACTGCTGCTGCTGAGGCAATGGGAATGTTGTTGAGTAGTAGGAGTAGAGCTCAGAAAAAAGCAAATGTTGTAAAGTTCTTCATTTCAGAGTTGTGTTACCCACAAACTTTAGAAATTGTAAAAACTAGAGCAATCCCTTTTGGTATAGATTTAGTTATTGGCAATCATAATGAGGTTAAACTTGATGATTCATATTTTGGATGTTTATTGCAGTACCCTGAAAAATATGGTGAAGTAATTGATTATTCTGAATTTGTAAAATCAGCTAAAGAGCATGAAATAGGAGTAGTTGTTGCT
>UPTG01001494.1_pt1 | contig 17222 bp, 15 predicted proteins | sample 2160121 | NCBI WGS metagenome assembly UPTG01 (sample SAMN06266255, study PRJEB28933) | marine metagenome | isolation source: Columbia River Estuary | place: USA:Columbia River Estuary, USA | collected 2014-07-27
GTAAACGGATTCAATGGAATACGCATCTATCAATTTTTTCCAAACCTCATTTATTTTCCCTCTAACAATCAGCATTGATGAACCTTCTTTACGAAGTCTTTGGTTCATGTTTTTCAGATTGGTATAAATAAAATTTACACGAGGATCATTTTTAGGAAGCTCGCCTAGAATGTCGTCATCGAATATGAAAAGGGGTAAAACGTTTTCATGTGCTGAAAGGGATGCTATCAGAGCCGTGTTATCCTCTAAACGTAAATCCCTTCTAAACCAAACTATGGCAACTTTTTCTTTTATCATATTATTGGCTCGAGGTTAATTTTTTTAGCATCCCATTAAAAATGGCACCATGAAAAGGAAGTACAGCAAACCAGTACATTCTTCCAAGAACGCCCAATGGCCGAAAAGTTGCAGTTTGCAAAAGTTCGTTAGAAACCACTTTAAATTCAAGCCATGCTTCTCCAGGAAGTTTCATTTCTGCATGCAATAACAAGCGGCCTTCTTTTTTGTCAGCGTAAATTACACGCCAAAAATCAAGAGCATCTCCTACATTTATTGAATTCAAATTTGTTCGCCCACGCCTTAGTCCAACTCCACCTGCGAGTTTATCCATGAAGCCGCGTAATTTCCAAAGCCAGTCACCGTAATACCACCCAGTTGTTCCTCCAATGCTCCATATTTTTTCAACGCATTGATCTTTATTATTAAAATTCATCTTGCGTTGGTCTTTAAAACATCCGAATGAAGGAACTTGAATAAAATCGGAGATATGGCTACTGATTCCGCTGCTAGCATAGGCGTCTCTCCAGCTTGAAATGATCTCGTTGTTTTCAATCTTGGTGAAAGCTTTCGATAATGCTTCTTTGTAATGAACAGGCTCTATTTCTAAAATCTCGTTTATAGAATTATCTCTGCAAATGACTTCTATTTTCATGCTATTAACCAATGCTACAGCAAGTTTGTAAGAAGTTGAGGTTACAAAATACAACCAATAAGAAGAGAGGCGAGGAGTCATTATCGGAACGGTGTAGATGTAGCGGCTCAACTTTCTGTTCTCGCCAAATTGCAATAGCATTTCTTTATAAGAAAGAACGTCAGGACCGCCAATGTCAAAATCTTGATTATAGGTTTTAGGGTTGAATAATGTTTTGGATAAAAAAGCGATCACATCCGAAATACCAATAGGTTGACAGCGTGTGTCAAGCCACCTTGGTGTCACCATAACTGGAAGTTTCTCGACTAAATCTCTAATGATTTCGAAAGACGCGCTACCAGAACCTATTATAATACCAGCTCTTAGCGTAGTAAAATTATAATTGACTTTACTCAATTCAACTTCAACAGCTTTTCTTGATTCTAAATGTTTTGAAAGTTCACTTTCATTTACAATCCCACTTAGATAAACTAAGTGATTAACTTTTGTGTGCTCAAGTGCTTCTTTAAAATTAATTGCACACTCTAATTCTAGCTTTTGGTAATCTGATGAAGCCGACATTGAGTGCACCAAGTAATAAGCACCATCGATATCTCGCGGAATATTTTCTAGTGTTTTTTTGTCTAGAAGGTCTACTTCAATGACTTCTATTTTGTCTAGAAGAGAAGAGGGTGGATTAAATCTATTTTTATCCCTAACACAGCAAACTACGGAATATCCTTTTTCAACTAAAACAGGAAGAAGCCTTTTGCCAATATAGCCAGTAGCTCCAGTAAGTAAGATTTTCATTTATTGCCCTGTTAGTGAATTTCGCAGCTAGCCTAAATCAATTCGATTTTATCAATGAATAATTCGAACGATTCGTTCTTATAATTTGCGATGAGGAAAGTTACTTCTTCTAGGGATTCGCCTGAGTAATTTGGCTGATCTAATTTCCTTCCTCTAAAAGAAGGATATAAATCTTTCAACTTAATATCTATTTCTTCCCATTCGCCACTTGTTTCAAATGATGTAATGTAAGAGTAATAATCTCGTGATTTTCCCTTCACCCTAAATTGGTAGTTTTTACCATCACCTTTCACTTTTAATCTAACCTTAGAATATTTTTTTACATCAACCTCAGAGGAGAAGTCATGACGAACTGAAGAAAAACCTCCATTGTTTTCAATGGAAACGTTTCCGCTAAATTTGGCATGACCGTCATCCGTTAAGCTGAAGTTTCCGGATGATCTGCCACCCATAACCACATCATCTACAACACGCCAGTTACTTATTTCAGAATCTGCTGAAAAATCAAATAAAGCAACAGATGAATTGAACGGTACAAGTAATATTATTAATAGTGCGAATTTCATAATAAAAAGAAGTTAAGTTATTAAAGTGCTGAAATAAGTTCTTTGCTCATTGGCTTTACTGAAGAAGAATAAACTTCTAGTAATTCACCATTTTCACTTACAAGATATTTTTGGAAATTCCATTTTACTTCTGAGTCTTTAACACCATTTAATTTCTTTTGCGTCAACCATGCATAAAGCGGATGTTGATTATTTCCCTTCACATCTATTTTTTCCGTGATAGTAAAAGTTACCCCATAGTTTTTCTCACAGAAGTTCGCGATGTCTTCAGCAGAGCCAGGTTCTTGTCCACCAAACTGGTTACAAGGCAGACCTATAACGGTTACGTCATCGCCATGAGTTTCATTAAGCTTTTGAAGATCAGCGTATTGTGATGTATATCCGCATTTTGATGCAACATTAACAAAAAGCACTTTTTTACCTTTCAAAGATTGCATGTCAAAGTTATCTCCCATGAGGGTTGAAATGTTCATGTTGTAAATCGTATTTGCTGCCGGTGATGTATCCATATTTAATGAAAATGAAAAAGTTAAAAAAGCAATTGCTACTAGTGGAATGTGTCTTACTGAAAAACTACTCATAAATAAATGTTTAACGTTTATTACTAATTGTTAAACAAATATATAAATAATATTGAGATTGCGTTAAACAGAATGTTATAATTAAGAGAGTTTTATTGTGGAATCTCAAGTGGTTTGATGAAAATAGATATAAAAAAAGCGGCCTGAAAAGGCCGCTTTAACAAATGATAGATTAGTTGCGATTAAAATCTATTCTTAGTGTTGTATCATTACTTTAGAAGTTTTAGCAACCTCTGAATTCTCGTAAAATTGGACTAAATATAAACCGCTTTTTAATTCGGTAGTATTAAGTTTATTTTGATCTGCAGCACTTGCAATAACAAGCTCTCCTCTTATGTTGTATACTTTAACATCGGTTATGCTTTCATCGTATTTCCAAAACAATGTGGTGTTAGCGGGATTTGGATAAGCGTATGTGTTCGCCAGTTTTTCCTCTTCAATACCAATAGTGGCAGCCCCCATGTCGAACATCCACAAATCACTTGGGAAAGTATTTGTTAATCGATTTCTACCACCGAAAAAATAAACCTCATTATTTATTACAAAACTACCAGGAGCCCAACGACTCTGACCTGGGTGAGGAGGGAAAGACATCCATGAATCATTAGATGGGTTATAACGCCACATTTCGCCTGTAGCCATAAAACTATGATTGTCTCCGTCTCCGCTTAAAACAAAACCGAATCCACTTGTGCTAAACTGAGTGCCAGCAACGCGCGCTTCGCCTGGGAAGTTATTCATAGCCGACCAAGAGCCTGTGGCTGTATCTAATTTATACCAATCTTTGTAAATCACTTGACCAGCATGACCCATTCCCGCAAAAACTTCTCCACCTGCATTGAACATAAAAGGATGATGTCGGCCTGGACCAGGAAGATTAGAAATCTGAGTCCATGTGTTATTCGGAATATTGTACATCCACCAGTCTTTGCGATTACCTGAAGCGTCATCTCCAAGCCCAACATATATTCTGTCACCAACATTTATCATAGCCGGGTGTCGTCTTCCTGAGCATCCACAATTTGCGAGTTGTGTGTAAGTACCATCTGTTGGGTCGTAGCTCCAAAAATCTTTTAAGTATTGTGTGGTTGTTGCACCAAAGCCTAAATACGCTTTGCCGTTAGCCGTAGTGCCAATTCCGAAACTTCTGGCTTGTCCAGGGAAATCCGGTAAAGTGGTCCATGAATTTGCTACAGGATCATACTCATATGCGTCATCTGTTGGTTGATTTGAAGGCAATGTCCCCGTAATGGCATAGCCTTTTCCGTTCAACGAAAATGATATTGGATGATGCCTGCCTACTGGAGCCGAAGCCATAGGAGTCCAAGTCTGAGCAAAAGCTGCTGTTGAAAACAATGCAAGTGCAGCAAGTATTAATTTCTTCATAGTTATGTTGTTTGTCAGAGAAAGACGAATCTCGGTGTTCTGGATTACATTACGTTATATATTTCAATAAATCTAACTTTATAGTTTAACTAAGATATTTAAGAACTTTAAATTCGTTCTCAAAAAGCTACAGATGAAAAAGTTTTATGCCCTACTTAATACTGTTATTGTTTTCGCCCTTATCTATTGGAATTATTGGAGCAATAGTGGCGCTATAAACGGAAAAACGGTTGGGGAACTCAGTAATGAGTATGAAAATTTGTTTACCCCGTCAGGATATGCATTCGCTATTTGGGGCATAATTTTCATTGGCTTAATTGTTTTCTGCATTAACCAATTAATTCTCGCATTTAAACATGGGTCACACTCAAATAGTATTTTGCAAACTGGTCCGTGGTTGGCTTTAGCAAATATTGGCAATGGCGCTTGGTTGTGGTTTTGGCTGAAAGAACAAACAGGCGTAAGCGTTTTGATTATGTTCTTTATTCTCTTCTCGCTTATTCAAGTAATACTTAGGTTAAATATGGAGCGCTGGGATGCACCGATTTCTGTGATTACGAAAGTTTGGTGGCCAATCTGCGCTTACAGCGGATGGATTGCTGTTGCGACTATTGCAAATGTTTCAGCTTGGTTAGCGAAATTAAATTGGCTTGGCGGTTTAAAGGAAATGCAATGGACTTTTGTAATGATTAGCCTAGCCGGTATTTTAAATTTAGTTCTCATTTACACGCGAAGTATGAGGGAATTTGCTTTGGTTGGAGTATGGGCTTTATTGGCTATTGCATTTCGACATTGGGGAGAAATAGCATTGCTGCAATGGGTGAGCTTATTTTGGGCAGTGATTTTGGCTATTGCGGTTTTCTCTCATGGTATGAAGAATAAAAATACCAATCCTTTGTATTTAGCATTTGCTCAAAAAAGGGAATAGTTATCTTCTTTCAACTCCTTATTCAATATTAGCAACGTTTCTAAACTAGTATAGGATGTTAAATTACCTCACCACCAGACTAAGAAACACTCTAAATACAAGTCGTTGTTTTTTTGCCAATACAATAGCGATTGTTTTTCTCTAATGCTTTTGCGTATTTGTTTTTCAACTCCAGCAAAGTCAGTCCAATTTGTGTTTTCTGATGGGTTCATTCCCCATGCCTTTTTAGAAGGAATACAATAGGTTTTTGACTGATCATCGAGGATTATAAAAGTCTCGAAATCTAAATAATAGCCTTGAATAGCCTTTTTATATGAAGGACTGAAGCTGTGCTTGGACTCATATGGAATGAAGAGTGAAGCCAACAAACATAGTGCTTGAGATACTTCGTTAATTTCTAAGGTTTTAAATGCGGATTTTGCAGATGCATTGAATAATAATGGAAACTGTTTCTCTTTAAGTTTTTCCAGTTTATTTTTTAAAGAGTCATTTCTGTTTGGACCGATCCAATTTCTTATATGTTCTGAGGAAATGTTTGGATCGAAGAGGTAGAACTTATACGCCAATTCAAGATGAACGCGCTGCTTTGTAATTTGGTTTTCAATTATAAAATCTATCTCTCCAATTGTTTTTTTGTCTTCGAGAATCTGAATATTTTCATAAAGAACATTAAAGTTAGCAGAAGATTTAATGCATTCAGAGACAACTTTTTCAGCTAAATGACCCAAGCGCACATTGGTTGGTAATTGAAATTCCAAATCGCGTGATAGATTTAATTGAGATAAACTAAAAGTCTGAAAGCCTGTGATAGAAGAATCTAAACTGTTTGAGTTTAGAATGGACATTATTCTGGACATGCAGTTTCGTTTTTGCGAGTACCGTGAATGGTAAATATAGATTCTTTTAAAGGAATTTTCTACAGTCATTAGGATGACTGGTATTAATATCTGACAAGATATTATTGCAATGAAGACCTTTGTAAAAACAGAAAATGAGTTTATAAATTAACTTGGTTAACTTGTGGATAATTCTAATTCAAACTCTTAACTATTTAAATTATGAAAAGAATCACTTATGTATTGAGCCTGTTAACGTTTGTAGCCTTAATATTCTCTTCGTGTACCACTGAATCTGTAGAAAAAGAAATGCCAGAAGAAGCAACGATTGATATGGCAAATCTAAAAATAGAAATACAGGCCATGGAAGATGCCTACGCGGCTGCAGAGCAGGCAAAAGATGCTGATGCCATCGCGAAAGCGTATTACAGCGAGAATGCTATTAGTTATAGTCGTAATAACGAACCTGCTGTGGGCAGAGAGGCTATTGGAGCAAGTATTGCCGAAGGCATTGCAAAAGATACTTTGGGAGGACACAATGTTTACAAAGTGGTTGATCTTTTTGCTGATGGTAATTTTGTTGTTGAAATTGGTTCTTGGACTGAAATTGATGCCTCTGGTGCTGAAGGGGAAACTGGATTTTACATGTCTTATTTTGAAAAAGAGGACGGTAAATACAAATGTGTGCGTGATATGAACGTCACGACTAAAACCATGAAGGATGCCATGTAAGGAACCTAATATCAAATAAAAATGGAGCCTGCATTGTGGGCTCCTTTTTTTTATTTTAGGTTTTAAATCGTTGTGGATATTATTTTTAAAGGACAAAGTCAGGCCATCTGCGCAAGTAGTGAATAAACTTTTTACTTAAACCTTCACTGTAAAGATATTCCCCTGAAACAGGTGTTTCTACAGGTTCAAAATTTGGGTTCTCGATGACTTTCTTTGGGAAGTCATGATGTAAAATGCCTGAGCGCCCAATGGTGACAAAGTCTGCGCCCGAATTGAGAATTTCACTGACATCTTTTCCCGTTCTAATCTTTCCCGCCACGGTTAATAATACATTTTTGAAATTTAGAGCTGTGAAATGCTCTAATAAAGTTAGCTCTTGATCAGAGCTATCTTCTGGCTTTTTAAAACAATCCCATAAAGAGATGTCCAAGAAGTCGATTAAATTACAGTCGATTAACTGTTGGCATATCGTTTTAACCTCTTGTAGATTCATCCCAAATTTCTCGGGAGACAAGCGCACACCAATTAAAAAGTCTTTGCCACATTCGGTCCTTATTCCTTCAATGATTTCAAAGAGAAGTCGAGATCTATTTTCAAGAGAGCCGCCATATGCGTCCGTCCTTTTGTTTATTTCTGAACTTAAGAACTGAGTTAAAATATAGCCATGGGCACCGTGAACCTCAACACCATTGTATCCAAATTTTTTAGCGCGGATGGCTGCTGTGATAAAATCATCTCTTAGTTGATTAACTTCTTTTAACGAGAGTCCGCGCGCTTTGGTTTTTTCATGGTCTGAAGGGCAAACCGGTTTTTGGTGTATTACATCTTCGGGACTGCGCATTCCGGCATGGTGCAGCTGAATAACCGCTAAACTTCCTTGTTTTTTAATTTGGCTTGTTAGCTTTACATGACCAGCTATTAGGTCGTCACTAAAAATACCCAGTTGCCCTGGGAAACCCTTTCCAATTTCTTGAACATGTGAAGCGCAAGTCATCACTAAACCAAAACCGCCTTCTGCTCTTTTCGATAGCCATATGAATTCCTCGTCAGAGAGATGACCATTTTCATGGCTTTGTTGATTCGTTAGAGGCGCCAACATAAATCGGTTTTTCATGGTTGCTCCACAACGAAATTGTAGTTGAGTATCTAGACTTATTTGCATGAATTGTTTTTATTTGAATAAAGTAGAAAACTACTATTATTCATTTAATGGATGTACTTTTTATCGATCGAATAGATAGCGCAACTCACCTTCCATAAATTCATAAGAAATAACAGACGTCAGCATTGCTTGCGGTGCAATTGACGTTCTCTTTTGTCGGGCTATCAATGTTGTGTGTTTGAATAAGAGATTGCTTGCTCACCGAAAAGTTGGCCACCGAAAAGTCTTCTACCATAATGACAATGCTATAAGGATTCGTTTTTTCTTTTCTCAGAAAGAAATTGACTGAATAAATGAGTAATGATCGAGAAGGTTAGAAGGGCAAGGAAAGGCCCCATATGAAGTCCGTGGTTTACACCTTGGGGTACAGCGTCTGAAAATTACCCAAGCTTCAGCGGATTGAATATTCTCACAAGTGAATTGATATTTGAAGTGTTAACAGCGGAAGTTTTGACTAAAAATCGTGGTAAATAATTTATTTTGTTGAAGTCCAAAAAATGTAAAAATTTAAAACCATGAAAAATAAAGCTGGTAAAGAGATCCAAAAGCTGTCTTTTAGTTTTATTCTTACAATCACTCCGAAGAACATAAGTAGAGCAAGTCCTAGAGACGAAATAATTAAAATAGGGTTAAATATTAATCCGACAATTAAACCGGTGGCCCCAATAATTTCTAAGACTATTGTTAAAAGACCAAGTTTTTCTAATCCAAACCGTTTAAATTCATTTTTCATGTGCGGAGAAATGAAGTAGGATAAGGCATATCCAAAAAAAGATATGCTAGATATCAGAATGGATATTCTAAATATGTCCATATATGATTCTAATTAATTGAGGATAACGCTATAAATGCGCATAAAATCAAAAGAATTAGAGATGGCAAATGTTTAATAAACGGATTGCTTGATTTAAAATGAAAATACTGGGCACTAATCATAAAACCCCCCATAAGGCAAGACGGTATAAGTACTAATGATGGATACCATATGCCTGCAACAAGCAATGTTGCCAGAGATATTTTTGTCGCCCCTACAAAATTTCGGGTTAAATCACTTAAGCCGAATTGGTTGAATTCTCTAAGTACATTCTGAAATCTGAAAATCCAAACATAGGCAACAGATAATGCCACTGTTAGTTGTGCTAATTTTACTAAAACTTCCATTTTTTATTCTTCTTTAAATTGTTTTTTAAACATGCCTTTTTTTGAAATTAGTGTAGTCTTTTGTCTTTATTTTCCTCAACCGACTCATACCACCTAATATACATTAAGACTTTGTCGTGATTTAATCTGCTACTAAACCATTAATAATGTTTAACAAATATACATAAACATTAAACAAAATAGTGAATTCCTATTGAATTTTGATAATTGTTTTACACTGACCGTGCAGCATTCGTTGAATGTCAATGAAAAAGTTCTGTTAAACAGGATTGGCTATGAACCTATCAAAGAAGCTTATTTGAAGCTAAAATTCACTTTTCAAGTATCAAGTTTTCTAGGTATCTGAGCGCAGAGGCCATTAGATTCTTTCGGTTTCTAGACTTTTCATCAAAATAATCGAGTGTTGCTCGATCTAATTTTCTTCCTTTTACAAACACAGTTAAAGGATATTTAAGTGAATTTAATTCTATTAGAGGGTTGTTTTCCACAATTCACAAGTTCGCAATTGTATCATCTTCGATATAAACCATTTTATTCATCAAGATCGTGTCTCGATTCATAGGGATGATATTCACATTGGTAATTAGGTAAGTTGAGTTATTTGGAGCGTATCTGTTTTTGACCTTCAAATAATTTGTTCCTGGTGCTTCAATCACCACTATCATGATGATTGTGATAAGCAATAAACCCATCAGAGTAAAAACAATTTTTGAAAGTTGTTTTAGTAGTTTCAATAATTTATTTATTTTTTATGGTTGGGCTTAATAAGCAGCGTACGTTAACTTTAAACTTTGATAGGAAACCCCACACTGCAAATTCAGGGGCAATTTTTAAATTAAGCCAGGACTAGCAATCACTGATAAGCAGTATTAACTCTCGTTATGTTTTGATATGTAGTTATTTAATTGAACAATCCAATCGGTATCGATATCGAAAATTACATCGGGTGTAATTCCTTGAGATTCATATTCAATAAAATCTGTATGTTTTTTAGAGGTAAGAACAGCTATGAAGTTACCACAAGGCAAGGTGTAATTGCTGTTTTTTATTTCATATGCAAGTGAGCCGTAAGTTCTAGAACCAAATATTTGGCAGTTTTCCAACGTACTTAATTTCTGCGCAAATTGCTCAGCGTTACTTGCGGTCCTGTGATTAATTAAAACATAAATCTTATTTTTTTTAGCGTAGTTTATTAATTGTTTAAAAAGAATATCAGAATTTCGATTGCCGCCACCTCCATTATTTCTTAAGTCAATAATTAAGTTGCTCTTGTTTAAATTTCCTTCTAGAGTTTTATAAAATTTTACAGCGTCAGACAGCGTTGGGTTCCAGGAACTAAAACTGCCAATTTTTAAATACGTGACTTCATCTGAAAGCTCCTCTCGGTAATAGGTGCTTTCTGATGGCATTATTGAAGAGTAGTCTGTTTGTGTAACATCTTTTTGAAAGCCCATATAAAAGAAGAAGCCATTTTCTATCCTTTCTGTATATGCCATTAATCGTTTAGAATTTATGCTTCCTCCAATGTTCAATAGGTAATTATTTCCAAACGGTATGAGCGTATATATAATTTCTCCTACTTGCCAAACATCAGATTCAGAATCGAGAATAATGGCTTTGTAATTATTCTTAGCCTCATCTCTATAGAGACCAATGGTTATATAATTTTCTCTTTTGTAGACGCCCTCTATATCCGGTAATGTTTTAGCATTCAGGACTGTTCTTAAACTGTCCAAGTTAATATTCGGTTTCGGGTAGGTATTGAAAAGCTCTGATTTTTTAAACTCATTGAACCTTTCAGAATTTGCTTTGACATCTTCTGTAGCTCCCAAGTCATTGCTGTAGACTTTACAGTGATTATCGTTTAAAGAAATTAGTAATTCATTGAGTAAAGAATGACACTCGAAGATTGAGTTTATGGACACTACTTCAATTAAAAATTTTGAATACGCTGCATTGTATGCCTTTTTGTTGATTTTGTAAGCAGGCATTTTTCTTATTTTGCTATCTAAGAATGTTAAATCACTCTTGCAATTACACTCTTCGTTTTGAGCATAAGCATTGGTAATTAGGTTACCTAGTAAGAACAATAAAATAATTCTTTTTTTCATTTAATAATTTTTAATTGCGAGAGGTCGACCATTTCAAAAAAAGCAAAGCTCCTGCAAATATTATATAGTTTTAAGACGCTTCATAGGTTGAAGTTTGTGTTGAGCTAAAGTAAAAAAGCAGCGGAATTTCCGCTGCTTTTGCATATAGTTATTCCCAAGATTTTGCCTTGGGTTCTGTGCTGTTTAATAGGCGTAGCTGCCTTTTTCTAAAATAGATTTGGCAATGTCACGTCTCAAGCGCATTGGGTTAACAGGCTCTGCGTATTTTGTAAATCGCTTTAAGCCCATTAATAACAAACGTTGGTCGTCTCCTTCTGCAAAAGCGTAAATAGCTTCACGTCCTCCTTTACCCAAATGCTCAACTGCATTGTGTACATGTAATTGCGTCATTTTAGTTTTTAAGGTTTCAGACTCACCCAATTTTAATGTTCGCAGTACAGAAGATTCTGCAGTCATCACAGCGCAAAGCATATCGCTTATTTGCATTAAAATCTCTTGGTTCTTTTCTACTTCCATACCTAAGGTTTCCACAGCTTTTCCTGCGACCATTAGCACGGCCTTTTTCATTTTACCAACCATTTCTAACTCTTGTGCCAGGTGCGCAGAATAGTCAGGCGTATCAAACGAAGGGATAGACATTAAGTCTCCGGCCACGGCCATAGCAGGCGTCATTAAATCCATTTCACCTTTCATAGCTTTCTTCAACAACATACCAATGCTCAACATGCGGTTGATTTCGTTTGTGCCTTCGTAAATACGTGTAATACGACTATCGCGATAAGCACTTTCTATGTTGCTTTCTGCAGAGAATCCCATGCCACCAAAAATCTGAACAGTCTCGTCAATAATTTCGCTATTGCTTTCTGAACCGTACACTTTTAATAAAGCACATTCTATGGCGTATTCTTCAACACCTTTCAATTTCGCTTCTTGCGGAGACATACCTTCAGCCTCTAAACGAGCAATGTTTTCTTCTATGAGTTGACCATAACGGTATGTAGCACTCTCACTCGCATAATGCTTTGTGGCCATTTCACCAATCTTGTGCTTTATAGCACCAAAGCGACCGATATTTACACCAAATTGCTTACGCTCGTTGGCATAGCCTATGGCATCGTTCATGCTTCTCCTGTTAGCATCTAAAGTGGCTGCTGCTAATTTAATTCTACCAATGTTTAAAGCATTCATAGCAATTTTAAATCCACCATTTCTTTCACCTAAAAGGTGATCTACAGGCACGAGCATGTCGTTAAAAAATACTTGACGTGTAGAAGAGGCGTTGATGCCCATTTTGTGTTCTTCTTCGCCCATAGTTAATCCATTAGTGCCTTTATCTACAATAAATCCCGTAATATTTTTGTCGTCTTCTATTCTTGCAAAAACAATGAATACGTCAGCGAAACCCGCATTCGATATCCACATTTTTTGCCCGTTGATTTTATAATGCTTGCCGTCAGCAGTAAGTTCTGCTTTTGTTCTTCCAGAATTAGCGTCAGATCCAGCTCCTGGCTCAGTTAAGCAATAGCACCCAATTTGAGTTCCATTAGATAAGCCTGGAAGGTATTTTTGTTTTTGTTCTTCTGTTCCGTACAATAAAATCGGCATGGTGCCAATTCCTGTATGTGCTCCGTAAGCTGTAGAAAGCGAACCAGTAGCGCCAGAAATTCTATCTGTAATGAGCATAGATGTGTTAAAGCCCATCCCTAGTCCGCCATATTGTTCAGGAACGGAAACTCCCAAAAGTCCCATCTCGCCAGCCTTGCGCATCAACTCAAATGTGAAGTCGTAGTCGTGTGCTTCAAAACGTTGTTTGTGCGGCCAAACTTCTTTGTCAATAAAGTCAGAAGTAGCATCCGCCATCATGCGCTGCTCTTCTGTAAAATCTTCAGGAGTAAATATTTCTTCTGGTCTCGCATCTTCTGTGATGAATGCGCCACCTTTAGTAAACTTTTTGTTTTCTATCTCAGCCATTTTTTATGTTTTTCTATTTGTTAAAGCATTTCATAAATCCCAGCGGCACCTTGCCCTGTTCCTACACACATGGTTACCATGCCATATTTTCCACCTGTCTTTTTAAGTTCATTTAGAACTTGTACAGAAAGCTTTCCACCAGTACACCCTAATGGGTGACCTAAAGCAATCGCTCCTCCGTTAACATTTACTTTTTCTTGATTTAAACCAAGCTCTCTGATTACTGCTAAACTTTGGGCAGCAAAAGCTTCGTTCAATTCAAATAAATCAATATCGTCTTGTTTTAAGCCCGCTTGTTTCAATGCTTTTGGAATAGCATCTACTGGGCCGATACCCATTATTCTTGGTTCAACACCAACGGCAGCATAACTTACAAATCGAGCGATAGGCTCAATGTTTAGTTCTTTCACCATCTTCTCGCTCATCACCATTACAAAGGCAGCGCCATCAGACATCTGACTTGAGTTGGCGGCAGTTACACTTCCGCCTTGAGCGAAAACTGGACGTAGCTTAGCTAAGCCTTCCGGTGAACTTCCAGCTCTTGGGCCTTCATCTGTATCTACGGTGTATTTCTTTACTTGTTTTTTTGAGTTTCCGTCTAAGTACGTTTCTTCCACTTCAAAAGGCACGATTTCGTCTTTGAATCGGCCAGTTGAAATCGCACTCAATGCTTTCTCATGACTACCCAACGCAAATAGGTCTTGATCTTCTCTAGAGATGTTGAATTGCTGTGCAACAGCCTCGGCAGTCAATCCCATATTATTGTAGTAATCGGCATGGTTTTGTACTAAATTGTAGTTTGGTGTAACCTTAAAGCCTCCCATTGGGATGTAACTCATTGATTCTGCTCCACCAGCAATAATAACATCGGCCATGCCACTGTTAATTCTTGCAGCAGCTGTGGCTATAGAATCTAATCCAGAAGCGCAGTATCTGTTTATCGTTACACCTGGAACCTTAACGGTGTTTAATCCAAGTAATGAAATAATACGTGCCATGTTTAAACCTTGCTCAGCTTCGGGCATAGCGTTGCCCACAATAACATCGTCAATTCTGTCTACCTCTAGTTGAGGAACATCTGAAATCAGTTTTTTAATAACCGTTGCAGCCAACTCATCTGGACGAGTAAATTTAAAAACACCACGTGGTGCCTTGCCCACTGCTGTTCTGTACCCTGCTACTATATATGCGTTCATCTTTTTTCTAGTATTGAGATGTGAGTATCAAGTATTGAGACACACATCGGTTTTTAATTCTGAGAAGTGAGAAGATCTCAATACTCACATCTCTTGTCTCACTTCTAATTACGCAATGCCTTTCCCGTCTTAAGCATATGCTCAATTCTTTCCAGCGTTTTGCGCTCACCGCAAAGACTTAAGAAAGCCTCGCGCTCCAGATCTAACAAGTATTGCTCGCTTACCATAGTTGGTTGAGATAAATCTCCACCACTCATAATGTAGGCTAGCTTTTCGCTGATTTTCATATCGTGTTCTGAAATGAAGTTTCCTTCAACCATTTGGAATGCACCTGTTTTAAACATGGCCAATGATTGCTTTCCTAACACTTTAATATCTGTTCTTTCAATAGGTCTTTGATACCCTTGATCTGCCAAGTAAATGGCCTTGTTCTTTGCATCTTTAATTTGACGATCGCTGTTCATTGAATAATGATCAATGCCTTCACGCATAATGCCTAAATCAAAAGCTTCTTGTGCTGAGGTAGCTACTTTTGCCATCCCGATGTTGAGGTAATTTTCGCGATAGGCATTTAATTCAACATCGTCTTTTACGTAACGGTCGCTTGCGCGAAGCGTGAACTCTTTTGTTCCACCGCCACCAGGAATAACGCCAACACCGAATTCAACCAAACCGATATACGTTTCGGCTGCCGCCTGAGCGCCATCACTGTGCATGGTCATTTCGCATCCGCCACCGAGCGTTAACCCGTGTGGTGCAACCACTACAGGAATGTCTGAATAACGAACACGCATTACGGCATCTTGAAACGCTTTAATCGCGAAATTCAGTTCGTCATACTCTTGCTCTATGGCCATCATGAAGACCATCCCTAAGTTGGCACCTACAGAGAAGTTTGTTGCTTGATTACCGATCACCAAACCGCGATACTCTTTTTCAGCCAATTCAATGGCTTTATTCATTCCGGCTAAAACGCCACCGCCAAGAGTGTTCATTTTGCTTCTGAATTCAAAGTTCAAAATGCCATCGCCAAGATCGGAAACTACAGAATCTGAATTCTCCCAAACCGTTTTGGTTGGACGAATGTTATCTAGAATAATATAATTCTCTTGTCCTGGAATTTCTTTGTACGCCTTAGAGTCGATATGGTAATAATAACGAATGCCATTTTCTGTTTTGTAAAACGACTTTATTCCCGCTGACTGCATTTCAGTAACCCAAGCTGCGGGTTTATCTGATTCGCTCATGGCTTTTAAACCGCGATCTAGTCCAACTGAATCCCAATATTCAAAAGGCCCGATTTCCCAACCAAAACCAGCGCGCATCGCTTGGTCTATTTTGAATAAATCGTCTGCTATTTCTGGAATTCTATTTGAAACATATGCGAAAAGTGCAGAGAATGTGCTTCGGTAAAATTCACCTGCTTTGTCTTTGGCTCCGAATAAAAATTTCATTCTGTCACCAAGGTCATCCATGGTTTTAGTTTGCTTAAGCGAAGGAAATGAAGCGCGTTGTTTTGCGCGGTATTCTTTGCTTTCTAAATCCATGGTAAGGATTTCGGTCTTGCCGTCTTTCTTCGTTTTCTTGTAAAACCCTTCTTTCGTTTTATCTCCGAGACGTTTGTTTTCGATCATGTAATCGATAAACTCTGGAAGTGCAAATGTTGCGTTCTTCTCGTCTTCTTTCGCTGCTGCGTTCAAGCCTTTCGAAACAAGAACGAGCGTGTCTAATCCAACAACATCACATGTTCTAAACGTTGCAGACTTCGGACGACCAATTACAGGTCCAGTGAGCTTGTCAACTTCTTCAATAGTCAAGCCCATTGCTTCAAACTTGTGGAATAAATCCATGATGCTAAAGATGCCGACACGGTTCGCGATAAACGCAGGCGTGTCTTTGGCCAGCACTGTGGTTTTACCCATGTATTGATCTCCGTAGTTCATCAAGAAGTCTACAACTTCTGGATTCGTTTTAGGTGTAGGAATGATTTCCAATAACTTTAAATAACGTGGAGGATTAAAAAAGTGCGTTCCACAGAAGTTAGCGTTAAAGTCATCGCTCCGTCCTTCCATCATAAAATGGATTGGAATACCTGATGTATTTGAAGTAACCAAGCTGCCTTTTTTACGGTGCTGCTCCACTTGTTCAAAAACAATTTTCTTTATATCTAAACGCTCAACTACAACTTCAATAATCCAGTCACAGTCTTTTATTTTAACCATGTCATCCTCAAAGTTGCCTACGCTAATGCGGTTGGTAAACTTCTTACTGTAAATAGGAGAGGGGTTAGCCTTTATGGTGCTGGTAAGATTCGTTTGCGTAATTCTATTGCGCACCGCCATGTCCGAAAGCTTTAAGCCTTTCTTTTCTTCTGCGGGTAGCAATTCTTTTGGCGGAATATCGAGTAGCAAAACTTGAACGCCTCTGTTGGCAAAATGACAAGCAATGCGACTTCCCATAATTCCGGAGCCGAGTACGGCTATTTTATTAATGATTCGCTTCATCTTTTTGAAAAATCTCTTTGTTATTTATCAATTCATTTACGCTGTTTGCCACTCTAAAAAAGGCATCCAGGTCTTTCTTGTTTACTTTGTTAAAGACGGTATTATTAAAAAGCAATACTGCCTCTCTCGCATCGTCTCTTTTTTCAACTCCAAATTCTGTTAGGCATACTAAAACACCTCTACCATCATTCGGATTTGGCTTTCTAAAGATCAATTCCTTCTCTTCCATGTTCTTGAGTATCCTTGAAAGTGAAGTAGATTCCATACCCATTTTAGGGCCTAAAGCAGTAGAAGGTGTGCCGCTGTCTATGTCTATACTTAACAAGATGAATCCCACAGCCATAGTGCCACCAAAGCCAGATGCAACT
>UPTG01001499.1_pt1 | contig 17198 bp, 30 predicted proteins | sample 2160121 | NCBI WGS metagenome assembly UPTG01 (sample SAMN06266255, study PRJEB28933) | marine metagenome | isolation source: Columbia River Estuary | place: USA:Columbia River Estuary, USA | collected 2014-07-27
AAAGAAAATCCAGCATTGATCAACTGGTTCTTTTCCTGACCCATTAATTTGCCAGCAGCATTAACCTGAGCGAATGCTCGCGTAAGGTTGTCAAACGCTTCTGCCTCGCCTCCAGCCGCAATGCCAAGCCTCTCGACGATGTCTACGATGTTTTCAGTCGCAAGACCGTAGGATGCCCAGACTCTTGCGTTCTTGATTAGACCCACAGTTGTCAAAGAAGATTCGCGAGCAATTTTCCTAAAAGCATTTGCTGCCTCTTCTCCAAAGTCTTCGCCCAGAAAAACCTTAAGGTCGGTTGCTGCTTCTTGTAGATCTCCAAATTCTTGCAGCATCTTGGCAACAACAGCAGAGCCAGCAAAACCAACCCCCAGTGCAAGACCAGTTGCACCACCTGCCATAGCACCGATGCCGATGCCTCTACCAACAGCAGCACCACCTTTCCCTCCAAACATTGAAGCAGCGGCCCCGCCAATGTTCGCTAGGTTCATGCGATTTGTAGCAATAGTATTTGCATTCTTTGCTTTTGTGTTTAAAAGCAACTTGTGAGTATGCTTATTAATTAAAGCATTCTCTTCGTAATACTGCCTTTTCAACCTTTTCTTTGCGTGCAAATAAGCCTTTTGATCAATCAACCCTGCCTTTTGAGCACGGTTTGCCTGCATTATTTCTTTCTTGTATCGCTCCAAAGGAGTGCGTGTAAGAGCAACATCCTTCGCGAGCTTCCTGCTCATTTTGGCAGCCTTATCAACCCCTCGGCTGAACAAAGAACTGTCTGCGATAATATCATATCGCAGAGCACCGATACGCACGTTATTACCTGCCACTGGTCAACCTCTTGAGTGCTTCGTCTGGTTCTAGCATGTCTGATGAGGACTTTGTTTGCTGCTCGGCAACTTCAAATGCGATCCATTGATCTACCAAGAGAGGACTGACTGAATTCATCCAATGGCATGGGTCGTCAATGCCCAGTTTCTGACAAATCCTGAACACCCAACGCAACCTAAAGTTTTTGTCGAAGTGCTTCACAAGCCGATCTACTCGGCCTCGTCGTTTCCCTCAAGTTCTCCATTGATTAGCATCACTGCCTCAATGAATGGATCTAGTTTACTTCCGTCAAGAGCAAGCAAATCCTTGGAGTCACCTTCGTTGAACATTGCCTTTCCATCTTTGTCGCAGATGTGATCAATGATCAAATTCACCCTGCGTCTTTGCTTTGACTCATTTGTCAAATTGCCGTTCTTGTCGAACATTTCTGCAATGCGTTTTGATCTCTGGAGTTCACTCGAAGGCTTGACGTACAAAACGCCAAGTCCTTCGATGTTTACTTCTTTGACTTCAATTTTGCAATGATCAAGCAGTGACTGTTTCGTCAGGGAAGTCATCTCGGTAATCCTCTTCGGGGAGTTCAGTTGGGTCAAACTCTGGTGGCATCACGCCACTGGAGTTGTCACCAAGAATAGCACCGACCTCATCTTCGATCAAGGATTTATCGACTGGTGAAACCCTACCAATAAAACAAATCGAGCTTCCGAAATCCCAAGACTTGTATCCAACCAAAGTGCCATCGACAACAATTCGGTATTGCTTGAATACCTCTTTGCTTCCGGTAGCAAGATTTTTGCCTTCGCACGGGAGAAGTTCGATTTTCATTTTTAAGACTCAACAGTAAAGGCTGGCCCAGTTTGCCCATCGTAAGCAAAGGTTACGCTAACAACCGCAAGGTCGTTGGTGCTTAAGTCTGGCAAGCTATAACTGGTAATAAAACCAGTTCCGATTAGAGTTGCAGCATTAGTGTTTGTACTTGTGCCAAGTGCAAAGGTAATTGTCAGAGTGTCTAGCACGCCAACAATTGCATCAAAGTCGAAAGTTGGATCGAAAATGATTTCAAGGGAGCACTCGCCGGGATCAGTAAGATCGCCGGGGATGTACTTCATAAAACCAGTTGTATCAAGGCAACTTGCATCAATCTTGTCTTGAGTAAGCTCAGGAAGCGTCAAGCTTCGCACGCATCCGGTAATTGCATTGGTAGTTAGGACGGCAGTTGTGCCTTGTCCAGTCATTCCCTGATATGTCATATCGGTTCCTTGCTAAAAGGAGTTGTAAGAAACTTCAAAAGTTTGAATTGTGCGAAACAGCCAGTGGTCTGTTCCATCATTTGGTTTGTCTACTAAATAGACTCGGCCAGTATCTTGACCGATGCCTTTGATAAACGTGCCGCTATAAACACCTCGTTCACCATTTAACGATGCTCTTGCAGCAGCGTGAAGTGCATCTGCCTGACTTCGCGTTTCGCCGTAGCATTCTACTCTAATTTTTGCAGTTTCAAATCCAACGAAACCACTTAGGCAATCTTCAGCCGACTCTGACACAATGTAGAGCAGCAATGCAGGCATGACAGAGTCCTCGGGAATGAAGTCAACGGTGACTCGATTACCCGCTAGTGATGTCACGGTTGCATCGTCAGCAATGATTTGTCGAACTGCGGTGGCTACACTCATGACTTGAAATACCTTTTCATGCGTGTTTTGATAATCTGAATCATTGCCAGCCTTTGCAAAGGAATCGTTGACTTGGCAGCAGGCGCAAGCCAAGGACGCTGCATATGATCCTTTCCGGTCCAGTCACCCCACATGATATGCTCTGCTGGCTTGCCACCGACCATTGGCTCATGAATGTGGCCGAAGTTGTATTGATAGTAGTCCGTTCCAACGATTGCTGTGCTCGGTGCTTTTTTCTTGTACTTCAGCGTCTTGCGTGTGACTGCCTTACTCATATCGTTACCAGACGGACCTTTTCTAGATCTAGCAGTCGTTTTGGACCAAGATTCTCGCGTGCCTGTCTTGCGTGAGTTTCCAAGTTTTCCCGTGTAAGGAACATTGCGTCTTCCAACAGATGCAATCTGGACTGATGCTTCTGTCTCCACGATCTCCGCCGCTGCTTTGACGGCAGCAGTCATCACCCTGCGATGAATCTCTTTTGGCATGTGGTCAATCATTTTTCGTATTTCTTTGTCGTTAGACAAAATGTTTGCAACAACGCCTTTCTTCCCTTTGCGTCCAGGGTTCTGTTTGATGATCCTTTCTGCTTCGTCAACGGCACGTTTTGCATAACTCATTAGTTGTTTTCACCTCTGAGTTCCACGCGGATCTCCATGCTGATACCATCGGGATCAGATGTGTTTGTGATCCCGTATTTCACACCATCAATAACACATCGATCTTTTACTGTGATGCTTCCGATTCCAAAGAACTCACCAAAGGCAACGTGAGTGGTTTTCTCAGTCACCATCCTCCCTCGCAAAACCTCGCCTCCGACCGTTGTGACTAACTCACAAGGCCACCCAGACGAGACAACAGTCCACGAGCTATCATCGGCGTATGTTGGCTGACCATAGGAATCAACCGATCCATCATGTCGATAAAATGTTGCTGAATGCCGCCTGAATCCAATCCTCTTTCTGATACTCATGGATAGGACGACCTCGCGAGAAGAGCAACAATTCGCTCGTAAGCAACTTCTTGACTGTGCAATGCAGATCCTTCTTGAGCAGGATCAAAGAACCACTTGCCTACACCAAGCATGATTGCTGTTTTGAATAGACTTGGTACGCAACTGGCCTCTGACCCATAACCTGCACAGAAGTCAATTGCAACGCCGTTGGGGTCGTCTGCATAGACTTCGGGCCAAGTCGTACCGGCAGCAGGGAAGATACTGCATCTTCCTTTATCGAAAATGTATTTGTCAGTTGCGAGAGTTACATCATTGCCATCAACGTCAACGTATTCGACGGAAGTGACTGATGAAACTGCTTTTTTGTGGAGTTTGACCTCAGCAGTATCGCTGCCCCAGTTAAACCGAGTAACGCGAAAGCTTGCTGTGATAACCTGACGGTCTAGGTCTTGCTCAAGACGCTCCACCGCTGCCTCAATTAGCAGCGTGAGATTAGCATCATGAGTTGTATCACTTGAGCTTAGTCTTAGATGAGACTTTACTTCGCTTAGACTTACCGGCAGCACGCTTGGTGCTGACGTTCGTATCAGAGTCCAGTTTGTCGTCATCTTTGACTTCCACACAATTGCCAAATGATATTAAAGTCTTCGCAACACCAATGTTGCTAATGACCACCAAAGCCCCGACTTGATGACCAAGGCAGGGCTTTAAGATTTTAACTTTCATGATCAAGTAATAGTGATCTTGGAAAGAACTTCAGGTGCAGCAGCAGCAATATCAATGCGGCTTGTGCAGACAACACCCACTTGGTCGTTGACCGCGAATAGCTGGTCAAGCACTTTGAAGCTCAACTGACGACGATCACCGAAGTAGTGGCTAACACTGAGGTCACCAAAGACTGCAAGCAAGTCGCCGGAGGTCGATGACGAAGCACCCGGTACAGCGTTGCAAAGCTCTACTGGGTAACCAAAGAGACTTCGCTGAACACCCGAAGCAACGTCTGCACTTGCGTTTCCGCCAGCAGCGTTGAGCAGGTCGCGAATCTGACCATTCCACAAAGTTGGGTTGATGTAGAATTTAGGATTCAGACCACGCTCTTGGCCACTTGCAACAACCATTGCAGTGAGGTCAGTAAGAGCAAGTGCTCCAACCGATGCAACATTGGTGTCTGCAACATTTGCATCACCTTGGATACCACCTGTGTAGATGGAACCACCAGTGAAGAGATTGTCGTCTTCTGCCTTACTGAATCCCCAAGCCAGATCATCGACCACGGTATCGAGCATTGACAAAATGCTGTCTTCTGCAATCTCAGATGACATCTTTACCAAACCGGCCATCTTCTTTGCAGTCAAAGTTACTTGACTGAAAGTCAGGTCAGACTCAGTAATCGCGGCTGCTTCTGCTGGGTAGTAAATAACACTGTGGCCAGCAATTTTCGGAACTTGCCAAGTCGTAGCACCCATGACAACTCTGCGGCAATGTTCGCGAGCACATCCGTACTCTTCTACGAGGTTAATGAGTTGGTCACTCAATGGTTGCGGCACAGAAAAACCGCCCTCAGCGTTTGTCAGCGACTGTGCTGCCATAAAGCTTTGAGCTTTTTTGTTGCCACCAATTGCAGCAAGAAACATTGCAGACTCATAAGCATCTTCGTTATTGTTGAAGTGCCGTGACTTTGCGTATTTTGCTTTGGCTGGAATCGCCATTTTTTTGTCTTCCTTGGAGAGTTCTTCCGAAACGCTCGGCTGAACACCAGCCGCAGGAGCATCCGCTTTCTCCGCTGCTAACTTTCGCCGTGCAACGATTTCAGCTTTTGCTTTCTCGAATTTTTTTGCTTCGTCATGTTTTGCCTCAAGTTCCCTAGCCTCTTGGTTGAGTGCTAGGATCTGTTCTTGATGCTCTGAGTTGGGTTTGTCGCCTGCGATTTCAATCAATGCTTCCACATCAACCGAAATATCAGCAAGCCGACTCTGGATATCTTGCAGATTCATTTCTGAGTCCTTCTAATCAAAAATTTGAACGGACGGTAAAACCCCCGTCCACATTTTGCCTATTTACTCTATTTTGCCACTTTTGTCAAGAATCAGACTTTAGTCTCATTCTTATCCTGCGTGCTGATGCCTCTGCAACCGCAGCGTAGAACGGACTGATGACCTCAGCTTTCTTTTCCTGCTCTTTCATCTTTCTGCTAATTTCATTGATCTCGTCAACAAAACCTAGCTCAAGTGCTTTTTCTGCACTCATCCAAGTCTCTGCTTCCATCATTGCAAGCAGTTCGTCTTCAGGGAGGTCTGTTTTGTCTGCGTATGCAGACGCAATGTCAGCATCCATCAGTTCTAGGATTTCAGCCATACTGCGAAACTCAACGCTGTTGCCCATCGCGACTGTCCAGGCACGATGAATCATGAACTTTGCATTTGAGTTCATGACCACCTTGTCAGCAGCACATGCAATCACTGTTGCAATACTTGCACAGATTGCATCGATGTGGACTGTAACGCTTCCACTGTACTGCATGATTGCGTTGTAGATCGACAGGCCGTCTGTAACGCTACCACCTTCGCTGTCTAGCAAGATAGTCACATCTTCCCCCGCATGCTCTGAGAGAGCACTCAGGAAGTCGTCTGCTGATATGTGATTTTCAAAATCTCCAATGCCACCACGCATGGTGATGGTTCCGGCTGTTGGGTTCGTTTCAAACTTCATCTTGCTCTTCCTCAGTTTGGGTTTCTGGTTGTTCGCTACCTTTTGCAAGGTCGTTGTCTTGTGGAATGTTTCCGCTACCCGCGTAATAGTCTTCGTCAAGTCCTTCGACAGGATTCATGCCATGAATCGCACGCACTTCGTTTCCTGAGATCACTCCCTGCTGACGCAAGGTTGATGTATAGCTTGCGAGGAATTCAAGGTTGTTTGCGTAGATGTTTCTTGCATCCATGCAGTAACTAAACGACCCCGATGCCCTTTGCCTCTTGCTGAGTAGCTTGAGTTCGCATTCGTTCTCAATCTTTGCAATCCATCGACCAAGGCAGTTTGTCAGGTATGCTGATTGACGCTCTGTTACTGACTTGTAAGAACCACCTGAGTTGTCTCCGAGGACTGACTCAAGCAAGAAGATGATAGCTTGACTTTCGCGTCCGAACTGACGCTGAGAAACGTACCCCGTGCTGTTGCTGTCATGAGGCAAGACTTGTGCCTTCATCCCTTCTCTGATCATTCCAGTCTTGCCAGTATTATCGAGTCCCTCATGAGCTTCGTTGAACTGATCCAAGAAGTCTTGAGCTTCCTTGGCAGTCCTGAAAGCACCTCGCGGAGCTTCGAGAAGCAACCCCGGTCGTCCAGCGTTTCTGAATGTCGATCCAGACGCTTCAGCACCAGCAATCGCAAGGCCGAACTGATCACGCATGATGTCGAGCAGGCTTTCTCCCCACCATCCATTTCGTGAAAGACCCATGATGACAAGCACATCACGGTCTGGAAGACGGTACATCGTCCGGTCGTTCCCTGCTTCAGTTTTCAATGTGCCAACAGCAGTTCCATCATTGATGCTGACCAGATGCCATCGTTCGCCGTCAGCAACTACTGTTGTTGTGTCTTCAGCTTGAATTGGAAGCAATCCGATTGGTTGGCCGAGACTATTACGCTCAATGAAAGCTCGACCGTTTCCGTACAGCAACGCATCAAGCATTACTTTTTCTAACAACGTAAACTTAGTAAAAAACTCATTGGGATGCCGTATTGCCTTTGCACCAAAGTCACTTGGGAAAGGCATCTCCCTTCCATCTTTCATCTCTTTGCAGATGATTGGCATCTGAGCCAAATGACCGCTGATCTTGCTGACCGCGTTGAACACCTCTGGGATGCCCAAGACACTACGCATGGTGATTGGGATACCACTGGAGGACTCACCACCTCCCAGCATCTGAACAAGCCAGTCCGAAGGGTTTTTGAGGTTCGACGTTGCCTGGGCAAACATCTCGCCTACTTTGCTGATAAACATTTTTGCATCCTAATATGTGAAGTAACCACTTGATTTTGATGCTGCGTGCATCGCGCGACTCAATGCCATTGTCATCGCAACAACTCCGTCGATCTTCTCAGCCGAGGCTTTTTTGTCAAACATCACTCTGTCCTGACGATCATGGACAAGCACTGCATTGCCGATCATCCACTTCAGGCAGGGGTTGCCATCATGCAGAAACCGACCATCTGCAATACATGCACGCAGTTCTTGAATTGGTTCATTTTGATACCTGCATGACTGCGTCATCGATGCTGGCTCAAGACCTTCTGTTTCCAACCTTTCTGCTGTGCTCTGAGAGTTGTACGGATCGTATGCAACATCATAACATCGATACTTTTGACATTCCCTAAGCAGATCTCTTTCAAGCTCATTGGTTGGAAACCTCGTCGTTCTGATGAGATCCTTTTCGATAAAGTCAGCAAACGGTCTTTGTGTGATGTCCCTCGTTGTGTCGGTCGAGATATATTGCCACGTTCTGGCCTCGTACCTGTAGATTGGGACTTCAGGTGCGTGCTCATCGACTTGCGTGAACTCGCCTGTTTCAAACCGTGCTACAAGAGAAAACGCGGCTAGGTCATCTCTTCCTCCGAGGTCAACGCCGCAACCGACTGCATCGGCATCTTGCCAGTCCGAGAACTTACCAGAGCAAGCATCCCACTGCTCTAGATCGAATGCAGCAGAGTTACTTGATGTCACGATGTTGCAGTGATACTTCTTGAATCGACGCTCAACGATGACATCTGTCTTAGCAGGCTTGGCTTGATCTTCGAGGTACTCAGGCATGATGGTCACGCCGAGGCACGGGTTTGCCTTAATCCAATTTTCGGGATCGAAGACATCGTCATTTTCGTCAAGTTCGTAGTTCAGAAAAAAGTAGCTTTCGTCGTCGAACTCGCCAGAGACAACCCCTTTGCCATAGTTGTATTGTTCCAACCACAAAAACGAGTTGTCATTTCCAGCAGTGGTGATGAAGAGAGTCAGCGGTTGTGACCTTGCACCACCTTGAGTCAGCATCGTTTCAACGAAAGCTTTTTGTCCGCCATCGCTTCGGAACGCTGCCAATTCATCGATGACTGTAAGTGATGCACTGAATCCATCGAGTGGCTTGTCACTGCCAACGCAGAATATCGAGCCTTGGTTATGCTTGAAGAATATCTGGTTGTTCTTCAGTGTGCTCATCGAAGACAATTCCTCTGACTGAGCACGCATGCGGCACGCTTCAGCAAAGACTACCCTCATCGCCTGCTCTTTCTTTGTAGCTGCAAGGAGCACCTGAGCTACATTCTCAAACCCTTTACTGACTGGATTGTAATCCATCGAGCCAGCAAACAATGCAATGGCAGCAGCAAGTGTTGACTTACCATTCTTGCGTGCAGGAGAAACCATTGCTTTTGAGAATCTGCGGCAATTGTCTGACGATTTCTTCCATCCAAAAATGGAAGCAACAGCAAAAACTTGCCACGGTTGCAAGACTAGTGGTTGACCAACATCACGCCCGATGGAGTGCTTGATCATCACCGGAAAGAATGAGACTACTGCTTCTGCGTATTCACGGTCAAAGTAATATGGGAAATCATCGGTGCGTTGCTTTTCAAGATCGCGGATGTGCCGATTGATTGCGTTGGAAACTGTCTTGCAGCTTCGGATCTCACCTGAGAGTACATCATGAATGTACTGGTCCATCTCTTCCATTGGCCTGTAGTGCTCAAAATCAAACGACATCAATTGCCGCCTAGTTTTTTAAGCAACTGGCCGACCTTGTCACTTTGCTTCGGCCCCTGTGGTGTGGCAAGCCGAGTCCGCGCGGATGGAGTCAGTGCAAGCTCTTGCAGCAGTTTCATGTGGTTGGCCAAAAAGCGATGGTAATTCACCGCGTGGACAGTGCTCTTACCACCGCCTCTCTGACTTTCAATTTCGATCCCGTCTTTACGCATCGCTTGAATGCACAACAGCAACTCTCGATAGTTGCATGCGTAGGTTTCGATGATGGGACCATCCTGTTCACTCAGGCATCCCATTTGCTGCATAGAATCGCAGGTGTCGTTAAATATTTGGAGCGTTAGCTCATCTGCCTGGCAGACAAGAGAGGGCGAGGGGCGTCCACTAATGCTTTCGATAGGCAAGACTCTTGTTCTTGCTTTTTCTTTATAGTGGCCCTCGATTTTCGCAAGGGTCGGATGGGCCGGAGCCTTTCCTCTACGTCCCATAGCACTCTCTCATCTGACAGACAATTCCTCAACCACAAGGAGATGTCTCCATATTACCCTGACAGCCTAAAGTGTCAAGGATCTGCCACTCAAGTGACTGCTACATAGTACAAAACACCGTCTTTCCCCTGCTCCAGTCGCACACGGTCTGACTCAAGCAGATCCTCAATAACATCTTTTCGAGTCTTTTTTGAAAGCTTGTCGTACACGCTGATGCGACCTTTTGGTATTCGACCGCCTCTATTCTTGAGTGCAGTGAGAACTTTTTGCCTGTCTGCATCAGCTTCTGATTTCACCAGTTCGGTTTGCACCTTGTGAATGGATCTATAGGTCAACCGTTTGACGATGAGAATCGCACGCAGGGTATCAGCAACCTCAACGACTCCGTTCTGAACTGGCCCCAGCCGAGAACACGCGAACAGCAATGCAAGTTTCTGGATCTTGTCAGCGGTACGCCTCCAGAGTCCTGTGTTTTCTTTTCCGCGTGTTGAGTTCAGCTTTATCTCATCGGAAAGGGCAAGCAGTTCATCTTTTGATTCTTTACTAAAAGTCCATTCCAATCGATTTCCCGCGAAGGACTCAGGAGGAAGGTTACCGTGACCACTTGCATCGTTCCACATCTTTGCCTTTTCAACGATGCTCTCTGTTGCAGTCATCTGTTTGTAGATGCGTCCGAGAGAGATGTCGTAGTGCTCTTGACTAAAAATAAGCAGTCTACCTAGCAACCCATCGTTCACGCTGTCTGGAGAGAACCGAGAGTAGAAGAGATCAGGAGTGGTCGTTCCGTAGATAATCGGAAACGGTTCACGGACGACAATGTTGTTCTTGGCATCGGCGCGACAGTTCGGCTTCCATTCTGGATCACCGGACGACGAGTAAGCTTGCTTCAGGAGTTTGCCAGTTTTTGCCATGTAGTGATTCGCATCACCCATCTCACCGAACATCTCTGCTATCTCATCAAGCTGAAAGAGTTGGACGTTCTGAGTCTCTAGTGACTTCACGAACCCCTCACCCGAGGACAGGACTTCAGCACCTAGCACATGAGAAAAACCTGCACGATAAAGAGTGTCTCGCGTGAGTTTGCGTCCAAAGTCTTTTCCTGCCCCCGATGGTGCAAGGCCGACCATGAAAAGATTTGGATGCGTTCCTTCAGCCGTGACTTTTCCGCAGGTGATAGCAGACATGGTTGCAAGAGCACTTGCAAAAGCAAGTTCTGGTAGCCATGACTCAGCAAGCTCCTTATTACGCGACATGATCTCAGAAATCAAACCCGGTGCGTCAAAGTCAACATCTTTGAGTTCATACTTCTTGCGTGACTGCGCAGACTCCCAAAGTTTCCTCACATCGAGCACCATCTCATCCGTGTGCTCAATAGGCTCATACTTAAACTCTGACTCACCCTTTGGTTCTCTTGGCGTACCATTCTTGTTTGACGACCTCACAAGGCTTGTGACCTCACTGAGGGTCAATGGTGGTGAGACATTCGCAAGTTGCCACTGCTGAAGTAGAGCAGTCACCATCGACTCATCAAGGCCAAATGAAAACAAGTGGCCAGCAAGTCCGAAGAGTGAAGAGTTGCGTCCACCTTCCGAGACTGGTCCGATCTTAGATAGATAAAGAGTTGCACGCTCAACACCCGACTGGCCCGATGGCATGACAGTTTGCTGTTGTGGTTCAGGTTGCTCATTGGTCTGGTTGAGTGCAACTTTGACTGCCTCGCGGAGCATGTCAGGATCATCCCTACCGAGCATGCCCTCACTGGGTATCACATCACCCGTGATCGTCCAGAATCGGGAATTTCCATACACCTCAATAGCCTGAGTCCCATCGATGATGTTCCTACACCGAAAACCCTTTGGCTTGGACCCAGCCACAAGTGCCTTGAATCCTTTACCACTTGGGGATACCTCTGCGTAGCAATCACGCTTGATCAGATCCCAAACCTCCTTTGCCCAAGTCTGCATCTCGCCTGACTCAGTGAAGCAGTCATCAAAATCGAATCCTGTAACTGGATGATCGCAGGAATCCGTTCCGATCTCGAAAGCCAGCCCGAGGTTGTCATGGCTCCTGCTGAGTTGCCTGTGAGCTTCAACTGCAATGCCAAAAGTCGTCCAAGTTGACGGGTCGTTTGACCTTGCTGACTTCATCCCCGAGGTAGCCTGAATGGGGATCTTTCTTCCCTTAACGTCTTTCCAGAGATGCCATCGAGGGATGATTTTGAGCAAATCTGGAATTGGTGAATATTCAACTTTCATGATCTGAAAACTTGTGGTTGAGTACGAGGCTCGACGGAGTGTCTCACCAATCGGGGGGTAGAGCATCTTACTCGGAGGACCATCCGAGGCAAGACCAAATCTGAAAAACGGTCTTTTTCATCTCGTTTTCATGAAAAAAAGAAACGCTGGAAGAGCGTAAATAACGTAATAATAATAATAATATATATATTTTCATACTTTTCATTACTACTCTCTCTCTCTTCTTCTTTTGTTTGTTGTTGTTGGCTTTAGGCCTCTGAAAAAACGGAAAACCGTGAAAATGGATTTTGACTTTTTGGTAAATGGCAAATTGTGCCACCTTTGAATGATTGCTGTCCAATCCTAGCCACCCAGAAGGCTCTGTGTGGCCTTTGGATGCAAAACTTGTCTCGTCACACACGTTTTGGGCAAAGTGGGCAGAATAGGGCATCCTGTGGCTTAGAGGCAATATTGAAAAAATGGTTCATCTGGCCTTGTTTTCAGGTCGATGAAACCTCTATATTCGGTTTTCCGATCAACCACCAATGGAGTCAAAGATGCCACAAGACAATTCTGTCGCTATCACCATCGAAGAGTATTTCGAGTACCGAGGCCAGTACATCGGAGTCTGTTTGTCTTGCGGTGAGACTCGCGAATGTTGCGAACCTGACGCTGACGACTACCCCTGCGAATCTTGCGGTGAAAGCAAAGTTCAGGGTGCAGACAATCTTCTCGCGATGGGATTGGTTGAATGAACAACTACACGATCAGTTTCGATTTCCGAGAATCTCTAGGATCTCACGAAGGTGAGTTCATCGACGGGACGGCACGCTACGACCAGCTTGAGCCAATTTTAAAAAACATGCAGGCTAGGTGCAGAGCGTCAAAAGACACTCCGCGAGTCAAAATACGCTGGGGTATCTTCCGAAAAACTTTGATCTCAGGAGATATTGAAAAGTGTTTGCTTGCTGTTGCTGACGATAAAATTGAGCAAGACGATTAGTCTGATAAAATACATTCAACCATTGAGGAACATATGAATAAACAAGAAGTAGAAGAATTGCTCAAACAGCGTAAGCAAGATCTGTGCAACAAGATTGCTGCATACTCTGATCTACCAACCAGTTTGAAAAGCGAGTATGAAAAACGCAGAATGATTCAGTGCTCATCGCGATTGCTTGAAGTATCACTCATTCTTCAAAAGCTAGGAATCAAAGATGCCGAGTAAAAATTGGCGAACTATAAATCGTGCAATTGATTCAGTCTGGGAGATCATCATGACGATAGAAATCTCAGAGAAAGAACGTGAGCAATTCTGCGAGCAACTTAAACAACTCTATGAAATGAGAAAAAGATCATGATTATGGAAGACTATTTTTTAATTGGTTTCTTTGCTTTGCCAGTCATCATCTTTGCAACTGCATCGCTGGTTAGCATCATCGATGACTTTTCACACAACCACAACTGAGAACAAAATGAACAAGAAATTAAGAACGACAGCTTACCGTGCTGCAACCAAAGAAAGGTTTGCTCGCATATATCAAGACGAGGGAACGATAGGAGTCGAAGCACTCATAGACATGTTCTCAATGGAACCTAAGGAGTTTCAGGGGATTGAGGTCTACGCCAGCAAGGTCTACATCAAAGGTCTTTGCGAAGCAGTCGAAAGGATGTCCTCCTGGCAAGACGATGCTGAAAATTTGTTCCACGAAAGCAACGAGGACGAGCAACGAGAATTGCAAATGGAAAAACCTATATTGGATGAAATCCTGTTTCTGCATATCATCTGCGATGAAGTCGAAAAAACCGAAGAGCCTGTTTTTCTAGTCCAGCAAGCAGTTGATTGCGACAATGAGATTTAAAGGAATCTACAAATGGAATTTATCGAAAAAGACAGGGAAGGAAATCGGCTGTATCAAATCAACTTTACTGGTGAGCAAAAATCAGAAGATGATTTCAAATTGGAGGTAGTTAAGGAAAATAAAAGAAAGTCAAAGGACAAGTTTTCTCGCTTTAGAACTTTAGCACCTAAAAACGGAACTATCCTGACGACCTTGTCCTTCAGCGGTGGAACAGGCAGCGGTGCAATTGCCGAGATGCTGATCAATGGTGACCTAGAGTGCTCAACTCAACTTCTTGTCTGCACAGCAGATCCTGGAATGGAGGATTCGCGGACATACGACTATGTTGCAGAGATGGCCGAAAGGTTTAGGAGTGCGGGTATCGAGCATCACATCGTAAAGACTGATCTGTACGGGGATTTCCTTAAGGCTGTCAAGGAAAAGCACACGCGGTTTGACAATCCACCTTTCTGGACAAAGAACAGGAAAACCGGCAAGCGGGGAAGGATGATGCAGGGTTGCACGCAAGCCTACAAAATCAAGCCGATCAGGCGGATAGTTAGGGAGGTCTTGCAGCGTGACTTTGGGGTCAAAGCAAAAGGCCGACCAAGAGCAGAGTCAGTGAGGACTTGGATCGGATTTTCCGCAGATGAGATGACGAGGATAAAAGAAAGTGACGTTCAGTATTCATATATGGCGTATCCGCTAATTGCAAAGAAAATGACAAAGGCAGATGTGGCTCAGTATTACAAAAAAATAAACCGCAAATTGCCTCCAAGAAGCGTTTGCACTGCCTGCTTTGCAAATGATTTGAGTCACTTCAAAGACATGTACGAGAACAGAAAGGAGGACTGGGAAAAAGCAGTTGCGGTTGATGATGCATGCAGAGATTTGAGTTGTATGGGAGTCGCGGATGAGTGCTATGTGTCTAGCACGCTTGTTCCGCTGAGGGATCTTCCAAAAATGGATTTCATTGTTGAGAACACGCCTCTTTTTGACTTGGAATGCCACTCTGGACACTGTTTTATATAAAAATGGATTACTGCGATGAACAAAAGCACGCGAAGACCAGAGACAATCGAACTTTGGCTTGAGCTTACTGGGAAGAAACTGTTTTGGTGGGAACCGCTGGGTAACTCAGGAAGCTTTGTGGTTTGCGACACAGATGCAACAGAATATGTTGTTCGACAAAACAAAGGTGATGTCGAGTTTCGCCAGATCTCTAAATAGGAGGATTAGATGTCAGTTTTTTCAGTAGCAAGCATTTGCTACTTTTTGACAGTCGTCATTGCCCTTTACGCGATAAGGGTTGCTCCCCTGCGTGATGACATCGATGATTGATGACGCAAAAGCAATCGCAAGAGTCATCCGAAGCGTAACTGAAACATTCAAGCGTCGAGGATGGAAAGTAAAGCTCGCGAGATCACCCAAAAGCCTTTCGAGGTATGTGTATGCCTCGCGAGCAAACAGAAAACTGATCGTAAGAGTGAGTGATCACAAACCAAATCAAAACACACGCTTTGACCTCAGTTTTCATCCTAGGTACTATCAACAGTCGCGGTTAGCATCGTACCTCGATGGCCGCAAGAAGAAACCAAGAACACGCAACCACAAATGGAGAAACAGATGAAAGTTTGGAAAGTAACTTGGAAAGACAAAAAAGGATTTCTCAAGTACAGATATAGGTCTTCTCGAAGTGACGCACTTACAAGAGTCAGTCGAGCAAAAAAAGAAGGATCTGAAGTCACGCTGAATTCGATTCAAATACCGACCTCAAGATTTGACTTGATTGATTTTCTCAACTCAGAGATGGACGCTGTAGATGTCGATTCAGAGGTGACAATATGAAAAGGTTCACTTTCATTTCGGATAGGCAACCCACTGCTGAAGATGCAAACCCGCAAAGCTATGTGCTCGACGAGAACTACGCTTTCATTAAGTGGTTCAAGGTAACACCCGAGCAGGCTTGGTATCCGCTACCAACATCAAGTCAATCGCAAGAGCAGAAAGTCAAAAACCTGCTAGACGCAATCGACCAAAGTCAAACCAAAAAGCCAGTGGTAATTCCCTACGAAATTGCACACTGGATACTGAGAGTCAAAGAAGCACGGGAGGAATTGAGATGAGTAACGAAATGAAATACGAATCAGTTGTCATTGGCGAGCAAATCAAGCAAGTAAATAGACTGATCATTGAAAACGAGCGACTGCGTGATCTCGTAAGAGATGCGTACGTCGAAGGTAGATTAGCCTTGGGTGCAGCAGAAAACTGGTCCAGCAGCAAATCCAAATCAAAACTTGAGGTGAAAAGCAATGAGTAAATGGATCACACATAGGCTACCAATCTACGAAGACTCTGATGATCAAGGTGATGTCTACACACTTAATGGAGTCCTACAAAAGTGGCATTGCATCGTCGAAGACGAGATGTGGTGTCCGCTCCCAAAAGCACCCGAGCCGCGAGAGCACTTGGTTGACCATTTGCTTGAAGTTCTGGATGAAATGCACGATGGAGAAGCAGATTGGTCGGAAGTCTGGAAGGCAAGGAAGGCACTTAGATGAGCAACGGAAAAGGAGACAAACCAAGACCAGTTGATCGAAAAAGGTTTGAAAAGAACTTTGATGCTATTGATTTCAGCAACAATCAACATTGTGGAAGGCTATGCTGCGAATGCAAAAAAGTTTTACCAAACGACTGGGACTACGCTGCGTGCAAATCATGTGCAGAAAAGATCGACTATGATTACGCCCAGGACGACATGAACTACCAAGCTTTCAAAGAAAGGTAGCTATGAGTCTTTCAGAAATGATGACATCGGTCTTGCAACCGATCTTTGACCTTCTGCCGCGAATATCACAACGCCCTGCCAGCAATGAGTGGGGCGTTCGCGACAGTTGGCTTAGTGGAGTCAGTCACTTCGATGGACCTTTGTTTCATATACCTGTTACTACGCACGCAGAATATTGGCCTAAATGTGAAGTCCCCATAGACACTGGACTCCAAACACTTACCACCGCTGACAACAAAACGGTGTCTGTCAACGCAACTCTCATCATCAAAATCGAAGATCCAGTCGTCTTGCGTGCTGTCTGCGAATGGGAAGGCTACGAAGAATGGATCGCGATGAAAGTGCGTGGAATAGTGCAGGATGTCATCTGTGGTCACAACTGGCGTGACTCGATTGAACGTGCCTCGGGACTCATCGAGGCAGACTCAGCAGACCAACTCATGTACGCAGGCATCGAAGTCCTCCAATTGGTCTTAGAAGACGCTACAGAGGTCATCCCGGTTAGGATACTCAATCCGTACGCAAGCTCGGAATGAAAAATGCCGTGAAACGTCAACGAAACGTCAAAGAAACGTCAAAGAACGTCAAAGAACGTCAAATCACTTTGACGCGACAAGTCAAAACGCTCAAAAAAAGGGCTTTTTGGCGCGAGCA
>UPTG01001501.1_pt1 | contig 17197 bp, 18 predicted proteins | sample 2160121 | NCBI WGS metagenome assembly UPTG01 (sample SAMN06266255, study PRJEB28933) | marine metagenome | isolation source: Columbia River Estuary | place: USA:Columbia River Estuary, USA | collected 2014-07-27
TACATTTACCATTCGAGTTATGGGTGAAAGCCCAGCAACAGAGGACCAGGCATTCGCCTCTCGTGCATGGATCGAACTTACGGTCCAGCGTACTCCGGATTATATTAAATCAGATCTAGACGCCCCACATCACCGTCCGCATGAGCCTTTCGAAGACATGAATTTTGATGGAATATGGAATGGTAGAGATGAGCATTGGTTGGATTTAAATCAAAACAGTCGTAACAAAGAAGGGAGTGATGTGACTTCAGGACCGGAGGGCGGACCCGATCTTCCAGGAATTGGAAAAACGGGTGCAAATGATTTATTTGCGGATGGATTAAAATCTGACTTGAAGCTAAATCAGGATCCCTCGGAGGAGACTTTATCAAACCCAGACAAAGACATTTCTTATCAAGGAATTAATCAGAGGTTTGGAAGAAAATTCAGGATTATAAAATTTCGCTGGTTAAATGAGAAGGACGTATAAAAGCAACTTTGCTTTTTAATCCGAACTGTTGTTTTATCTGTTGATGCTTAAAAAATTTACAAAACAAAAGTCATTCTTTTTTTTCTTCGTTTTGAATATGTTTGGCATTGGAAATGTCAATGCTCAGGAGAAATTGATGGAACCAGTTGCAGTCTTTTCCGCCGTCTTTTTAGAAAAATATAATAGTGAATCTTTTTCCTATGCTCCGTGGGGAAACGAAAAAGAATCAAATGCAACAATAGAAGAGATTTCAATCGGTTCCAGTTCGATGTCGAGAAAGTTTGTTTATTACGGCGGTGGGAATGTGAATTTTTACAACAAAAGAAGACCGAGGGAGTGGGAAGTAGAAGACGAAAATAATTCAACTCGACATCCCCTGGGAATCCTGTCTGCTGAGTTTGAGTTACCTCAGGGAAAAAGCGGTATTCAGGAGTTCTTATTATTATTCGTGAACAAGAAAAAAAATGGATTATGGAGAATTTATCCTATTCCGTTTTCCAAGAATGAAGTCCCAGTAGGGAGTTATAAATTCATTTCTCAATCTCGTACTCCGCTCTATGTAATTTTTGGAAAAGAGAAGTTTAGTCTTCCTTCGTCTAAGACAAAGGTCAGTCCCGCAGTTTTGGAGGAGGGGAAAAGGGGAGTTTTGTTACAAGCAATGATCCAAAAAAATGCTCAATACCTCGAAGTCTTTAATCAAAAGTTTGCCCACTCACCGATCATGCGAGGAATCTTTTTCTTGGGACTGGATGGCAGTAAGTTAAAGGTAAAAAAAGTGGCTGAATTAAGCCAGCCTTTATCCAGTGCAACCGGTTATGGGAAGCCTCGTTTTCGTACAGATATTAAAGAAGAAGGCGAGTTAGAATAAGAAGGGATTAAATTTATTTAAATTCTAATTCGGTGAAACTTTTCAACTTTCGATAATAGCAACCGGCACGGGGTGTACCGTCTTCATTCTTAGTGTGGCATGCTCCCCTGCCCTTTGGCTTTACTCGATAAAGAAGTGAGTTTTGCTCACAGTTTACGCATACTTCGACAATTTCAAGATAATCGCCAGAGGTCTTTCCTTTAATCCATAGTTCATTACGACTGGTGCTCCAGAAAGTGGCCATATTTTCTTGTAATGTAGTCTTAAGGGCGAGTTCGTTGGCATATCCGACAATGAGTACTTCTCCAGTATCGGCGTCCTGTGCGACCGCGGGGATAATATCTTCTTTACAGTCCGCTACTTTCTTAAGCTTTGTAAAATCAAGCTCTAAGCGAATCCCTTCCTCAATTTCATGATGATTCATAAGCTATAACTCCATGTATAATTATTTAGCGGTGTCGAACATGAAATAAAAACATTCCCCATTAACAGTAAGTTTAAAAACTCAAAAGATTTCCCATTTGGGCGATCGATAAACTTTTGCTTGTTTGAGAAAAAGAAGTTTTTTAAGCAAGTAAATCCCTGAGGAAGGAAGAAAAGAATGCCTTCATCTTGGGAAGCGCAATCTGGGCGGCTTGTTTAACATCTTGATGAGAAAGCTTTTCTTCTGAAATCCCTGCGGCTAAATTACTAATGCAGGAAACTGCCAGTACTTTCATACCTAACCCATTTCCGATCATTGCTTCTGGAATAGTTGACATTCCTACTGCATCGGCACCGAGCACCCGAAGTGCATTAATTTCGGCGGGAGTTTCAAATGCAGGGCCTGATAGTCCCAAATAAATCCCCTTCACGAATGGTAAGTCATTCTTCTTGGCAATTTTTTGTAGTCTTTGCCTAAGGGTATTGTCGTAAACTTCAGTTTGGTCAGGAAATCTGGGTATTTTAGGATTGAGGGAGGGACCAATTAAGGGGTTTGAATCCATAAAATTGATATGATCTTCTACAATCATGAGGTCGCCCACTTGAAAGTCTGGATTAATTCCTCCAGCTGCATTTGTTAAGAGAAGGTTCTCTATTCCTAATTCGTGTGCAAGAAGAACAGGAAAGCGAATGGGGTCCCATCCAGCCCCTTCATATAAGTGTCTTCTGCCTTGAAAGAGTAAAATTTGTTTTTGATTGATTTCACACAAGCTCAGAATTCCCTCATGTCCTTCAATTGTGGTGGAAGAAAACCCCGGTATATCCGAGTAGTTAATAGATAAGGAATTTTGAAATATCTCACTGATTTCTCCCCATCCAGAGCCACATATAATTGCGACTTCGGGATTTATTTTTCCCCACGCACTTCGGAGGTATGCGACTGTATTAGTAAGGTCTAGTTTAATTTTGTCAGTCTCAGCCATAGTTCAATTCAAAATTACCCGATTTAATAGTAAGATGATTGCTATAATCTGGCTTCATACTCTTTTCGGTGTGGCCAATTACCTGTGCATCAATCTGATATGACTTGGAAAGGGCGATTATTTCTTCCACCGCTTCGGGTTTACAATAAACTTCGAACCGATGTCCCATGTTATACACTTGATGCATCTCCCTATCCGTTGTATCCGAGACCCGTTGGATTTCTTGAAATAGTGGGGGTGGTGTAAAAAGATTATCTTTTACATGGTATACATTTGTACCGAATCGCATGCATTTAGTTTGTCCGCCTCCAGAACAATGAACCAAGCCTAAGATTGACTGTCCTACTTTCGACATGATCGATTTAACAACTGGGAGGTAAGTTCGAGTAGGGCTAAGTAATGCTTCCCCAATTAAAAGAGATGAATTGATTAATTTATCCTGCATGCGAAATGGGCCGCAATAGAGAAATTCTTCTTTAGTTTGAGGATCAAAAGTTTCAGGGTAATTTTGGCGATAATGTGAGGAGAGTATTTCATGACGGGCACTCGTTAATCCATTGCTTCCAATACCACTATTTTCCTTGTCCTCATAGGTGGATTGACCCGATGAAGATAAGCCCACAATACTGAGCCCAGCACAAATATTAGCATTATCAATGATTTTGTCCTTCGGTACGATGGCAACTGCACAGGAATCTACGGCAACCGTTCCAGTAAGGTCTCCCACGTCGGCGGTCTCTCCTCCCCCACTGGAAACATCAATATCAAAATCACGCAATGTTTGAATAAATTCTTCCGTACCTTCGATCAGAGAGGCAAGAGCCTCCCCGGGAAAGTTTCTTGCATTTCGGTTTACTGTACTGGAAAGAACAACTTGGTCCCAAATACCAACGCAGGCGAGGTCATCCAAATTCATCACAATACTATCTTGCGCAATACCTCGAAACACAGAAGCGTCCCCGGTTTCTTTATACCAAAGATAAGCGAGGATAGATTTCGTGCCAGCACCATCAGAGTGGATGACATTGCACATATCCTTATTTCCCGTTAGGAGATCATTGGTAACTTTGCAAAACGCGCCTGGGAAGCATCCACGGTCCAGTTTATCTACTACTTGATGAACTTCATCCTTGCTTGAGGAAACTCCTCTTTGATTATATCGATTATTTGAATCGTTGCTTGCCATATTATTTATTCTGTTTGATCGAGTTCTTTAAATAAAACAATTTCTTGGAATGGTTATTATCGCCTTCATAAAATGAAAGTACAAAGTTATAGAACATTAGCTAGATTTATTCAAAAGACCGAGAATTTTCTTTTGGGAAATGAGGTTGTTAATAATTTATTCTGGGAAACTCTTTCTGGATTAGTCAAAGTGCCTTCTTCTTCAGCTTGGGCAGGAGTAATTATTGAGAATGGAGAAATAAAACTTTGTGCGGTTCGAACAGAGGCAAATTATTTATTAATTTCCAGTGGGAAAAATATTTACCTAGAACACCTAATCCAATATTTCAAAAGAAAAAAGTGGAAATTAAAGGGGGTGTCCGGCCCCCGCCAGGGCAGTCTCTGTTTTGCCAAAATTTGGCTTAAGGGTGTCCCAGAACAAGTGGAAGGTCGCAGAGATTTTGGCATCTACGAATCACCTAAAAAGATTTCTCAATGGCGAAATGAAAGCACTAAACAATATTCGATCAAAGCAGTCGGAACTAACGAATGGCCAAGAGCTCGTTTATGGGCACTCAATTTTGCCTGTGAGTCAAATCCTCCACTCAATGGTTCGGCATTAGTTTTAATGGCGAAGAAAATGATGAAAAAACAATCTTTATTTTTTATCCAGAGTGCCAATTTTGAAACACGCGGGATGGCCGGCTTTGGCAGAGAGACACCTTCTTATTTTATAATTAATCTAGTTTATGTTCCAGTCGAGTGGAGAAATCAAAAAATTGCCCAGAAGTTAATTTTAGATTTAGTTCATTTCACCCAACAGGAAAAAAAGAAAAAATGTATCCTTTTTAGCGACTATCAAGAAGACGGTAATCTTTATCAATCAATCGGTTTTAAAATGGTTTCGAAGTATGCAGAGAGGATGTTTTGAAGTTAAAATTAAATAAAATTTAGTTTTCTACTTTCATTTCCTTGGAGCCGTCTTGGAAGACCGCTTTTACGACATCATTCTTTTTGAGTTTTTCAGCACGATCTATTATTTGTCCATTTAAGTTTTCAAATATGGAAAATCCACGATTCAAGACCGATTTCATACTACTACTTTCCAATCGTTGGTAGAGTGACTCTATTTTATATAAATTATGACCAATGAATTGTTCCATTACGCGGTCCATTCGCAGTGAAAAATCATCTAAGTGTTGATGATAACTTTCCATTTTGGATTGAGGAGATAATACCTGCAATTTAGCTTCTAAAAGTGTCAGTTTTTCGTGACGCACTCTGATCGCTTGTTGGGGAATGTCCCGTAGATGAATTTGAAGTGCCTTGAGGTGCTCAATTTGCTGGATGTGTTGTGAAGTTATCCATTCTGCAGAAGCAGAGGGAGTCTCGGCACGAAAATCGGCAGCAAAATCAGTGAGTACAAAGTCTGTCTGGTGGCCAATTGCAGAAATAATGGGTGTTTTGCACGAAGCAACGGTACGAACTAACTCTTCATCATTAAAAGCCCAAAGATCCTCAATTGCACCCCCTCCTCGAGTCAGAACTACTAGATCGTAATCATTATTTCTTTCTACATTGGATAACGCATTAATTAATTCTTTTGGAGCGTCTCTACCTTGTACCGAGGAATTAAAAATATCAATTTCTCCAGACCATTTTCTTCGTTTTAATATACTTAGAAAATCCTGCAAGGCAGCACCTCTAATCGAGGTAATTAAGGCAATTTTTCTTGGAAGTTTCGGTAGAGTTACCTTTTGGCTATCATCAAATAAACCTTCGTCTAATAATTTTGCTTTTAAACGATCAAATTGAAGTCGCAGGTTACCGGTTCCATCCTGCATTAAATGTTTGATTCGAAATTGATAATCTCCCCGTGGTTCGTAGACGGTAACATTTCCATAAGCTACGCACTCATCACCTTCCTGCGGAATATACCCCAGATGAGAAAAATCGCCTTTGAAGAGAACGGCTTTAATCTGACTGGTTGAATCTTTTAAAATAAAATACCGGTGTCCACTAGGCTGTGCCCTTAAATTTGAAATTTCACCTTTTATCCAAACAGGGGGAAACCTATTTTCGAGGGTACTCTTAATTTCTCTTGTTAATTGTCCAACCGACCATATTTCGGAGGAGTCTTGATTTTCTTCAAATAGATTTGTCTGCATTATTTTGTTTTTTAGAGACAGTGCGACCGATCAAGATCATGATGATAAGAATGGAGACCCCACTCCATATGAATTTCCAACTTCCTCCGAAAATTCCTGCTGAGGCCAAAACAAATCCACAATCAGTAATTGCAACAATCGGAATCGAGACAAGAAGATATTTCGAAAAAGGAATTTTCAGTAAGCCAAGTGCATAATTCGTAAAGATAAATGGAATTCCAGGAGTGAGGCGTAGAATGATTGCCCACTGAGTTAAATTATTAGGGGGTAGTTCAGGTATTTTGTACTTAAATCTTTTTAGCAGTTTGTTTATAAATGAACGCCCAATTCCATGTGCGAGCCAATAGGTCCAAACTAGATTTAGGGATAAAGCAAGTACGCTGTAGGCACAGGCGAGTCCAGTACCGTATTTGGTTCCCCATATTCCAAATAAAAATAAAAAGGGTGCACACGGTAAGATAAAACCGGGTAATATAGCTAGGGCGACGAAAAGCCAAAATCCATTATTAAGCAAAAATTTTTCAAACAAAGACCAATTGTCTAGTACATATTGTTTACCTTCGTCTCCCCCAATTGTGATTACTACAAAATAAAGAACCCCAAGCATGGAGAAAATAGAAAGAACCAAGCAAAAAGTTATAAATAACTTACTTTTGATAAAATTCAAATACAGTAATAATGGGGGTTTTAAAAAATAAAAAGATTAGTCTTCGGTAATAATCTTAACCGGTACATCCGAGCCGTTTTCATCTATGCCTTCATTCCAACTTGGTAAATTTTGATCGACCTCTTCAATATTATCGGACGATCGGGATTTTAGGTAAGTGTTTACTATTGGCAAAGCAAGAAATACTGCGGTGCATAAAATTAGCACAATTAGTAAAAGTTCAATTTTACAGAAACCTTTCTTTTTTTTCGACGTCATGATAAAGTTGTTTTTCACAGTTTTCATACTATCAACCCAATAACCAAAAAAGTATTCCTGGCAAGGTAATGCCAATTAATGAAACGATTCCTAAAATTATTTGAGCTCTAAACGCTTTTTTTTGATTTTCGGGCGTTAAGGGAGAAGGTGGTTGGCCCCAATCATTATCTTTTGAGTCTTGCTCTTTAAAATCATTTTCCATCAATGGATAAGTTGTAATATTAAAAATCTAACTATCAACCAAATTTAAGTACTAGCTAATAAATGTTCGAGCAAATCACCATTCTTGGTTCCGGTTTATTGGGAGCATCACTTGCGATGTCTATTCATCATGCCAAGATTGCACAATCAATTACAATATGGGCGAGACGAAAAGAGACGGTAGACTTGTGTTCTTCGAAAACTTGGTGTCAACATGGGGAAGAAAACCTAGAAAAGTCTGTCATTGGAAGCAATTTGGTAATTATTTGTACGCCAGTGGAGACAATTGGAGGAATTATAAGACAGATTGCTCCTTATTTAGAAAAAGGGACTCTCGTTACTGATGTGGGAAGCGTGAAGAAACAAATTTGCTTGGATTGTGAAGAGGCAATGAAAAGTTCGGAGGGAATTTTTATTGGTTCGCACCCCATGGCAGGTTCAGAAAAGTCAGGGATGGATTTTGCAAGCAAAGAACTGGTGAACGGGAAATCGTGTATCATTACCCCAATGAAGGATGCTCCAGTAAAATATATTCACAAGTTAGAAGAGTTCTGGAAAGCATTAAAAATGATCGTTTTCCAATTTAGTCCAGCTGAACATGACCGGGCGGCTGCATACTTTAGCCATTTACCACATTTACTTGCCTCCTGTCTTTCAAGGCACCTTGATACTCAGGATCGAAACTGGAAAAAAATCTCGGGAAATGGGTTGAAAGACACAACCCGAATTGCTGAGGGAGATCCCCTCCTTTGGCAGCAAATTTTTCATATGAACAAAAAAGAAATTTTAGCTTCAATAGCAGGCTGGGAGAAATCACTTTTAGAGATTAAAGAACTATTAAAAGGAGAAAATCAAGACGAGTTATACAACTATTTGAAAATAGGTGCAAATTTTCGTAAAGAATTAGATAAATGAACGATGATTTTATAGATATTATTCCGTTTAGTAATAAAAATAAATGCAAGGTTGAAGTACCCGGATCTAAGAGTATTTCCAACCGTGCACTTATTTTAGCAGTATTAAATGATGGGGTTGTTGAACTAAACGGTATATTACACAGTGAAGATGTCGATATCATGCTTGTTGCCTTAAAATTATTGGGCGTAAAAATTGAAATTAAAAGAGAAAATAAATCTGTTATTGTTTATGGTTGTAAAGGAGTCCTACCCGTCAAGAAAGCCAATATAAATGTTGGGAATGCGGGAACAGTTGCTCGATTTCTTACCGCCCTGCTTGCCCTTCAAGAAGAAGGCGAATATTTTCTAGATGGGTCTTTGCCAATGAGAGTTAGGCCAATGGGTGGATTGCTCAATGTACTAGAATCACATGGTGCAAATTTTGAGTTCAAAGGTGAAATAAATTGTTTTCCTTTTACCATAACAACGAATGCACTATCGAACGAAGATTGGGAGATTGATGCTTCGGCAAGTAGTCAAATATTATCTGCTGTTCTATTAATTAGTCCATTAATTTCTGGTGAAATTCAGCTTAACTTAATTGGTGAAACTGTATCAAGACCATTTGTGCAAATGACAGTAGAAATGATCCATCAATTTACCGAGAAAGGTTCTCCAAGAATTATTCAGAATGGAAACAAATTCTTAATACCTGATTTAGACTTAAATATTGAAAGCGGAACATATGCAATTGAACCTGATGCAACTGCTGCATCCTATTTTATTTCCCTACCTTTGTCTGTGGGGGGTGAGATTGTCGTGCAAAACCTTCAAAATTGTAACTTACAAGGGGATATAGGTTTTTGTGAGGTAGTAAAAAACATAGGATTTCGTATTTCTAGATCTGAATTCGGTATTGAATCCCGTCTGGATACAATCGCCGGGGGAGGAGATTTCGATTTCAATGATATTTCTGATACCTTTCTGACCCTTGCTGCCCTTTCACCTCTTCTTCAGTCTCCACTCAGAATCTCGGGTATTGCTCATACACGCAAACAAGAAACCGACCGGGTAAGTGCAATGGCAAATGAACTTCGAAAACTTGGCCAAAATGTAGAAGAAGGGCACGATTTTCTTTCGATACACCCAAGTTTAAATAAATTATCTAGCGTCTCACCTGTTTCTATCAATACTTATGATGATCATCGATTTGCGATGAGTTTTGCTATATTAGGTTCTCACGATTTATTTAAAAATGGTAAATCGTGGATGCGAATCCAGGATCCCAATTGTTGTGCAAAAACTTTTCCTAAGTTTTTTCAGTTACTCTCTCACCTCCAATCTAATTGTATTTAATTGATGAAAAATTTCACTGTTATAGCTATTGACGGAGGTGCAGGTACCGGAAAATCAACAACTGCAAACCTTTTATCCAGGCAATTTAATTTTTTACATGTTGATACGGGTTCTCATTATCGTGCGATTACCGCAGCTCTTTTAGATAGCGATATTTCACCTGTGGATGCAGCCGAATCTGTAAATTTAAATAAAATTAAATTAAATTCTGAAATTTCAGGCAAGAAATCTTTCATTACAATAAATGGTTTTGGTTTTCAGCAAAATATACTTCGCTCGGATAAGATTAATTCCAGTGTTTCGTCCTATGCTTCGATACCTAGTATACGTTTACATCTTTTTAATTACCAGAAATCGCAAGTTGAATTGGCACGATCTAACCACTATTCTGGATTAGTCATGGAGGGTCGCGATATTGGTACAGTAATCTTACCTAATGCCGACTTAAAGTTGTTTTTGACTGCAGATGAAACAATACGCTCCAAAAGACGCGAGTTGGATGGTGAGTCGGATCAGATCACTATCCGTGATCACCTAGATACTACAAGAAAGATTGCTCCACTTACTCAGTCTAATGATTCGGTTTTAATCGATACGACCCAACTAACAAAGGAAGAAGTTTTATCTCATATTTCCCAATTAATTCATAATCTGTGATTACCTACACCTATCGTAGCGCTCAAATATTATCTTTTTTATACTTTAGAACTTTTCACAAGTTAGTAATTAATGGATTAGGCAATGTACCCTCATCTGGAGGTTTTATACTTGCTTCCAATCATTTGAGTTTTTTAGACCCTCCCCTTGTCGGTTGTAAGGTCAATCGCAACTTACATTATTTTGCCCGTGATTCCCTATTCAAAGGCCCTCTTGGCTTTTTAATCAAACGACTGAACTCCATTCCAGTTAACCGGGGACAGTTAGATCTCGGTACGCTAAAGCATACATTAAGAGTTTTGAAGCAGGGGGATCCTCTTCTAGTCTTTCCTGAAGGAACGAGAAGTCCTGACGGTAGTCTCGGTACCGGTAAAAAAGGTCTTGGCTTACTTGTACTTAAGTCTAAGTGCCCAGTGTTACCTGTTCGTATAAAGGGTAGTTATGAAATTTTGGGGAAAGGAATGTTTTTTCCAAGGCTTGGTCGAAAATTGAGTATCACTTACGGTCCTTTAATACCCTTCGATTCTCTATGTTCCGATCCGCTCTCCAGGGGCAGTTATGAAGAAGTCTCCACTCAAGTTATGCGCGAAATTGGTCAACTTTAGTTTACCAATGAAACCTTGAATATTCTTGAAATTACGCCTGTAAATCCGCACAGGGCGTTTGAGCGACCTGCAATGGTATACATAACAATTGGCTATTCTTCATTTTGGTTATCGTAGGGATCTTGAGAACCTTCAATGGTTGCTTGTGTGCGGATGTGACATGCTGTTCCCATTTGATTCCTAGTTTACTCTAGGTTATCATTATTGTTTAAGCATGTGACTCGTCAGATACGGTTCCGGTTATTATGACAAATTTTATATTAGCTAAGGTAAGGTTTTAGATTATTAAAAATACGTTCATTCATGGTCTGCGTTAGGTCTGGAAAAGAAAAGTTTTCGCCAGTAATTGTCTCATACAGATGAATATACCTAGCAGAAAGTTCTGCGACTAATTCTTTTGGTGCTTCCGGAAGAATTTTATCGCTGTAGGGGTCGCAGTGTGCCTTGAACCACAGTCTTAAAAATTCTTTATCAATATTTTCAGGTTCTTTTTGTTGTTCCAACCTTTCTTGGAAACTTTCTTCTATCCAATAGCGACTTGAATCTGGTGTGTGAATCTCATCGATAAGTGTAATTTCACCATTTTCATCAAGTCCCATTTCATATTTTGTGTCTACAAGGATGAGTCCCTGTTTGGATGATAACTCCTGACCTCGCACGAATAAATCAATTGCTTTTTGGGATGCATATTCCCAATGGTCTTTCTCCATCCACCCTTCTGCAATAATTTCATCTGGCGATATTGCTCTGTCATGCTCTTCTTCTTTCGTGGTTGGGGTAATAACAGGTTTCGGTAATTTTTGATTTTTTACCATGCCATCTGGGAATTGAATTCCACAGTATTCTCGATCTCCTTTATCATAAATTGTCCATAATGAGGTACTTGAACTACCAGTCACAAATCCGCGCACTACAAATTCGATCGGAAATGGCTTACATTTTTTGGCTATGGTGATATTCGGATCAGGAAAATCAATCACATGATTGGGAATAATATCTTTCGTCTTATTGAACCACCAAGCACCGGTTTGATTGAGTACTTGACCCTTGAATGGAATCGTAGCCAATATTCGATCGAAAGCAGACTGCCTGTCTGTTGTTATGAGAGCGAAAGTTTTTCCCAAATCATACCTATCTCTAACTTTTCCTTTAAAACAGGTAATTTGTTCTAGAGAAGTGGATGTTAGACAATGGGATAGACTGTTTACAATTATGTCGTGATAATTATTTTTAGTTTTTAGTTGTTCAATCATTTTTGGGAAATCAACTAAAGCAGGAAATAAGCTAAATTAGAACTCCAAACGAAAATTTCAATTTCAACCGAATCATATTCTCCTTTCGTTGACTAGTTTCCACTGATAGATTAGTAATATTTTCTTATCAAATTAAATAATTTATGATTTCTGAAACAACTTACGATCTTATTATTCTTGGCGGAGGACCGGCTGGGTATGCGGCGGCAATTCGGGCAGGACAACTTGGTAAAAAAGTGGTTTGTGTTGAAATGGAGCGTGCGGGTGGAACCTGTTTAAATTGGGGCTGTATTCCGTCCAAGGCATTGCTCAAGAGTGCAGAAACTTTTCAGGCGGCATTACATTCCGAGGTTTTTGGTTTTAGTTGTAAGGAAATAGAAGTGGATTTTGAAAAAGTGATGGGTCGATCCCGCAAGGTGGCGAATCAAATGGGAGGAGGAATCGAGTTTTTATTTAAGAAAAATAAGGTAGATTATATTGTAGGAAAAGGTTTTGTTCATGCACCCGGTATGGTGGAGATAATAGAAGGTGATAAAGCAGGAACATATTTGAAGGGTACGAAAGTTATGATCGCAACTGGTTGTAAGCCCAGGACGCTACCGGAGGTGCCTGTGGACGGTCTTAAGGTAATGACTTCGCGAGAAGCACTAGCAATGACTGAACAGCCCAAAAGTATCGCCATTATGGGAGCAGGTGCGATTGGTGCGGAGTTTGCTTATTTTTTAAATGCCTTTGGTACCAAGGTGACACTGATTGAAATGCTGCCAAAAGTTTTGCCGGTTGAGGATGTGGAGGTTTCAGATGCGATACAAAAATCCTTTACTGGGCAAGGGATTGATTGTCGGATCAATACTCGCGTGGATGGAATTGAGGTGGGAGCCGATTCGGTTCAGCTTACTCTGGCAAGCGAGAAGGGTGACGAAAAGTTGGAGGTTGAATCTCTTTTGTTGGCAATTGGAGTTGTCCCGAATCTTGATGGTGCAGTTTCAGAAAAACTAAAATTGGATACTGTGAAAGGTTATCTGAAGGTCGACGAAAATTATGAAACCTCAGAATCCGGTATTTATGCGACCGGCGATATTGTTGGTCCTCCTTGGTTAGCTCACATAGCAACTTATCGCGCTATTCAGGCAGTCAATGGAATGTTTGGTCATTCAAAGCCTGTTCCAATTGATGCATTTCCCGGTTGTACCTACTGTCAGCCGCAGGTTGCCAGTATTGGTTTAACGGAGGAGAAGGCAAAAGAGGAAGGTATTGAATACAAGGTCGGTAAGTTTCCCTTTGCGGCATCCGGCAAGGCAGTTGCCGTGAATCATTCAGAGGGTTTTGTAAAAGTAATTGTGGGTAAGAAATACGGAGAGATTTTAGGGGCCCACATTATTGGATCGGATGCTACCGAGTTAATCACGGAATATGGATTGGCGATGAAACTGGAAGCTACAGTTGACGAAATTCATGGCACCATTCATGCACATCCTACGATGAGCGAGGCCTTGGCTGAGGCTGCTGCTGCCGCTCATGGGGAAGCGATCCATATTTAATTAAATTTTTTCTGAAGCAACTTGTCTGGTTGGTAGCCCTTCTTTTATTTGGGTCGGCGAATGCCAATAAAGTGGGGGTCAAAACATGTCGCGTTATGACTTGGGTTCCTCCTTACGCAACAGATGTATGCAGGGCACGCTTAGATCAATCATTCGGAGGTGTGGGGATGAAAGATGGTCTTACCCACATAGGACTCCAGTTCTGGCGTCCTACAACTAAAGGTCAAATTGAGTTGGTTGATAATTTTAAGCCAATCGATGATTCAACCATTATAAACTTTCGTAAATGGGGTAATGCCCATAATGTGCGGGTATTACTTTGTGTTTATAACAGCACCCGAAATGGCTGGAATTGGGATTTAGCTAAAAACGCATTTGAAACGCATAGAAAACAATTCATTGTGGCCTTAGTTTCTGAAACCGTGCGACTTAAGTTGGACGGGGTTGACATCGACTTTGAAGGGAAAGGAAAGTGTGAAAACGATAAGAAGGCATTTGTTAGATTTATTATAGAGCTATCCATTGCACTTAAAGCGAAGGGAAAGGAGCTCACGGTTGATAGCTTTGCATACAAATGGAATGCTCCTAATCAAGGCTGGTGGAAGTTACTACTACCTTATGTTGATGCCCTTCATATAATGGGTTATTCGGAAACCGGATCAAAATCAACGAGTTGGAGATCTTATGATTTCCTAAAAGCCGCCGCGGGAAAGTATTCCTCCAAACTGCTCATTGGAGTTCCCAGTCATGCGAGCAAATGGGAGAAGGCTTCAGTTCGGGAGCACCTGGAATGGATCGCAAAGGAACCTTCCGTTGGCCTAGCAATTTGGGATGCTCAACTAAAAGATTCCAAATGGAGAACCAAAGAGATTTGGCAAACGATTTCAAGAATTAGGCAAGGAGCAGATTTTAATGGTACCGGTTCCTCCAATACTTCTGCTAAAGAGAAGCAAGAAGTTAAATTGAAAAACTAATCAGAACCCAAAGGATTTATCTTGCATAAATTGCTTGATTCTTAATTTTTATTTAAATTTAAATAAAAAATTTAGATAAGTTGAAAAATGTGTTATTGATAGCCTAAAAAGCATCATTTTTATATGTGCATTTTTTAAAGCCGATCCAATGGGCTTATGATTCCAAAAGGTTTTTTCATCACATGGGTATAGATTTGGGTAGTCTCCACGGAAGCATGGCCGAGAAGTTCCTGAACGGTTCGAATATCTGCCCCACCCTCAAGCATATGAGTGGCAAAACTATGGCGAAGCACATGAGGTGTTACCCGTTTTTCGATGCCCGCTTTTTTTGCGGTATTGCGGACTGCATTTTGATATGAATTTTCCAACGCATGGTGCCGAAGGAGTTCCTCGCCTCGAGGATTCTTTGCAAGTCGGCTATGAGGAAAAAGGTACTGCCAGCTAAGCTCTCGCCGAGCAACGCTGAACTTACGAGCAAGTGCTTCGGTCATACTTGCCCCGGCAAATTCAGCTTTGATATCCTTGGCATGCAAAATTCTAGCTTGTTCGACTTGTAGTTGTAAAAAATCAACCAAAGAAGTTGGTAGCACCGATACCCGATCCTTATCCCCCTTGCCCCCCCGGATAGATAACTGACCGCGATCAAAATCTAAATCCTTAACCCGCAAGCGTAATAATTCGTTCACCCGTAAGCCTGCCCCATATTGCAAGCGACCCATTAAACGGAATTTAGTGGGTAGTAATTCCAGTAGGCGTGTCACTTCCTTTTGGGATAAAACAACAGGTACCCTTATTCTCTTCTTTGCTCGGGTCGCCCCTCGGAAATCTACATTTGGTTGCTCTTTTACATAGCGGAAGAAAAACAACAGAGCATTAAAACACTGATTTTGCCCTGTTGGTGATATTCTTTTCTCTTCCGCCAAGTAGGTCAAAAAATTAACGACTTCCCCCGCTTCTGATTCCATTACTTCTTTGGGATGGAGAAACGCCTGAAAGCGTCGTAACCAACCCATGTACGCTTTTTCTGTAGTGTAGGCAAGGTGGCGACGGCGGATAGCACTTCTCAATTTTGGCCCAGCAATATCACGAGCAGATATTTCCTGAAAAAACCATTTTAACGAATCGCCCCATTGCTTCTTTTGCCATTCATTTGGTCTAGCTGGTAAAACTGCTTCTCGCCAAAAAATCTTTCCATTTTCTCGATTGCTCGGTTCTCCAAGCCCCTTCTTTGCGCAAAAACCAAAATACCACTTAATTGTAATCCACCACGCCTGCCTCTCTTCTGCATTCGCATTTGAATATTCTTTAAGTTGAACTTTTACCCACTCATGCATATGTCAGATAAGTATTACATGATTTATTTACATGTTTAACAAGAAAATTATTTGATATATTTTAATTGGTGAACAGCCAAAAAAAGGTTTAAAATTATGAAAATAGTAAAGCTTTTATTAAGATTGCTTGACGATCAAATTTAAGATTCATTACAAAATATACATGATAAAAGTAACGAATAATATAAGTTGGGCACAAGAAAACTAACTCATGAATACAACTAAACTCATTGCGATACTCTGCTGCCTGTTGACGATCGGCGTGGCAAACGCCTCAGACGGAAAGGGACGCCTATTCAACGCGAAAGACTACGGCGCCGTAGGTGACGACAAGACAGATAACACAGCGGCGTTTTCGGCGTGCCTTAAGGCGGTGATCGAAGCGGGCGGAGGTCGCATGTATATTCCTGACGGTGTCTACCGCGGCAGAATTATCATTCCTGGCACTAAGGAGTGGATTACCATTGAAATCGTTGGTGAGAGTGAGCCGACACCGGTATGGGGGACGATCGGCGCATTCCCGCTTCAAAATAGAGGCACAATTCTTAAATGCTTGGACAAATCGGGACCCGCTGTTATTTACGCCGATAATAGACCTGAGAAATTGTATAACATTTTTTCCGGTGTCTATGTGGTGATCCGAAATCTTGATGTCCGCACCTACGACAACCCGGGGATCAGTGGAATCGACTTGGGGAAGGCGGCACAATGCAAGATAGAGAATGTTTTCATCAACACAGACATCTACAGTGTTCAGGCCTCCAAACCGACCCATGGAACCAGTGGCTTGATCACCCCGGCTAACAACAACGGAGCCCTCACGATCTTGAACAATGTGATGGTAACCGGATATTTTACCGGTATCCTTGTCAACGAACACACCAACGGCGACAACATCAACCTTGGCTCCAACGTCAATAGCCTTGAATTCGCCCTTGCCAATCACGCCTCCCGGTTTGGGCGGGTCTGTTCGCAACGCAGCACGCATCATGTGACGGTTTCGGGCAAACATGGTTTCTCAATCGAGCAACTGAATACGGAGATGCCTAGCAAGGAACAGACAAACCCAGGAAATGCTTGGCAGATGCTTGTTAGCGATATCAATGATCCCAAGAACATGGGCTTCGGCGACATCAACTACTGGGTTGTCCAGGGGAATGTCGGGGCCATCGACCAGTTCATCAAGAACGGTGGTGCATCAATCCATGCCCGTCGAATTGGCACACCTCCAGCTGTAGAGAAACTAGATTTACAAGAAGCCCAACAAGACGGTGCAGTCAACGCGGACAAGCCGCGTGACTGACCATTAACGTTAAGCTCAAAAAAGGAATTAACAATGATAAAAAAGACTCTTCTATTTTCTCTATTGGTGTTATGTCT
>UPTG01001504.1_pt1 | contig 17178 bp, 14 predicted proteins | sample 2160121 | NCBI WGS metagenome assembly UPTG01 (sample SAMN06266255, study PRJEB28933) | marine metagenome | isolation source: Columbia River Estuary | place: USA:Columbia River Estuary, USA | collected 2014-07-27
TCTCTTTTCATATTTATGCTTCTACCAATCCAGCTCTTTTTAATAATGCTTCCACTCTAGGTTCGCGCCCTCTAAATGCTTTGTACAATTCCATTGGATGAATTGTGCCACCACTGGATAATAACGTTCTGAATTTGCTGGCAGTGTCTCTATCAAAAAGTCCTTTTTCTTTGAACAGTTCAAATGCATCGGCATCTAAAACTTCTGCCCATTTGTAACTGTAATAGCCAGCGCTGTAGCCTCCTTGGAAAATATGCGAAAATGCACAACTCATATTTGTGCCTTCCATAGTTGGCAGAACTTGGGTAGGTGCCATGGCTTCGTTTTCAAAGTCACCAACACTTGTTATATCGGTTGGGTCTCCGCCATGCCAAGCCATATCTAACAAACCAAAACTCAATTGTCTTGCCGTCATATAGCCTTCTTGAAATGAAGCGCTGGCCTTAATTTTCTGGATGTATTCTTCTGGGATGGCTTCGCCCGTTTCGTAATGCTTTGCGAAAAGATCGAGACATTCTTTTTCGAAACACCAGTTTTCCATGATTTGCGATGGCAGCTCAACAAAATCCCAATACACACTTGTACCACTTAAACCAGCATAAGTCGTATCCGCTAACATCCCGTGAAGGGCATGGCCAAACTCATGAAATAAAGTAGTAACCTCATTAAAAGTTAAAAGCGAAGGTTTGGTTGGAGTAGGTTTTGTGAAATTACAAACAATAGAAACTAAAGGGCGAATGTTTTTGCCATCCTTCATTTTTTGATTTCGATAGCTCGTCATCCATGCACCATTTCTTTTTCCTTTACGTGGAAAGAAATCGGCATAGAACAATGAAACCAGGCTTCCATCTTCATTCCTTACTTCATAAGTTGAAACATCTTCATGGTACAATGGAATGTCTTTGCGCTCAGTGAAAGAAACACCGTACAATTTCTCAGCCACTTTAAAAGCTCCATCGATTACATTTTCAAGTTTGAAATACGGTTTCAACAATTCATCGTCTATTTCGTATTTCTCTTTTTTGAGTTTTTCAGAGTAATAGCCAAAATCCCAACGCTTCAAATCTTCTAGCCCATCTAAGTTTTTGGCAAACTGTTTTACTTCTTCAACATCGTTTTTTGCAGCTGGCGCAGCATCAATTAATAAGTCGTCTAAAAAGCTTTTTACTTTTTCAGGTGTTTCAGCCATGCGTTCTTCCAATACAAAATGTGCATGCGATTTATAGCCTAAAAGTTGTGCACGTTTAAAACGATAGCTGGCTATTTCTTTCACGTTTTCTTGGTTGTCTAAGTCATCGTCTTTAAAAGAGCGAGACCCGAATTCTTTTGCCAGCTCTTCGCGAAGACCTCTGTTTGTGGCATACGTCATAAAAGGCATGTAGCTAGGAGCATCCAGCGTGAGTATCCATTTGCCTTCTTGGCCTTTTTCTTTTGCGATATCAGCAGCAGCCTCAATTGCGTATTCCGGGAGGCCGTCCAATTCTTCAATGTTTTCTAGTACTTTTTCGTACTTATTGGTTTCAGCTAAAACGTTTTCGCCAAAGTTTAATGACAATAAACTCAATTTGGTGTTTATTTCTCTGAGTTCAACTTTTTGCTCGGCATTTAAAAGTGCACCGTTTCGGGTAAATCCTTTGTAGCTTTTTTCAAGAAGTCTACCCTGCTCAGCCGTAAGCTTAGTTTTGTCTGTTGTTTCCCAAACGTGCTTTACACGTTTAAATAAATCTTCATTCAATAGAATATCATTGCCATATTCAGTGAGTAGCGGAGAAACTTCTTGCGCTATTTTTTGAATTTCTTCATTTGTTTCCGCAGAGTTTAAGTTGAAGAAGATTTCGCTTACAGATGTTACAAGCTCACCACAATTCTCCAAAGCATCGAGCGTGTTTTCAAAGGTTGCGGCTTCGCTGTTCGATACAACTTCCTCAATTTGCGCTTTCCCAATTCTAATGCCCTCAACAAATGCGGGTAAATAATGTTCCTCTTTAATTGAATCGAATGGAGGTGCTTGAAAAGGGGCGGTAAAAGGTTGTAAAAGTGGATTGTTCTTTAAACTCATCATCTATCATTTATGCCTTGCAAATCTTGCATAATAATTCAGATTACAAAAGGCTAAAACCAATTTATTGTCAGGTTTGCTTTACGGAGATTTAACTAAGTTCGCGCCATATTCAAAACAACTAAAGCATGCGCATTTCAAGAGCGTTTTTTTGTCTTTTTTTCTTGGCGTTTCTTTCTGGAAATGCCCAGACGGGTTGGTTTGAAAGTCAGTCTAAAAAAGGTGAACTTTCGGTTTCATGGGGGTATAACCGCACATGGTTTAGTAATTCTGATATTAAGTTTACTGGAATAGACTATGATTTTGTCTTGAAGAGTATAGTGGCTAAAGATCGCCCCACAGAAATTAAAGCAGACCCATATTTAAATCCAAGTGCGTTTACCATTCCACAGTATAACTTTAGAGTTGGGTATTATTTCAAGGATAAATGGGCCATTAGTTTTGGTGTTGACCATATGAAATATGTGATGGAGAATAATCAAGATGCCAACATATCTGGTTATATCAATACTGAAAATTCAGTGTATCAGGGTGAGTTTGATAATGAACTTATAAATGTAAGCACAGATTTTTTATTGTTTGAACACACAGATGGGTTGAATTACATCAATTTTGAGTCTCACTATTTCGATAACCTGTATCGGTTCAATGAAAAGATTTCGATCAACTATTATGGAGGAGGTGGTCTTGGAGTACTTTTCCCAAAATCGAATGTTAAATTGATGGGCTTTGAACGCAACGATACTTTTCATTTGGCGGGCATGGGTTTTTCAGCGAAAGCAGGATTGAATCTTACCCTCTTCAAATTCTTTTTCTTACAAACAGACTTTACAACTGGCTATATAAACATGTGGGATATCTTAACAAGGCCACAGCCAAATTCTGATAGAGCGAGTCAAGATTTCGTTTATGGCATGTGGAATTGGAGTCTTGGTGGATTTATTCCTCTCTCTTCTAATAAGTAGGACTCAATTCTTACGCATTTGCGCCTTTTGTCATTATTTTTTTGATTTACTTCGTGGCTCTATATTCAAAATTTTATTGTGCGATTAACTAGACTTCTTTTTTTATTCCTTGTTTTCACCGCAAGCATTATAGGTTCAAAAGTAAATGCGGCTCATTTAGTAGGTGGCGAAATTTCTTATCAATGTGTTGGTGGAAATAGATATGCCGTGAAACTAAGAGTTTACCGTGATTGTGGGGGCGGTGGTGCACAATTCGATGCGCAAGCGGCAATTACCATTTTTGACGTTGGTGGAGTTGAAATTCAAACCTTATTGATTCCTAAAGGTCCAACCATTTCGATTTCAGGAAACCCTTCTAATGATCCTTGTATTACTGTGCCTTCAGGTTTATGTACCGAATATGCTGAATACAAAGACACGGTTTTACTTCCGCCAATAACCGGTGGTTATGTTTTAACGCATCAGCGCTGTTGCAGAAATAACTCAATAACAAATGTGGCAAATTCAGGAACATGGGGAAATACATATACTGTAGATATCCCAAGCATGGATACAACATGTAACAGTTCACCAAGATTTATCGGGAATGGTCCATCTGTTATATGCATTGGCGACAATCTGAATTTACCTATAACTGCAACAGACGCAGACAATGATTCACTCTATTTTGAATTGTGCGATATTTTACATGGTGGTTCTGCTGGGGGCGGAGGCGGAGGCTGTAATGTAACTGTGCCTAATCCCGCATGTCCTCCTCCATATCAGCTCGTTCCATTCGACCCTCCGTATACTGCTCAAGACCCTTTACCCGCATCTCCAGCATTTGGTATAGATGGCCAAACGGGAGTAATTACAGGTAAGCCGAATATGGTTGGGCAGTTTGTTGTAGGTATTTGCGTAAGCGAATACAGAAATGGAGTTAAGCTAAGTACTGTGAGATTAGATTATCAATTTAACGTTGCAAATTGCGGTCAGCCGATAGCTAAGATTGAAACGCCTATTGACAATCCTACGATGCTTTGCGATGGCTTGACTGTTACGTTTACGTCTTTAAGTTCTGGGGCAAATAGCCAGTTGTGGCTATTCGGAAATCCTCCATTCGACACGGCAACTGCAGCATCTCCAACGGTTGTATTTCCTTTTCCTGGTTCATTTTTAGTAACATTAGTTTTAAACCCAGGCCTAGCTTGTGGTGATACTGTTCAAGAAATTTTTGAGGTTCAAGAAACCGTAGATGTGGATGTTGAGTTTACAGGTATTCCATGTTTCGAAGTTCAAGGTTTAGAATTTGAACCTGTTGGTTATTGGAGACCGAATTCAACTTTTTTATGGGATTTTGGTCCGTTTTCTAATGTTCCATCATCGAACCTAATTTTTCCACCTCCTGTCACATTTTCTTCACCTGGGTTGCAAACGGTTAGTTTAACCATTACATGGGATGGAGGATTGTGCCAACAGACATTCTATGACACGGTAGAAATAAGCAATTTAAGTCTTTCAGTTGATGCTGGTCCGGATCAAATAATCTCCCCCGGAGATATAGTCCAATTAAATGGAAGCGGAGGCGCGTTTTACCAGTGGTCAGCTAGTGGGCCTGTAAGTTTTTCTGATCCCACCAACCCATTGGCAACAACGATTCCGATAAACGATACTACTACTTATTATATGGTTGTCACGGATGAGTTTGGTTGCGCAGGCTTGGATTCGATGAATGTTTATGTTGAACGAGAAGAGAAATTTTTGATTATGAATGTTATCACACCCAATGGTGATGGTAAGAATGACGAACTTGATATGGGTTCTGTTACCAACGGTGACAACTGTTCAATCAGTATTATGAATAGATGGGGAGAATATGTTTTTAGACAAGATGTATATTTCAATGATTGGGGTGGCGTGAGTTCAGCAGGAAAAGATTTAGAAGATGGAACCTATTACTTTATTCTGCAATGTGGCAATGAGGTCAGGTTCAGAGGACCAGTGACGATAATACGAAACCAGAAATAATTCGATAAAAAATAAAAAAGGGAAGCTTAGCTTCCCTTTTTTATTTAATCTATTCAGACAAATAGTCTTCAATAATATCCGCCATTCGTTCTGCGGCCTTGCCATCCCAAAGTCGCGGAATCTGCCCTTGCTTCCAATTGCCACTTATTACTTTCTCAAGATTTTCAAGAATTAATTCTTTATCGAGCGGCAGTAGAATGTTTGTGCCCAAATCAACTGTTACAGGCCTTTCAGTATTGTCTCTTAAAGTTAGGCAAGGGATATTTAAAAATGTAGTTTCTTCCTGAATTCCGCCACTGTCTGTCAATAAACCTTTTGAGTTTTGCATCAACTGCAAAAAGTCTAAATACCCTTGTGCCTCTAATAAAATGATGTTTTCATTTTCTATAGAAAGGTTATTCTTTTTAAGGTTATTTAAAGTTCTTGGGTGGATTGGGAACACAATTTTAATTTTTCCGGCAACAGCATTTAAGATTTCTGCCAAGGTGGTCAGGCTTTCAATGCTGTCAACATTAGATGGTCTATGTAGGGTAACCAAAAGATATTCACCAGGCGTTAATCCGTTTTCTTCAAGAACCTTAGATTTTGGCGCTTTCTCCTTAAAATAAACTAAAGAATCTATCATCACATTTCCTGTAAAATGAATTTTGGCTGGATCAACACCATCATTTAACAAGTGCTTTTCACCTGAATCTTCCGTTACAAAGAAAAAATCGCTAATGCTGTCTGTCACCAAACGGTTCAATTCTTCAGGCATTTCGCGGTCAAAACTTCTTAAACCAGCTTCAACATGCACTACTGGAATATGTAGCTTTTTAGCAACAATACTGCAGGCCAAAGTAGAATTGACATCACCCACAACTAAGACTAAGTCTGGTTTTAATTGGATGACTTCTTTTTCGAATTCTATCATGACCTTGCCTGTCTGCTCAGCATGACTGCCTCCACCAACGCCTAAATAAATGTGCGGCTTTGGCATTTCAAGATCCTCAAAAAAGACCTTGCTCATTTTTTCATCGTAGTGTTGGCCGGTGTGACAAATAATAGATTCAATATTTTTTTTAGTGCTTAATGCTCTGTGTATCGGACCTACTTTCATAAAGTTTGGACGAGCACCGACAACGCTAAGAACTTTGTACATAATTCTGTTTCTTTAGGGCCGCTAAAATAGCAATCTCTAATTGCTGTTAGCCGCAAATTAGTTATGAGAAAACTCCTTTTTTTAACAGGTATTGGTCGTTCTGGAAACACGCTTTTGCAGCAAATGCTGCATGCGCATTCTCAAATTGATTTTAAACCTGAAACACATTATTTCAAAAGTTATATTCTTCCATTGTTATTGGGAAAAGAAAAGAGCTTAGAAGTTTATTCTGAGCGCTCATCTTCTGATTCTTACCTAGAAAGGTTGACGCCTGAAGATGCTAAAAAACTTATCAATATTGGAGGAAGCGAAGATTCTCTTATCGCAGGTTTTAAGAATCTGCTATGTAATAATGAAGTTGAATTTGGGGCAGATAAGGATACTGAGTATGTTCGTTATTTTCCTCACTTAAAAAAGGCCTATCCAGAGTCATACTTGATAAACATAATACGCGATCCTCGAGATGTTGTGTTGTCGCGAAGGAAAACACCTTGGGGTAGTAAAAGGAGCGCTGTGTTTCATGCAGCTGAATATGTCCATTACTTTAAGAAGAATCAGCTGGAAGGCCAAAAGCTTTTCGGGAACAAATACATTAAAGTCCAATTTGAACATTTAATTGAAAGTCCTAAAAAGGAAATAAAAAGAGTGTTAGATAGATTGGGTTTAAATTTTGAAGAAGCTGTTTTAGATTATTCTAAAAACTCCAGTTCGCTTATCGCAAATGATGAGAAAGCCTGGAAGGGAAATGCGGATAAGCCCATTTTAACAGAAAATTCAAATAAATGGCAGTCCGAATTGGATAAAGGGGTTGTTGGATTAATTGAATCGGAAATTGGTTCGCAAATGGAAGAATTGGGTTATTCACTTTCAGGATTTAAAAAGAACCCTTTAAAGGTCATAGAGTTTAAAACGGTTCTAGCTGCTTTTGCGTTTAAATCTAAAAGAGAGCAATTGAATGACTAAGTTCAATTTAATCATAACGGCAGACTACGAAGTTTTCGGCAACGGAAGCGGGGACGTTATGACTTGTATGGTTAATCCAACAAAAAGCTTGTTGGGATTATGCAATTCTGTAAAAGCGAAACTGACAATTTTCATGGATGTCTGTGAGTTGTGGGCATTTGAAGAGGTTGAGAAAGATGGCTTATGGGATTTGGATTATTCACCGTCAGGTGAAATTAAATCTCAATTAATCGATGCAGTAGAAAATGGACATGATGTTCAATTGCATTTTCACCCGCAGTGGCTAGATTACAAATATTTAGGCAAAGGGAATTGGGAGTTGAATCATGAGAAATGGAGGTTGCCTTCTTGTGATAAGCAAGAGATTGATTTACTTTTTAGAAGGGGCAAACAGACTTTAGAAGAATTACTGCAGCCCATAAAAGAAGATTACGTCTGTAACGTTTTTCGCGCTGGTGGCTGGTGTATACAGCCTGAAGAGATAATCTTAAAAGCCATGAAAAAACATGGTTTTAAAATAGAGTCTTCGGTGGCGGTGGGAGTGAGTAGCCATCAAGAGAATCGGTTTTTTGACTTTACTTCTGCACCAGATTTACCGCAATGGAAAATTGATAATAAAGTGACAAGCCAAGATGATGGTGCGCTTCTAGAAATTCCAATCTTTACATCTGAAATGGACGGAATAACGCGCTCTCAATTTTTAGCAAAGAGATTGAAGCGCAATATTCCGCAAAAGCCTGAGGGATGCGTTGGATTTGCAGAATCATCCACTAGAAAATCTAAATTTTCAAAAGTTGTTGATCTTCTAAAAAAGCAAAGAAGTATGTTCAATTTTTCGGATGCTACGACAGTTGAAGAAATGATATGGTTTATTGAAAAGGCAAGAGAAAAATATAGGTTGGAGGAGACAATTGTACCTTTAGTTATGATTGGACATCCAAAGACATTTGCCAACGAAAAGGAGTTAAAAGAATTCCTATTTTGGGCGGCCAATCAAGTCGATATTAGTTTTATAGATTATAACAGTTATTTGAATGAATACCAGAGTTTTAGTTAGTGGCGGAGCAGGATATATAGGAAGTGTTCTGGTTAGAATATTGTTAGAAGAAGGCTATAAAGTTAGAGTCCTAGACAATCTATCATTTGGAGGGGATGCCATTGTAGACCTATTGGATCATCCAAGATTTGAATTTCATCATGGCGATGTTCGAAATGAGGAAGATGTTCGTAAAGCTCTAGAAGGAATTGAGGCAGTTGCTCATTTGGCCGCTATTGTGGGAGATCCTGCATGTGCTGTTGATCCTGTGTTGACGCGTTCAATCAATTTAGATGGAACTAAAATGATGTACACGATTGCAAATGAAATGGGCGTAAAGCGTTTTGTTTTTGCAAGTACATGCAGTAATTATGGTAAAATGGCGGATTCAAATTCTTTTTTAAATGAAGAATCTGAATTATCTCCGGTGTCGCTTTATGCGGAAACAAAGGTGGAAATTGAGAAATTTTTATTGGGTCAAGAGAAGAGCAATGTTTGTGTCCCAACTTGTTTGAGATTTTCTACAGTTTATGGTTTGTCATCGCGTCTGCGTTTCGATTTGACTGTAAATGAATTTACCAAAGAATTAGCCCTAGGGCGAGAATTGATTGTGTTCGGAGAGCAATTTTGGAGACCTTATTGCCACGTAAGAGATTTGTCTAGATCAGTGAAAGCTGTCTTCGAGGCGCCTATTGAAAAAGTGTCTTTTGAAGTCTTTAACGTTGGCGACACGTCTGAAAATTATCAGAAAGGAATGATTGTAGAAGAAATTCTAAAGGTTATTCCAGATGCTAAAGTTAGCTATGTAACTAAAAATGAAGATCCACGTGATTATCGTGTGTCATTCGAGAAAATAAAAAGTATTTTAGGATTCGAGATTACAACAACGGTTCCTGAGTCTATTAAAACTATATATCACGCTATTCAATCTGGTGTAATAACTAACCCTGATGACCAAAAATTCAAGAACATCGACTGATATTCTCGAGTTCATTCGAGAGACGTTTAATACACAGGAGTTTATTCCTCTTCACGCACCTGTATTTGCTGGCGATGAAAAGAAGTATGTAAATGATTGTTTGGATTCAACATTTGTTTCATCCGTAAGTCACTATGTTCAAAAAGTAGAAGATAAAATTTGTGAGATAACAGGTTCAAAATATGCTGTTGCTGTTACCAATGGGACAGTTGGCTTGCACTTAGCTTTGTTAGCAGCTGAGGTGAAACCTCAGGACGAAGTAATCACTCAAGCTTTGACTTTTGTGGCGACTGGAAATGCGATCAGTTATACCGGTGCCAAGCCAGTTTTTCTAGATGTTGACGAGGTAACAATGGGATTGTCAGCCAATGCTTTAAAGAGTTTTCTAGAAAATAACACAAGCCAAAAAAATGGGTTTTGCTATAACGCTAAAAGTGGCAAGAGAATTAAGGCTTGTGTTCCAATGCATACCTTTGGTTTTCCAGCAGAAATTGAAAAGATTGTGGAATTGTGTTCTGCTCATAATATCACTCTTGTTGAAGATGCGGCAGAATCTATCTGCAGCTATGTTGGGAATAAGCATACGGGTACTTTTGGAGACCTCGCGTGCTTGAGTTTCAATGGAAATAAATTGGTTACCGCTGGTATGGGAGGCGTTATTCTTACCCAAAGCGAAAAACATGCTAAGTGGTTAAAACACGTTAGCACGACTGCCAAGAGACCCCATGCTTTCGAGTTTTACCATGATGAAATAGGATACAATTATCGGATGGCAGGACTAAATGCATCATTGCTATATGGTCAGTTAATGAATATTGACAATGTTTTAAAAGCAAAACGCAAATTGGCTGGTCTATATGATTCTTTCTTTTCAATTGATTCTAACATTGAATTTGTGAATGAGCAAGAAGGAACAACGGCTAATTATTGGTTAAACACAATTAGGTTCAATGACTTTGATTCACGCAATGACTTCCTAGTTTATTCAAATGAGAATGGTGTAATGTGTCGCCCAATTTGGAATTTGCTAAACAGTCTTCCAATGTTTCAAGAGTGCGAACATGATGGTTTAGAAATATCAAAAAAACTTGAAGCAACGGTTGTGAATATTCCAAGTAGCTTTATTCCAGAATTGGTTTAGATGAATTTACCAGATTATATAGTTATTGGTGAAACAAAATGCGGAACCACATCGCTGTACAATTATTTAATTAAGCATCCACAAATTCTAGATACGTTTGGCAACGGAGAAGGGTATGACGATACATACAAAACTAAAGAATTAAGATTCTTTGATAAGTTTTATGAAAGGGGTATAGATTGGTACAAGTCTCTTTTTCCTAAAGCTAAACCAGGATGTATAACAGGCGAAGCTACGCCTATGTACATGTACAGATCTTTAGTGGCAAAGCGAATTGCTGAGCATATTCCAAATGTAAAATTGGTAGTCGTTCTAAGAGATCCTGTCGATCGATTTATAAGTCAGTTCTATCATAATTTTAAATGGGTGCCGGGTTTTTCAGAACGCTATCCTAACATTAAGGTTTATCTAAATTCTATGATAGACCCAGATTATTATATACTGGAAAAAGGCATGTATTATTATTCACTAATTAAGTGGATGGAGCTATTCAACAAAGAGCAGTTTTATGTTTTTTCGAGCGAAGAAATGTTTTCAGAGCCTCAATCAACATATAATAAGCTGGTTAATTTTTTAGGCTTAGAGGCTTATAAAGTAGACGAGTTTAAGAAATATCGAAGCAACGATTACCCCGATGTAGATCCAGAAATAATTAAAGAGTTAACTGAATTTTATAGGTTAGCCAATCAAAAGTTATTTACCCTTGTGGGGAGAGAATTTAATTGGAGAAAATAAATGGCCAAGAAACGTGTAGGTGCAAATCAACGAAAGATTGATTTAGGTTTAGATATTATGTCTGCCTTGAAGAAAATGGATGAGTTGAAAATCAAACTGCTTTTGGTTACCAAAGAAGATAAGTACCACAGTTTATTGTCAATAGGTGATATACAAAGAGCTATTATTAAAAATGTTGATTTAGCAACAGCTGTTTCTAGCATTCTTAGACCAAACATTCGAGTATCGCACACTTCAGAATCTCATGACGAAATAAAGTCTAGAATGCTTGAGTGGCGAACAGAGTTGATGCCAGTCGTAAATCAAGATGGTGAAATTGAACGAATTTGGTTGTGGGACGAAATGTTCGACCAAGAACTCGAGCAGGAGCGCAATGAATTAAATATTCCAGTTGTAATTATGGCAGGCGGCAAAGGAACTCGCCTTAGGCCAATTACCAATATTATTCCAAAACCTTTAGTGCCTGTTGGAGAAAAATCGATGATTGAAATTATCATAGATAATTTTAGAAAGATTGGTTGTAAGTCATTTTATGCAACGGTTAATTATAAGCACAAACTGATTGAAAATCATTTTGCAGATATAGAAGATAAAGACTATGAAATTAGCTTTCACAAGGAAGAACAACCTTTAGGGACCGCGGGCAGCTTGTACCTGTTAAAAGAGAAAATCAACGATACCTTCTTTATTTCAAATTGTGACATTTTAATAGATCAGGATTACCGAGATATTTACAATTACCATAAAGAGCATAAAAACGAGTTGACCTTAATCGCTTCTCTTAAAAGCTATCAGATTCCCTATGGCACTGTAGAAAGTGGTGAGAATGGTGAATTGTTAGAAATGCGTGAAAAGCCAGAACTTACGTTTAAAATAAATTCCGGTATGTATATTCTTGAACCTCATTTATTAGATGAGATTCCAGAGAATTCTTTCTTTCATATTACAGAACTCATCGATAAGATTAAAAAAAGAGGTGGTAAGGTTGGTGTATTTCCCGTGAGTGAAAAGTCTTGGTTTGACATTGGGCAATGGTCGGAATATCAGCAAACTTTAAGCTCTTATGAAAATCGCTTTACTTGGTCTTCATAGTACTTCGTTATTTTTTCAATACTCTTTATTATGTTAAAATTTTCTGCAACTTTCTGACTCCTGAATTCTAAAGTTTTATGATCGGGAGTGTTTCCGATAATGACTTGTTCCATTCTTTCTGCCAAAGCATTTTCATCTAATGGTATGAGGGGAAGATTCACTTCCATTTTTTCATTGTAAATTCGATAGGGCTCAATATCGGTGACGATAATTTCTTTTTTAAAGAATTGAGGTTCTAAAAAAGTGGTGCTCAGCTGTTCGTTTACCGCAATCTGTAAACCACAATCTACACGTTCCCAAATGAGGCGTATATCATTAAACGGAATGAATTTATGGTGGTAGAAATCAACATATTCTCTTACATTTAATTTGCCAATTAAATTTTCGTAACTCGTTTCTAATTCCCCATTAGATCGATTCCCTAACCATAGAACAGCCTTAAAGTTTGTGATGCCTTTATCTATTAAAATTTTACCTGCTTTTACAACCAAATCATGTCTACTACTTGACGATATAGATTTTGGGAAAAAGAAAATGGTTTTATCTTTTGGTAACCAATTAAAGAATTTAATTGTTTCTTCAACTGGAGGTAACGTGTTTGTTGTAAAATATTCGGGATGTAATCCCCAGTAGAAGACTTTTACGTTTTGATGAAGGTTTAATTCTTTAACGACTTCAGCAGTGCCATGCCAGTTGCAATGCACAACATCTGATTTTCTTATAGCCCAGCGGTAAACACTTGCTCTAAAGTCTTTTTTAACAGCTCGTCTTAAAATCCATTCGTTCCAAACATTAAAAATAAATTTTGTTTTAGATGAGCGTAGTCTTTGAAAAAGAGCAAAAATATATGGGCTATGTCCACCGTGATACCAAATGATATCAATATTGTCATTTAAGAGTTTGTTCAACTTTAAAATTGAACCTGGGTTAGCCTCAATTTTGAAGAATTTAATATTCAGTTCATCTGGGTAGAAGTCTCGGTCTTCATTGTAGCAAAAAGTGAAGTCTATATCTTTTCTTGTGTTGAAATATTCTAAAAAAGGCATGATATTATGTCCCGCAGCACGGCCATGATACATTACAATTTTGAGATTCTCGTTCTTCATGCTATTTATTGAACCTTTTTAATACTGTGTTAACTAAGGCATTTAAATCAGTTGAAACTTTTAGTAAATAGGAGCCTACTAAAATTATTCCACCGAGTAATAGACTTTTTAATATTATACTTAGATATGGATTTCCAAATGATGGAAGGAAAGAGGATAATGCTAATGTGAGGGTGAATAGAATTAAAGTTTTGATCCAATTTAGAGTAAAAGGAATCATTTTTAATTTCCAGTAAATGATAAAAAACCGAAATGCATTTACTAAAAACATAGTAATTAAACTTGCCCAAGCTGCACCGGTTAAACCGAGCTTTGGTATTAATAAAAGATTTGTTGCGATACCTAAAGGGGCCAGTATGGTAATGCTCACGAAGTTGTAACGAAAATAGTCGGAGTTTGAAAGTATTTCTGAATTGCTTCCAGAAGAAGTGTCTATTAGCTTGGCTAAACCGATTAGAATGACAACTGTTGATGCTGGTGCGTAAATAGATCCATTAGGCATAATTAGAAATAACTCATTAAGGCTGCCAACTAAACAAACAAAAATGAAGGAGCCGGCTATTAATTGATTGAGCGCAGATTTTTGATATAATTCTTTAATGGTCTCTAAATCTCCTTTATTAAAGGCCTCTGCCAAAAAGGGAAATGAGATTTGACTTATCGCCCTTCTAGGTATCTCCACTAAAAAACCAATGAAAAAGGCAATGCTGTAAATACCTGCTGCCTCAAGATTTTTAATAGAGGTAAGCATAATACTATCAATACTTCGTATGAGAATTGTTCCTGTATTTGTCAAAAGTGAAAAGCCTCCAAAAATTAGAATGTCTTTTAATTCAATTTTACTTAAGGCAGATTTGGACCAATTTATTTTCCAGCCGCTTAATTTTTTGATGCTAATAAAGACAAGTAGACTTGATGCAAAATAAATACCAAGATAACCGGCTAGTAATAAATCTAAGTCGAGAATGGCAAAGCCATACAAAACAACCAGAATAAGCGTGAGTAGCCGAATTAAAATTTCTTGAACAAAACTTGGAAAGACTGTTTTTTTTCTTCCTTTAGAGTATGCCGCTGATAATGAATGAAGCGCTCTTGCAAAAACAAGAGGTATAATGATTAAGAAGTATTTGGAAAGTAAAGGCGCCTTTTCAGAATAGAACTCTATAAACCAATCTTTACTAGAAATAAATAGGATTATAAATAAAACAAAGCTGACAGCCGTAGTCGCATATGCAAGTTTTCTTAGACTGTTAGACTTGCCATCATTATCTATGAAGCGCTGTAAATAGCGCATGAAGATTAACTGACTTCCTAATGGAATGAAGGAAGCACAAAGATTACTAACATCAATTAGAACGGTAAAGAATCCAATTTCACTTGGCTCTAAATACGCAGGAAAAACATATAATTTTAGGAAGAACCCTAACAATACCCCTATGCCTAGAACAAGTGAGGATTGAATGCTTTGTTTTTTAATTTCTCCCAAAGGGCGTTAATTTTTGCGCTAAAATACATTTTAACCTTTCTATAGTTCTATTAATTGTTTTAGGGATTTTCAGTTTGGTTAATTCCATTTTTCGGCAACACAATCTCTTCTATTTTCTTGTTGAAGGCGGTATTAAAAACTACTATTGCACAGGTTCGATAAATTTAAAACGATTAGAAAAATGTCTTTAATTACAAATCTTAAGAAAGTAAAGAAAATGATTTTCAATAAACTTTTTCTTTCAAAAAAGGAACAAAGACATTATTTGGTTGGAGCGGCTCATTTATGGGAAATGAAACAGAAGTTTCAAATCAATTTTTTAAAAGAAAACGGATTGAAACCAGAAGATAAATTAGTAGACATTGGATGCGGTACTTTAAGGGGAGGGATTCCACTTATTGAATATTTAAATGAAGGTAACTATTGCGGTCTAGAGGTGAGAGCAGACGTTCTTAATGAAGGAAGAAAAGAGTTGAAAGAAGAGGGCTTGGAGAATAAAAAACCTGAGCTGGTACACTTTAATGATTTTAACGAACTGCACTTTGATACTAAGTTTGACATGGCTTTTGCCTTTTCTGTTTTAATTCATTTGGACGATGACATTGCTGAAAAGTGTTTCGATTTTGTTGGGAGACATTTGAGCGAAAAAGGTGTGTTTTTTGCAAATGTTAATCTTTCGGAAAGAGAAAGCGGAAATTGGCAAGGGTTTCCTGTAATGTATAAGGAATTGAGTTTTTATGAAAACTTTGCTGCTAAAAACAATTTGGTAGTTAAAAACTTGGGCGCACTTAAAGATTTAGGACACATTAGCAATCAACCTGTTGCGGATGAACAAATCATGTTGGCTTTTACAAGGAAGTAATACTTTAAATCTTGCATATTAGTTTTCTATTTCTTTCCTGTCGAGAAAAACACTAACCTAAAATTCTCTTAATAAGTGCTTACTAGCTACTCAGATTTTGTGGATTGTTCTATTTTGCGCAGGTATATAAATCGACAGCTATTTCATTTTCTAACAAAATAAAGAATCGAGCAATCTGGAGAGATTTATTGGCGCTTCCGCCAAGAGTCTTTGCTAAGCGCGTTGCTAAAAGAGTGTTGAATAAAAAGGGTTCTTCAATTGATGTTTCTGTAGAAAAAGATCCTCAATTCAATCCTCAGGACTTTTCCAAATTAAAAGCTAAGCGCACAGATGCTGCGGATTTTGTCGTTCAAAAATACCTGAATGCTGAAGCAGATTTTTTAGGGACAGGTTGGAGAACATTTAAAGGGTATTGGCAAAAAGATTTCAGATTCGGATTTGAATGGGATGATAGCAAGCCTTCAGGTGAACAGCTCGGGTTGGGGTTACATGCCAAAGGTGCTGATATAAAAGTGCCTTGGGAATTTGGTCGAATGCATCAACTGCTTAGAGTTTCCTTTTATTCAAAAGACAGATCTACAGATTATATCAAAGCTGTTTTAAAAGACTTCCGCGAAAACAACAAAGTCGGCTTTGGCAGCCAATGGATGAATGCTATGGAAGTGGCAATCCGGGCCATAAATATGAGCGTAGCTTTTGACAAAACAGGATATGATGAAAATGAGGACCTTGTTTTTTTACAAGAACATTTCAGTTTCATTTTAAAAAACCTAGAACATAAAGAAGGATTAGGAAACAACCACTATTTGGCAAACCTTACGGGATTGCTTTTTGGGCTTATTTACTTTCCTTCATGGAAAGGTTTACTGAAAGAAAGACCGTGGATAATTAATGAGTTTTGTTCTGAAATAGATAAACAATTCTATTCTGATGGGGGAAATTTTGAGGGCTCAACATACTACCACTGTTTAAGCACAGAGATTGCTCTTTTAGGCCTAGCCTGTTTGATTAACCTTGGAGAAAATGATGCTGTTCAAAAAGTTCAAAGCAGAATCTCTTTGGCTTATGAGTTTTTAAAATCTATAGTAAAGCCAAACGGAGAATTACCTCAGTTTGGAGACAATGATAGCGGAAGTATTTTGCCGTTGTCTTTAGCTGGAGAATGGCTCACACCGCAAGAAAGGGAAGTTAAATATTCGAACCTAGAGAAATACTCTAAAGGAAAACCGCATGAAGAGGAATTCGTTGAAAGTTTATTGAATGTTTCAGGTGTGATTGAAATGGGCAATGCTTTGTTCGAGAAAACGGGACAAGGCTTGGAATATGATTTTATTAAAGCATTAACTCATGACAAGGCCCTAAATTACATATCTAAAATTGAAGATCCAGAACTAGATGAAGATTTAGGACTGGTATTACCTGAGCATAAAACTTGGGTATTAGAGTTTTCTAAATGGCCACTCTTTACGAAGCTGCCTTTTATATCATATAACTTATAGCTTAAGACTTCATTATTTGGGATTGTATGTAAAATATTTGCCTCATTGTTAGTTGGGTTGGGATAAACTTTACAATTAAGTTTTATCACTGTTTCTTCTTCAACTAA
>UPTG01001515.1_pt1 | contig 17091 bp, 12 predicted proteins | sample 2160121 | NCBI WGS metagenome assembly UPTG01 (sample SAMN06266255, study PRJEB28933) | marine metagenome | isolation source: Columbia River Estuary | place: USA:Columbia River Estuary, USA | collected 2014-07-27
CAGAATCCTTGCTTCGTAGACCATAAGTATTACCCCTGTACCGTTTTCTCCCATTAACTTGATTAGCATCAGCATCGCTCTAATCTTACTTAAGAATCAGAATCTATTCATTAAATTGAAACTCATCAACAATTGTTTAAACTTAAGATATCATTTAATTAACTTTTTCTTTACTTTTAAAAACAGGAGGACCGTAAATTTTATTTCTAATTTTTTGGTACCATCCACTATTTTTTAGTTTAGAAAATTGTTTTATCTCAGTATTAGAAATTGATCCACTACCAAATCTAAAGTATAACTCTAAAGATGTGCCAGTATTAAAGTGTTTTATTAACTCAGTTTCGGTTTGTGGTGTAAATTTTATTTTTAGGTGCCTTAACTTTCGTTCTGCAATTTCTTTTCCTATTTCAGAAATTCTTTTTTGATCTTCTTTTAAAGCAGATTTTATCTTTGATTTTGCTCTGGAAGTAATGACAAATCTAAGCCAATCCTTCCTAGGTCTTTGTTTGCTTGAAGTGATTACTTCTACTTGATTTCCACTATTTAAAGGATGACTTAATGAAACTAATTTACTGTTTACTTTTACGCCCATACATTTTAATCCAACATCTGTATGTATTGAGAAAGCAAAATCAAGAGCTGTAGCTCCTTTTGGCAATGTTTTTAAGTCGCCACCTGGAGTAAATACATATATTTCTCCAGAATATAAATTCAGTTTGAAATCATCAATAAAATCAATAGCATTAGTTTCAGGGTTGTCTAAAAGTTCTCTAATGTTGTCAATCCAAACATCTAATGAATTCTCTTTACTTCCCTCTTGTTTATATTTCCAATGAGCAGCATATCCTTTTTCTGCAATCTCGTCCATTCTTCTGCTTCTTATTTGTACTTCAACCCATTTCCCATCATCTCCCATTACAGTAGTGTGTAACGATTCATATCCATTAGCCTTTGAAGTAGAAATCCAATCCCTTAATCTATCAGGATTAGGTTTGTAAAAATCAGTAACTATAGAATAGATTTTCCAACAATCTGATTTTTCATTTTCTTCAGTTGAATCTACTATAATGCGAATCGCAAACTTGTCAAACACATTATCAAAATTAACTCCCTTAGTGACTATTTTATTTCGGATTGAAAAAATAGATTTTGGCCTTCCTTTAATTGAAAAATCTAAATTATTTTCTTTTAGTTTATTTCTTATAGGTTTGCAGAATTTCCCGATATATTTTGTTCGTTCTTCTTTTGTTTCGTTTAGTCCTACAGCAATCGCTTTATAAACCTCAGGCTTGGTAAATTTTAGTCCTAAATCTTCCATTTCTGTTTTGATAGAATAAAGCCCTAATCTGTGAGCTAAAGGAGCATAAAGGTAAAGGGTTTCAGATGCTATTTTTAGTTGCTTAGCTTTAGGCATAGCATCTAAAGTTCTCATATTGTGTAGTCTATCAGATAGCTTTATTAATATCACCCTAACATCATCAGACAGAGTAAGTAGCATTTTTCTAAAATTTTCAGCTTGCATTGATACATTTTTATCAAATACATCATGAATTTTAGTTAGTCCATCAATTATCTTAGCAACTTTTTTGCCAAATAATTTTTCTATATCATTTAAGGTGTATTCAGTATCCTCTACAACATCATGCAAAAGAGCGCATATAATTGATGTTGATCCCAAACTAATTTCCTTAGCAGCAATATGTGCAACTGCTATAGGATGATAAATATAAGGCTCTCCGGATTTTCTTCGCATGTGTTTATGCGCTTCAACAGCAAGGTTGAATGCTTTTCGGATTTCTTTTTTATCTTCTTTATTTATTTTGTCAGCACAGGCACGTAAAAGCGATTTATACTTGTTAAGTATATCTTTTTTTTCCTGTTCAAAGTCAATTGGTTGCATGATGAAATTAAGCGAAAATAGGGTATTTATTCATCAGTTTATTTACTGATTTTTTAACATCAGTAATTACGGTTTTATCCTCATAGTTCATTATTACTTTGTCAATTAGCTCCACGATATAGGGAATCGTTTCTTCTTTTATACCTCTAGTCGTAATTGCAGGTGTACCAACTCTAATTCCTGAAGTTATAAAAGGAGATTGTGTGTCAAAAGGAACCATATTTTTATTAGCAGTAATATCAGCGAGCACTAAAGCATTTTCAGCATCTTTTCCTGTTATATTTTTATTTCTTAAATCAATAAGCATACAATGATTTTCAGTTCCTCCTGATATAATTTTATATCCTCTATTTATGAATTCCTCTGCCATTAGTTTGGCATTCTTTATCACTTGCTGACTATAAATTTTGAATTCTGGTTTTAAAGCCTCTCCAAAGGCAATAGCTTTTGCGGCTATTACATGTTCTAACGGCCCTCCTTGTGATCCGGGAAATACACCTGAATTTAGAATTGCTGACATCATTCTTTTCTTTCCTTTTGGTGTTTTTAATCCCCAAGGGTTTTCAAAGTCTTTTCCCATCATTATCATTCCTCCTCTTGGACCTCTTAAAGTTTTGTGAGTTGTTGTGGTTAGAATATGACAATAAGGTGCAGGATCATTAAGTAATTTAGCTGCAATTAGTCCTGAAGGATGTGCAATGTCACCCATTAAAACAGCACCGACTTTATCTGCAATTAGTCTGAAACGAGCGTAATTCCAATCTTGAGAATAAGCTGAGCCGCCACAAATAATTAACTTAGGTTGTTCTGCAATTGCAATTTCTTCTAATTTATTGTAATCTACTTTCCCAGTTAACTCCTCAACATTATAGAAAGAAGTTGTGTACAGTTTCCCTGAAAAATTAACAGGTGATCCATGCGTTAAGTGCCCTCCATGAGAAAGATTAAATCCTAAAATTTTATCACCAGCATTTAAGCAGGCTAAAAGCACAGCTGAGTTAGCTTGAGATCCAGAATGGGGTTGCACATTTACATATTCAACTCCAAATAATTCCTTTGCTCTATCAATGGCTAATTGCTCTACTTCATCAACCACTTCACAGCCTCCATAATACCTCTTTCCAGGATATCCTTCGGCATATTTGTTGGTTAAACATGAGCCCATAGCTTGCATGATTTCATCACTAACAAAGTTTTCTGATGCAATTAATTCAATGCCATTTCTTTGCCTTTTATCTTCCTTTTCAATTAAATCAAAAATTATTTGATCATTTTTCATCTGATAATTTATTTAAATTTATATTTTCGTGAACGCAACAAATGTATATATTTTATGAATAGAATAAACGAACTTTTCGGAATAAAATACCCAATTATTCAAGGCGGTATGATATGGTGTAGTGGTTGGGAATTAGCTTCAGCTGTTAGTAATGCTGGAGGTTTGGGGTTAATTGGTTCAGGATCAATGTATCCTGATGTTTTAAGGTTGCAAATAAAAAAGTGTAAACAAGCGACAGAAAAACCTTTTGGTGTAAATATTCCTCTATTGTACCCTGATATTGAAGCGCATATAAGTATAGTAATTGAGGAGGGAGTAAAGGTGGTATTTACTTCTGCAGGAAGTCCTAAAAAATATACTTCAAGATTGCAAAGCCATGGAATAAAAGTTGTGCATGTTATTGCAAGTAAAAAGTTTGCATTAAAATCGGTTGAAGCTGGAGTAGATGCAATTGTTGCTGAAGGGTTTGAGGCAGGAGGTCATAATGGTGTAGAAGAAATTACTACAATGTGCTTAATTCCTATGATTAAAGATGTGGTTAAAATTCCTGTTATTGCAGCTGGTGGAATAGGGTGTGGTCGTGCCATGTTAGCGGCAATTGCTCTTGGTGCAGATGGTGTGCAGATAGGCAGTAGATTTATTGCTTCTGATGAATGTTCAGCTCATATTAATTTCAAAAATAAAGTAGTAAATGCTAACGAAGGAGAAACCGATTTAACTTTAAAAGAATTGACAGCTGTTCGTTTAATGAAAAATAAATTTTATAATCAAATACAAGAAGCTTACGCTAAAGATGCTAATATAGAGGATTTAAGAATATTACTAGGTAGGGGTAGAGCTAAGATAGGTATGTTTGAAGGAGATTTGGAAGAAGGGGAGCTGGAAGTTGGGCAGGTTTCAGCAATGATAAAAAAAATTATGCCCGTTGCTGAAATTATAAAGGAAATTACTGATGAATATGAAGCAGAAAGAATGAAAATAATTTCTTTATAGAATTTGAATACGTAAGCTAATTTAGTTTCTTATTAAATTTATGATATTTATTTTTTATTTTTTGTATATTTGTAGAAAATTAAATAAAATTATTATGAAAAATAAATACTTATCAATCAAATCATTAATGTTAATTACATTAATGTCATTATTTTCAACTCAGAGTTTATTTGCACAGCTTCCTAATGGATCAATTGCTCCTAATTTTGAATTAATTGATCTTGACGGTACAACTCATAAACTTTATGAGGACTATACTGATTTAGGTTACACTGTTTTTCTTGATTTTTCTGCAATATGGTGTGGTCCATGTTGGTCATATCACACAACTCACGCTTTAAAAGATGTTTATGAAAATCATGGACCTTCTGGATATCCTGGAGTTAGTCCAAATACGACAAATGATGTTATGGTTTTCTTTATTGAAGGTCAAGGAGGTACACTTGCCGAGTTAAATGGAGGTTCAGGTTCTCAAGGTGATTGGGTTTCTGGAACGACTTACCCTATAATTCCAACATACTCAGGAACTAATAGTACGTCAATTGCAAGTGCGTATTCAATTGGCTACTGGCCGACTGTTTATCAGGTTTGTCCTGATAGAACATTAACTGAATGTGGTACAACAACTTCACCTTATTCATTAATAAGTGCTTGTTTACCACCTCCTTCTATGAATGATGATGCAAGAAGTTTTATGAGTAATTCAGCAGGTTCAGGATGTTCTTCTGTAAGTCCTGAAATATCTATTCAAAATTATGGTCTTAATAATCTTACAGAAGTGAAAATAGATGTGTCGCTCAATGGAGTCCTTCAGTATTCAACTATATTCGATGAAATATGGAGTAACACAACAAATTCATATCAACCACTTAATTTAGCTACTTTAAGCATGGTTGATGTTCTGCTTGACCCCGTAACGGGTTTAGTTAATGGTGATGTAATCTCTATTGATGTTGATATGCCCAATGGAGTAGTAGATACTGATCCTTTAAATAATCAGTTAATTTCATTTGCAGTTGATCTTGGTTTTGATAATGCCTACTGGGATGGACAATTAACTATTGATGTTGCTGGAGATATGCAAAACTCATGGTATTTAAAACAAGTAAGTAATAATTTAATTATTGCTTCTGGTTTTGGGGGTGTAAGTGGTGTTACTAATTCTCAACCACTTTTATTTAATGAATGTTACACATTACAAAGTATTAATGGCGCTAATCTTGCATATACTGTTACTGATGCAATGGGGAATGTAGTTTTGGATGGATCTGCTTCATCTGTTGAAGACTTTGATAATTTCACTACTGGAAATGAAGTTTGGACTGTTGCTGTTAATGATAAATCTATTAGCTCTTTTAATGTGTTTCCTGTTCCGGCTAAGGATTTATTGTATGTTGAAGGAGAATATGATTATTTAAGAGTTATTGATGTATTGGGAAAAGAGGTTTTGTATTCTACTTACGTTAAATCTATTAATATTTCTCCCCTTAAAAATGGACTCTACATATTAGAGATTACTTCTTCCAATAAAAAGTATAATAAGAAAATACAGATATCTAAATAATTCTAGCTTAAAAAACTAATTTTACTTCTAATTTATTTTCTTAAAATATGAAAAAAATAATAATAGTTCTAATTTTTATTTTCTCTAGCTTTTTATCCTTTTCATCACACTTTATGGGTGGAGAGATTACTTGGAAATGTCTTAAAGGTGGTCCTAACATAGGACAGTATATTTTTGAAATGAAAGTGTATAGAGACTGTTCAGGTATTACTTTTTCGCAAGTTTCAGAAACAGTTACTCATCATAATTACCCAGCAATTGGTGGCTCTACCCCAATATTAATGAATTTTATATCAACTAGCACAATGGCAACTCCTATAGGATCAGCAGGTTCAGGAAATGCTTGCTTTGATTGTGCTGCTGGTGATGTTGGTGCTGTAGAGGAATATATTTGGAGATCAGACCCAATGACATTAGCTGGAAATCCTCCTCCTCAAGGATGGCATTTTACATGGGGAAGTTCGGCAAGAAGTAGTAATATTACTAATGGAATGTCAAATCAACCTTGGACTTTAAGAGCAGTTATGTATGCTTATGATACTGATTTTCCAAATGGAGTTTACTTGCCTTCAAGCCCATGTTATGATTCTTCACCTGAATTTAAAGAATTAGCAAAAACAATTATATGTACAGGATATCCTTTTGCTTATTCTCATAATGCTTCTGACGATGAATTAGACGAGTTAACATATAGCTGGGGTGAGCCTTTAGGTACTTCAGGTGCTTATGATCCTGCTAATCCAAATGCAACAGCCCTAGCTTTTGACCCTCCCTACACTGTTACATCTCCAATTCCTGGTAACCCAACTTTAGACTCAATAACAGGTGAGATAGCTTATAATTCTCCTACTGCAGGGGTTTTTGTTACATGTGTTAAAGTTGAAGCCAGGAAATGCGGACAACTTGTAGCTGAAATTTACAGAGAGGTTCAAGTGGTGTTATTGGATTGTAGTAGTTTTAACCCTCCTACTGACGGACTCAATGATCCTCCAATAATTACCACTCCAGTAGGTCTTCAAACTTGGATCACAACTATAAATGCTGCTGGTCTACCTTCTCATTCCACTACGATTTATGCTGGCGATTTGGTTACTTTTAATATAGAAGCAGAAGACCTAGATACATATGCAGGTGGAATTTCTCAGGACATCACATTGGATATTTCAGGTGGTCAAGTATCAAAAGACTATATACTTGATACATGGTGTCCTAATCCTCCTTGTGCCACTTTTAATAATGGAGCAAATCCACCTATAACACCGGGTCCTTTCGGAGTTGATTTGTTTGCCCCAGCAATTGTTAGTGGTGTGTTTGAATGGCAAACTACTTGTAATCATATTTATGCTGATGTTGGTTGTGATAACTCCTCAAGTATTTTTACATTTTCTATTAAAGCTTATGATGATTTTTGTCCTGCTAACGGGGTTAGTATTGCTACTATTAAAATTACAGTTGCACCTCCAATTCCTGATTTAAGATGTATTTCTGTTCAAGATAATGGAGATATTGATTTAACTTGGAAATATGTTGATTTTGCGCCTCCAACGCTTGAACCATTTTTTGTTTGGCATGCTACTAGTTTAGCAGGTCCTTATACAATGATTGATAGTGTACTATTCCCTATAGATACATATACCCATTTAGGAGCTAATGGTAATACTGTTTCTCAATTTTACTTTTTGTCTAATAAGGATGGTTGTGATACAACAGGCGCTGATTTACATTCTGATACTTTAGAGAGTATTTTTATGGATATAACTCCAATAAATTTTGGGGTATCAGCTATTCTTGATTGGAATGCTATTCACGATCCATTATTGATTACTTCATCTGTTAATTATGATATGTTTATTAAAAAAACGGGTTCTTCTTTTTCTAATTACTTAACTACACCTTTATTATCCTATTTGTATGATGCAGTTAAGTGTAATGAAGATCTTCAGTTTTATGTCGAAATTCCTGATGCAATTGGTTGTATTTCAAAATCATCAATAGGAACTGTAAATTTAGGAGATACTTTAACCCCTATAACTCCTAATATTACTGATATCTCAGTAGATGCTAATGGTAAGTCGATAATCTCTTGGATTCCTTCACCAGGAGCAGATTATTATATTATTTATTTGAATGGTACGCAAGGGGATATAACTACTGATACAGTTTTTGGGGGGGTAAATTCATCTTACTCTTATGGATCTTCATTTGCTGATGAATATTCTGAAACCTTTAGCATTAGAGCAGAAGATAGCTGTGGAAACACAAAAATTACAACTCCATATCATAATTCTATTTATCTTTCATCTGATTTAGATGAATGTACCCATGATTTAACTTTAACATGGAATGAGTATAATAGTTGGATGATGGGTGTAAGTTATTATAATGTTGTTGTTGAAGAAACTGATTTAAGTGGAACAACAACAACAACAGTTGATACAAATTTAGTCAACATAACTGAGTATGTTGTAACTAGCTTGATGGATAAATATTCATATAATATATATGTAGTTGCAAATGATGGTGACACAATCTTTTCAGCTTTATCAAATCAATTACTTCTTGTTCCTAATTTACCTAAAAAACCGGATTATAATTATATTGAATATGCTAGTGTAAATCATGATAATGGTTTTGTTGAAATTAATTGTTTGGTAGATAACACTGCTATTATTGATTTTTATGATGTTATGCGTTCTTTGCGTGATGTGAATAATTTTAAAAAGATAGCTGAAATTCCCTTTGTTGGGGGAACGACTATCCATTATACGGATGAATTTGTAAAATCGAGTGATAATTTTTATCAGTATAGAATACACCCAGTAGATACTTGTGGTATAAGACTTTCAGTACCTCCAGTTGATGATGCAGCATTTATTAATGACACTTCTTTTGCACAAACAATTTTGTTGGAAACAGAAATTAATATTAATTATAGTGAAGTTGATCCAACCTTAGATGAGGAATATACTAATACCTTAGTATTTAATGAATATGATAAATGGTTAGGTAATGTTTTGGAATATAGGTTGTATCGTTCAATAAATAGAGAGCCATTTAATTTATTGCCAATTCGTACTTGGGATAGATTAACTAACCCCAATGAAGAATTATATCATATTGATATTGTTACCGATTTTGGAGAGGGTAATGGTAGGTTCTGTTATTATATTGAAGCAATTGAAGGGAACTCTACTCCTTATGGGCCAGTTTCTGAGGGTAGTTTTTCCAATATATCTTGTATTTCTCAAACGCCAATTATTTATGTTCCTAATACTTTTACTCCTAATGGAGATGAACATAATGAAGTATTCCGTCCTTTTACTAATTTTGTTTCTGAAGAGGGTTATTCTTTCACTATTTTTAGCAGAAGTGGTGGTATAATTTTTACTACTAACGATCCTTTAAAGGGTTGGGATGGTAGATTGCATGGTAATATGGTTAAAGATGATAATTATATTTTCCATTTACAATATATCAATGGGGTTGGTGAAATAACTAGAAAAACAGACGTTATTACCTTAGTAAGATAACAATAATTAATTATAACAAAATAGTCCCTTTTTAAGGGACTATTTTGTTATATAATATGTTAATTTTGCATACTTTTCTTAATATACCAACTATGAATAATAAAATAATGAAAGAAGGCCTCACTTATGATGATGTTTTAGTGGTTCCTGCATATTCTGAAGTGTTACCTTACATGGTGAGTACAAGTACGCAATTTTCTAAAAATATTACTTTAAATATTCCAATTGTAGCAGCAGCAATGGATACAGTAACAGAATCCAAAATGGCAATTGCAATAGCACAGGAAGGAGGAATTGGAGTTTTACATAAAAACATGAGTATTGAGCGTCAAGCTTTAGAGGTTAGAAAAGTAAAGCGTTCAGAAAGCGGTATGATTCTTGACCCAATTACTTTAACTTTATCAGCTACTGTTGGTGATGCATTTGCTTTGATGCGTGAAAACAAAATTGGAGGAATTCCTATTGTTGATGAAGATGTAAAACTTTTAGGAATTGTAACCAATAGAGATTTAAGGTTTGAAAAAGATATGAATCTTTCTATTTCATTAATAATGACTTCAGATAAATTAATTACCACTGAACTAAATGATTTAGAAAATGCAGAAAATATTTTAAAAGAAAATAAAATAGAAAAATTACCTATTGTTAATTCTGAAAACCAACTTGTTGGATTAATTACATTTAAAGATATTATTAAAAACAGAATGCGACCTAATGCCTGTAAGGACCAATATGGTAGGTTAAGAGTTGCAGCTGCTGTTGGCGTTACAGATGATGTTCTGGAAAGAGTTGAAGCTCTTTCTAATGCATCTGTTGATGCAATTATTATTGATACTGCTCATGGACATACTAAAGGGGTAGTTGAATTGCTTAAAAAAATTAAATCAGCTCACTCTAATTTGGATATTGTTGTAGGAAATATTGCTACTGCAGCTGCAGCTCAAGCATTAATTGATGCTGGTGCTGATGCAGTAAAAGTTGGAATTGGCCCAGGTTCAATTTGTACTACTAGAGTTGTAGCAGGAATTGGTGTTCCCCAATTAACAGCTGTTATGGATGTAGCTGAAGTTACAAATAAACATAATATCCCTTTAATTGCTGATGGAGGAATAAGATATTCTGGTGATATTGTAAAAGCTTTTGCAGGTGGGGCTAGTACGGTTATGTTAGGTTCAATCATTGCTGGAGTAGAAGAAGCTCCAGGAGAGACAATAATTTTTGAAGGCAGAAAATTCAAATCCTACAGGGGTATGGGGTCGATTGATGCTATGCAGGATGGTTCAAAAGATAGGTATTTCCAAAGCGGAGAAGTAGATGTTAAAAAATTAGTACCTGAAGGAATTGTAGGTCGAGTAGCTTATAAAGGAACATTAGGAGAAGTTATTCATCAAATGATTGGTGGATTAAGAGCTGGAATGGGCTATACAGGTTCGGCTACAATAAAAGCTTTAGGCAAAGCTGAGTTCTTAAAAATTACTGCTGCTGGTGCTGCTGAAAGTCATCCTCATGATGTAATAATAACTAGAGAAGCTCCAAATTATAGTAGAAAATAAAATTAAAAAATAAAATGAAAAAAATAGGATTAAGTATTTTATGTGGAGCTTTTGCTCTAGTAATATCAGCTCAAAATGTATTAACTATTGATAGTCAAAATATATCATTAGAGGAATTTAAGAATGTTTTTTATAAAAACAATAATAACACAGAATTAACAAAAGAGTACTTAGACGAGTACATGCAGTTATTTGTTAATTTTAAGTTAAAAGTTAAAGAAGCTGATGAGTTAGGATTAGATACAATTGCAGCTTTTATAAGTGAGTTAGATGGGTATAGAATACAATTAGCTAAACCCTATTTAAAAAATAAGGAGTTTGATGAAAATATGCTTACTGAGGCTTATGATAGAATGAAACAAGATATAAAAGCAAGTCATATTTTAATTTCAGTTGACGAAAAGGCAACTACACAGCAAGAAAAGGAAGCTTATGATAAAGTTTTAGCTATTCGTTCATCAATTCTAGCTAATAGAATTTCTTTTGCAGCTGCTGCAAAAAAGAATTCAGATGATAAATCAGCTTTAACTAATGATGGGAATTTAAGTTATTTTACTGCTTTTATGATGGTATACGATTTTGAATCTGCAGCTTACAGTACTGAGATTGGTGAAATCTCAATGCCAATTAAAACTAAATATGGTTATCACATTATTAAGGTTACTGACAAACGTAAAGCTTCTGGAGAAGTTAAGGTAGCACATATTATGTTCAAATCAGGGCAAGGGTCTGATGATAAAAAATTAAATGAAGCAAAAGACAATATTTATAAAATTGCAGAATTGCTTAAGAATGGAGAGGAGTTTTCTGATGTAGCAGAGCGTTTCTCAGAAGATAGGTCGACTGCTGTAAAGGGAGGAAGTCTTCCTGCTTTTGGTGTTGGGAAAATGGTGTCAGAATTTGAATCAGTTGCTTTTGGATTAAAAGAAGTAGGAGATATATCTGTTCCTTTTCGTACGGAATATGGTTGGCACATCATTACTTTATTGGAAAGAAAAGGAATTCCGGCATTTGAAGATATAAAAGCAGAATTAAAAAGAAAAATTGAAAGTGATTCAAGAGGGGAGTTAAGTAAGGAAGCTTTATTTGCTAAACTACATAAAACTTATAAAGTTGTGAATAATCCAAAAATTTACACTTCCTTTCGTATGCAAGCAGCTAATGCTGTAGCTTCAGGAACATTCAGTTCTATATCAGAAAACAATGCTAAACTAGTTACTATTAACGGAAAAATAATTAAAGTAAGCTCATTTGTAAATTACATTTTATTTAATCAAAGGGTAGGTAATGATATTGATGAAATGTATTTATCATTTGTGAATGAGGAATTGTTAGCATATGAGGAAAGTCAATTAGAAACAAAATATCCAGAGTATAAAGCATTGCTACAAGAATATCGTGAGGGGATTTTACTTTTTGATTTAACAAATACTAAAGTATGGACTAAGGCAGTTGAGGATACTGTTGGTTTACAAAATTTCTTTACAGCCAATAACAGTAATTATAGATGGGAAAATAGAGTAGATGCTTCTGTTTATAGCTGTATTGATTTAGCAACTGCTATTAGAGTAAAAAGAGCAATATACAAGAAACATAGAGGAAATATTACTGATGCTGAAATATTAACCGAAACAAATACTGATGCGCCTTTGAGTTTACAAATAAATACTAAGAAATTTGTAAAAGGAGAAAATGAATATGTTGATGCAGTAGATTGGAAGTTAGGTATTGCAGGCGATATTAAAACTAATGATGGAAGTTATATTATTGTTGATATTCATGAAGTATTAGCATCAGGATTAAAGGAATTGAATGAAACGAGAGGAAAAGTAATTTCTGATTATCAAAATGCTTTGGAGTTAGAATGGATTGCTTCCTTACAAGAAAAATATAAAGTAAGTATTAATAATGAAGTGCTTTACACACTTATTAAACAGTAAATGAATAAACAGCAAACATTTTTAATTATAGCATTTCTAACGTTTACTGTTTCTTGTTTTAATAGTAATAATAAACAAATTATTGCTAGTGTGAACGAAAAAGATTTATTGCTTTCAGAAGTTTTGAAAGAAATGCCTAAAGCAACTGAAGATAGTACTTTTTTTATTGAGCGTTACATGAACCTTTGGATTAGAAAGCAACTGATGATTTATCATTCTGAAATAAATTTAAGTAGCGATTTGTTGAATTATGAAGCACAGATTGCTGACTATCGTTCTTCCCTTTTAATATATGCATATCAGCAAGAATTGATTAATCAAAATTTTGATACAAGTATTACGATAAATGAGATATCTGATTATTATAATCAGTATCGTGAGGAGTTCAAGTTAGTTAAAAATATATTTATTGGTAGGTATATTGTTGTGGATAAATCAGCTCCTAAGTCAAAAAACTTAAAAAAATGGTATAAATCTAATAAGCCAGATGATATAGAAAGCTTGACTGATTATTGTCATCAGTTTGCCAAAGAGTATTATCTTTCAGATAGTAGTTGGCAGTATTTTTCAAGCATTAATAATAAGTTACCTAAATTTATTACTGAGGAAGAATATTTTTTAGAGAATACAAAAGGGGTTTGGTTTGAAGATCAGCAATACCGTCATTACATTTACATTAAGAATTATCAAATAAAAGGAAGTATTAGTCCGTTATCGCTGGAACGCGAAAAAATTCGTAATGTTTTACTAAATAAAAATAAAATACAATATTTAAAGCAACTTGAGGATGAGTTATATCAGAATGCTTTAGCTTTGAAAAAAATTAAAATATACTAATGAATAAAATATATTATTTTCTATTATTAACTTTAACTAGCTTTAGTTTATCAGCTCAATCAATTGATAAAATTGAAGCAATACTTGGTGATGAGATTATTCTTACATCAGAAATTGAATCGCAATACCTACAGTATTTATCACAAGGACATACTAAGTCAAATGAAATTAGATGTCAAATTGTGGAAGATTTATTGTTTCAGAAATTATTAGTTAACCAAGCAAAACTTGATAGTTTAGTCGTTTCAAATGATGAGGTTGAAGATGAAGTTAATAAACGGTTATCCTATTTTGAAGCTCAATTAGGTTCTGTACAGAAGGTAGAAGATTATTTTGGGAAATCAAAAGTAAATATTAAACTTGAACTTGGAAAGGTAATTAAAGATCAGTTTATGGTACAAAAAATGCAAACTAAACTTACTTCATCATTAAAGGTAACTCCTGCAGAAGTAAAGGAATCTTATGCGTTACTTTCGGATTCCGAAATCCCAAACATGCCAACTCAAGTTGAAGTAGCTCAAATCGTGATTAAACCAGAGATTACAGATGAACAGAAAGATAATATCAGAGAAAAACTAAATAATTTTAGAGATAGAGTTTATAATGGAGAAGATTTTAAAATGTTAGCTACATTGTACTCTGATGATCCTGGTTCAGCAATTAAAGGAGGAGAGCTTGGTTTTGTAAACAGAGGAGATTTAGTTCCTGAGTTTGAAAGAGCTGCTTTTCGTTTAAAAGAAGGTGAAATTTCAAATGTAGTAGAATCTCAATTTGGATACCATATTGTACAATTAATTGAAAGGAGAGGAGAACAAATTAATGTGAGACATATCCTTATTAAAACTAAAGTAACAGCTACGGCTTTACATGCTGCAAAACTTAAAATGGATAATATTGCAAAAGAAATAAATGAAGAAACAATTACTTTTGACCAAGCTGTAAGTGAATATTCAGATGATGAAAATAAGAGTAATGGAGGTTTGTTATTAAATCCAAATACTATGTCTACTTCACACACGCTTGAGGATATGGCTCCTGCTTTACGTTTAGTAATTGAAAAATTAAAAGAGACTGAGGTTTCTTCTCCTGCTGTTATTCAAATGCAGGACGAAAATAAAGCCTACCGTATTTTAAGGTTGAACAAACGAACTGAACAACATAAAGCAAATTTGGTTGATGACTTTTCAAAAATTAAAGAATATTCAATCAATGCTAAAAAACAAGAAACGCTTGAAAAATGGAAGAGTATAACTATTGCTAAAACTTACATTAAACTATCTGACGAGTTATCTAAATGTGAGTTGGCGAAAAATTGGAGTAAATAATATGAGTAATGAAGTTAAAGCTATAGATGATTTTGTTGTTAAATACAATGAATTTAAAAATGAAATAGCAAAAGTTATAGTAGGACAGGATGCTGTTGTACAGCAAGTATTAATCTCTATTTTTTGTAATGGACATTGTCTGTTGGTAGGTGTTCCTGGTTTGGCAAAAACTCTATTGGTACAAACTATTTCTGATTCTTTAGGACTTAACTTTAACCGTATTCAGTTTACACCTGACTTAATGCCCTCTGATATTGTTGGAGCTGAAATACTAGATGAAAGCAGAAATTTTAAATTTGTAAAAGGACCTTTATTTGCAAATATTATTTTGGCTGATGAGATAAATCGTACACCTCCTAAAACACAGTCGGCTTTATTGGAAGCTATGCAGGAACGATCAGTAACTAATGCAGGTACTCGATACGAATTGGATAAACCATTCTTTGTTTTGGCAACACAAAATCCTATTGAACAGGAAGGGACTTATCCTTTACCTGAAGCGCAACTTGATAGGTTTATGTTTAATGTGATTTTAGATTATCCTACTTATGAAGAAGAACTACAGATTGTAAAACAGACTACTGTTAAAAATGAAGTTACTTTAAATACCATTATGTCAGCTGAACAAATAATGGAATATCAACAGGTGATAACAAAATTACCTGTAACGGATAATTTATTGCAATATGCTGTTAGTTTAGTCGCTAAAACAAGGCCAAAGTCTGAAAAAGCACCTGAAGTAGTAAAACAATATATTGAATGGGGTGCAGGACCAAGAGCGTCTCAGTTTATGCTTATGGCGGCTAAGTGTCATGCTGCAATAAATGGAAAGTATGCTCCTGATATTGAAGATGTAAAAGCAGTTGCTAAACCAATTTTACGCCATAGAATTGTTATGAATTATAAGGCAGAAGCTGAGGGAATGAGTGTAGATCAAATTATAGAATCAATTCTATAATGATATTACCAATAGTTGCTTTTGGATCACCAATTTTAAGAAAGAAATGTTCTGATATATCTCCAGATTATCCTGAATTTGATACTATTCTTACTAATATGTGGGAAACTATGTATGAAGCTAACGGAGTAGGTTTGGCTGCACCTCAGGTTAATAAAGGAATTCGTTTATTTTTAATTGATACTACTCCTTTTTTTGATGATGAAGATGAGATAAAAGAAGTGATTGTGAAACAAGCATTTATTAATGCTAGGATTCTTGATGAATCAGGTGAGGAGTGGGAGTTTAATGAGGGCTGTTTATCTATACCAGATTTAAGGGAAGATGTAAGTAGAAAATCTACCATTACAATTGAGTACATGGATGAAAATTTTGAAAAGCATACTGCTACTTATGATGGCTTAACGGCTCGTGTTATCCAGCATGAATACGATCATATTAATGGAATCCTTTTTACAGATAAATTAACAGCTTTGCGTAAAAGAATGATAAAGGGTAAGCTAATGGATATTAGTAAAGGGAAAGTTAATGCTACTTATAAAATGCGATTCGTTAGGTAAGTTATCTTACTAAAACCTTAAACATTTCTTGTTCTCCAATAAATCCTTTTAATTTATCCCCAGCTTTTACTGGGCCAACACCTTCAGGTGTTCCAGTATAAATTAAATCTCCAATTTTTAGGCTATAGAATTTTGATATATAAGCAATAATAGTTTCAAAGTTAAAGCACATATCCTTACTGTTTCCTATTTGCACTTGCTCTGAATTCTTTTCCAAGCTAAAAGAGATGTTATTTAAATCTAAACTTGATTTATCTATAAATGTTCTGCTAATTTGGGCTGAACCATCAAAGCCTTTAGCTTTTTCCCAAGGCAATCCTTTTTCTTTACATTCTTGTTGAATATCTCTTGCTGTAAAATCAATTCCTAAGCCAATTTGTGAATAATAGTTGTGAGCGAAACGCTCTTCAATATGTTTTCCGGCTTTACTTATTTTTATTACCAATTCCACTTCATAATGTATGTCATTAGAGAAAAAAGGAATAAAAAAGGGATGTCCTTTAGGCTGTATAGCTGAATTGGGCTTTAAAAAAAATAAGGGTTCACTTGGTATAGCATTCCCTAATTCCTTAGCATGATTTATATAATTACGACCAATGCAAATTATTTTCATTTCTAGGAATTAAACTTTTTTTGTAATTTCATTTTTGTT
>UPTG01001528.1_pt1 | contig 17002 bp, 8 predicted proteins | sample 2160121 | NCBI WGS metagenome assembly UPTG01 (sample SAMN06266255, study PRJEB28933) | marine metagenome | isolation source: Columbia River Estuary | place: USA:Columbia River Estuary, USA | collected 2014-07-27
AGCTTAAAAACATCAAGTAGACTGTGTACAAATCTTTTTATGAATGCATCATAATTAAATGAGTACATAGAGTAATATGTATTGTTAGTGGATTTTTTTAAATTATATTTTTTAATAAATTCATATACGTCTTCATTGGTAAAAAATAATAAAACACTGCTGTAATTTTCTTTTAAGCTAGACAGTTTTTCTGTCATCAAGCAATTTCCAGACTTCATCAATAGAAATTTTGAATTGCTTATTTCATGTGTTGAATTGTTGAAAAAAACTTCTTTGGTGCCCTCTTGAAGAAAACTAAATGTGTTTTTATTTAATAAAATTTGTTGTTTAGAAATTTCTTTAACACTTTGGTAATTGTAGATTTCAATAGACAAAATCGGATTATATGATAATTCATCAGGAAGGGTAATTGTATGCATCAGTGATCTCTATTTCATAAAACTAAATGATTGATTGAAAACTCGCAAGTAATTGTTTGTGAAATTGTCACACAATTTTCTAAACTTTGATCAAAAAAAAACACCTCGTTTGAGGTGTTTTTTTTATAAAGTATTAACTTTTTAAGAATTTTCTGGAGTTGATGGTGTTTTAGGTGTTTTTGGTGGAGGAGGAACGTCAACATTTTTCTCTATAAATATGTCAACAGCATTACTTACCTCTTCTTCAGTTCCATTAAAACTCTGTTCTTTTGAAGTAGTTTTTCCATTTTCTGTTACTGAGTATGTAACCACAGCACTAAATGATCCATCATCATTTTTTGTCATGTTTACTCTCACATCTTTAATAGCTTCAGAATCTTGATCATTAGTAGTATTTACTGTAACTTCAATAGTTTCTGAATGCTCATTGTTTTCAGCACTATGCCCTCCTAAGATAGGAGCTATCACCAACCCTATCAAACAAGTTAGTTTAATTAGAATGTTCATAGATGGTCCAGAGGTATCTTTAAATGGGTCACCAACTGTATCTCCAGTTACCGCTGCTTTATGAGCCTCAGAACCTTTGTAAGTCATTTCTCCATTAATCTCAACACCTGCTTCAAAAGATTTTTTAGCATTGTCCCAAGCACCTCCTGCATTATTTTGGAAGATAGCCCATAATACACCACTAACTGTTACACCGGCCATATATCCTCCTAACATTTCAGCAATCGCTAAATTATCCATACCAAATAGCATTGGAACAAAAGCAATAACTAGTGGGAAACCGATAGTTAACAATCCAGGTAACATCATTTCTTTTAATGAAGCTTGTGTGGATATAGCAACACACTTATCGTATTCTGGTTTTCCAGTTCCTTCCATAATTCCAGGAATATCCTTAAACTGACGACGTACTTCTTGTACCATTTCCATAGCAGCTTTACCTACAGCATTCATTGCTAATGCAGAGAATACTACTGGTACCATACCACCCACAAATAACATGGCTAATACAGGTGCTTTAAAAATATTAATTCCATCAATTCCTGTAAATGTTACATAAGCAGCGAATAAAGCCAACGATGTTAATGCAGCAGAAGCAATGGCAAATCCTTTACCAGTTGCAGCTGTTGTATTACCTACTGAATCTAATATATCTGTACGCTCTCTAACAATTGGTTCTTGTTCACTCATTTCTGCAATACCACCTGCATTATCAGAAATAGGACCAAAAGCATCAATTGCTAATTGCATTGCTGTAGTGGCCATCATTGCAGAAGCAGCAAGAGCTACCCCATAAAATCCTGCAAAGAAGTAAGATGCCCAAATGGCACCTGCAAATAAGATTACTGAAGGAAAGGTGGAAATCATACCAGTAGCTAAACCAGCAATGATGTTTGTACCAGCTCCAGTGCTAGATTGTTGTACTATTTTTAAGATTGGAGATTTACCTAATCCTGTGTAATATTCTGTTACTGAAGAAATGACAGCACCAACCACTAAACCAACTAAAGTAGCAAAGAACACACTTGTTCTAGAAACTTCTTTTAAACCTTCTCCAAAAAATTCCATATTCATAGTTTCAGGAAGCATAAACATACACAACACATAACATGAAATAGCAACTAGTACAATTGAAGTCCAGTTTCCTATGTTTAAAGCGCCCATTACTTGAGCTTCTTTTGCGTCGTTGTCGTTAATTTTCACAAGCATTGTTCCTATAATAGAAATGATGATACCTGCGCCAGCAATTGCCATTGGTAATAAGATAGGTCCTATTCCTCCAAAGGCATCTGAAATACTCCCCCCCATGTCTTTAATTACATAGTTACCTAATACCATTGCAGCCAATACAGTAGCTACATAAGAACCAAATAAATCAGCACCCATACCAGCAACATCTCCAACATTATCTCCAACATTATCTGCAATTGTAGCAGGGTTTCTTGGATCATCTTCAGGAATTCCTGCTTCAACTTTACCAACTAAATCTGCACCTACATCTGCAGCTTTTGTATAGATTCCTCCACCAACACGTGCAAACAAAGCAATAGATTCTGCTCCTAAAGAGAATCCTGCAAGTGTTTCTAAAACAATGGTCATGTCCATTGTATTTGTCCATTCGCTTCCCATAAAGAACCAAAAGAAAAATATAAAGAATGATGTTAATCCTAAAACAGCCAAACCAGCAACTCCAAGACCCATAACAGTTCCACCACCAAAAGAAATTTTAAGCGCATTTGGTAAGCTAGTACGAGCTGCTTGTGTTGTTCTCACATTTGTTTTTGTAGCTATTTTCATTCCAATATTTCCAGCAAACGCAGAAAAGATGGCTCCAAAAATAAAAGCAACAACTATTAACCAATGTGTAGTTGGTACAACAAAAGATACTACAGTTAGTAAAACACTAACAATAATTACAAAGATTGCTAAAAGTTTATATTCTGCATTTAAAAATGCCAAGGCTCCTTCATAAATGTGATCTGAAATTTCTTTCATCTTTCCATCACCAGCGTCTTGTTTCATTACCCATTTTTGCTTGACTATCATGTAGACTAGTCCTAAAAGCGCCAAAGCTATTGGCATGTAAATCATCATTGATTCCATATTATTTTTTATTTTAATAATTTGCTCGGCAAAAGTAGTAAAATAGAGCCAAATAGAAAAGCCCTTTCACTTAGAATATGAAAGGGCTTAAATAAAATTTAGAATCAAGCTTTTTTTATTAAAAAGCCCACTTTTGTTAGAAGCTTTTATTCTTTTATTAATTTTTTTAGTGTAGACATTCCTTTTTTAGAATATATTTTAATCAAATACAATCCGCTAGACAAGTCTTCAATATTGTATATGGTAGTATTAGAATTGTATTCTTTCAACTTTTTTCCTAAAAGTGAATATATTTCAACTTTATTTAATTCAATTTGTGAGGAATTATTAATAGAAAACATAGTTGAACTAGGATTAGGAAATAACGTTAGGTTTTTGGCTAATGTAATGTCTATGGTCCCTAATGAACTACAATCACTTCCAACTTCGTAAGAGAAATATTTAGTTACTGCTAAACCTCCTGCAAAGGCAAACTTACAAGCATAACTGATAGTTTCTCCTTCAGTAAAACCACCTAACGTTTTTGTAAATACTAAACCTGATGTATTAGTCATAGGAGATTCGCTAAAAGGATTTTCTTCCCATAAATATGCGACAACACCATCCCTATCTGTATCTAATAATTCAAAAGTAAAAATTACATTTGTCCCAGAGGTTTCAAAGCTATAGTTGTAACCCGTACTGAATTCTCCTTGTGAAGCTTCAGAATCTGAACCAGAACATTGGGTGTTCTCGTCTGCTGATGTACTTATTTGAATAATAAAGGGGTTGTTTACTGCTTCATTTCCAGATAAATCAGAAGCTTCTACAGTAAACTGATATGCAGTTTCTGGTTCTAAATTATTGATAACTAAAGATTCTTCATTGCCTGAACTACCTGTTGCTGTAGTAGTCTCAGAACCATAACTTACCTCGTATGAGATTGTTCCTGAATCATCATTTCCATTCAAAAGTAATTCAATCGTTCTAGCTGTTACAGCTCCCTGAGTTACAAAAAAATCGGATGGAGCTTCAGTATCATCTTCTCCTGAACAATCATTTCCAACCACATAGCTAATGTATTTTGTTACAGCTAGTCCACCAGCAAAAGCAAATTTACATGCATAGCTGATCGTTTCACCTTGAGTAAGACCAGAGATGGTCTTAGAAAATGTTAAACCAGATACCTGATCCATTTGAGTTTCTGTAAATGGATTTTCTTGCCATAGGTATGCAACTACACCGGTTTTATCTGTATCTAACAGTGTGAATGAAATAGTTACGTTAGAACCTACAGTTTCAAAGAGTGCTTCATATCCTGTTGAGAAAGATCCTTGTTGAGCTTCATTAGATATTTCAGAACACGATGAAACTTCTTCCACAGAGATATTTATTATCTGAGACGATCCTTGGTCAGAAACATCATCTGTTGCAACCGCAGAAATTTGGTGATCACCAATTGCTACATTAGACCATAACAAAGTAAAAGGGTCTGAGGTATCTTCTCCTATTTTTTCTGTACCGTCATAAAATTCAACTAAGGTTACTGTACCGTCTAAATCTGATACGGTTGTAGTGATATTGATATCTGTGCCCTCTTCAAAAGAAGTTCCTTCATTTGGTGATGTTATGGATATAGATGGTGCTGAATTTCCTGTTTCGGAGACAATAACCAATACATCATCAAATGCATTATAACTTCCATCACTAACAGTTAATTTTATTTTATAAACCCCTTCTATTAAATTACTAATTTCAGGTGAAACTATTGAATTATTTGTAAAACTAATATTTGAGGGTCCGTAGATTTGTTCCCAATTATAAGTAATTGATTGTCCTTCAGGATCATTACTCAAGGATCCATTTAACGTAGCTGAAGTCTCTGGTAAAATAACAGTCACGTTTTCTCCTGCATCAGCTACAGGAGGTGAATAGGTGAGTGGACTTGCGTAAGAAAATGTCATTTCACCAATATTAAATTCTCCTTCATCTATGAATAGTCTTAAAATTTGTTCACCTTGTCTTAATTCTATATTTGATACATTTTTTGTAGACCAAGAATCCCAATCGCCTGTTGTTTGCATCACAATTGATGGACTTATAATATTTCCATCAACTTCAAAATGAAAAGGCCCACCTCCATTTGAATTTCCAGAAGCATATCGAAAACTCAAATCGTACAGCCCTGCTGTTTCAACATCAATAGAGTATTCTAGCCATTCTCCGGTGCTATTCCATCCTACAGTTGCACCTTCATTGCTTACTAACGCTGCATCTACATATTCGCTGGTTCTAAAATCACCTTCATTAATTTGAGACATGTCTAAATAGGAAATATTTTGACCAACCCCTCCTTCAAAATTGTCATAAAAACCTGCTTCAATAGTTCCTGGAATAGCAAAAGAAGTACCAGTATATGGAACTTGTTCACCTACTTGTACTGTGACTATATTAGACACATTAAATTCTTCATTAATATATATTTTTGCATACAATCCATGAACACCAAGTGTTAAGTCTTCTGCCACTATTTCATAAGGCGCTGTGAGGTCTTGTCCAATTAGACTAGCGCCATCAAAAAATTCAATTTTAGTAATTCCAGATCCAGTAGCTTCTAAAGATAGGTTTACATTTCCTCCGGGAAAAGCCTGGTTAAAGTTTGATGAAAGAACACCAGTCACATCAATATCTTTACTAGTAGCCATTTCATTAGCAGGAACATTTAGTGTGAAACCATCTGAAAATGTTACTAAGATGTCTTGATCTGAATAATTATGAGCTACATAGGTAAGTTCACCATCATTAATAAATGCTGCTGAGATAGGACAGTCTGAAGTAATGGAGGCATCTATTTGACCTAACGCATTCATAGAATGCAACCAATGGTATGTTTGGGCATCTGAAATACCAAATTTTAATGCTCTATTTGGATTTGAATCATATAAGTCTATTGCAGCTTGTGCATCAGTTAATGAAAGATATTTCCAATAGGTATCGTGCCATAAATTGGGGTTTTCTTCATTATTTAGAATTCCTGTGTTAGAGGTCATTTCATTCCATAGGGAAGAAGCGTAGTCTTGTTGATGACCTAAATATAGAGACCCTCCATGAATTGGGTACAATTCTATGCCATAGGATGCAGCTATATCTGATGTCCAGAAAGTTCCATTATCAAAAGAGTTACCCCATACTCTGGATACCAGGCTATACCCTTGTGAAAAAGGTGCCGTAGAAGCAGCAAAATTTTCATTATTTATGTCAAACCAATATTCTTCAACTGCTGTTTGTTCTGTTGTGTAGATGTAGATTCCTAAATCTCGTATTTCATCATTTTCTGTAATAGTTCCCCAATGAATTAAAGAAGATGCAAACTGCATACTTTCTGAAGTTGATTCTTGATCATTTCCATTTGGAAAAGTAGCAAATCCATTAGCCCAACTATGACCTGCATAAGGGCTGAAGTTTCTTAGAAAAGGAAAGTCTTCATCATTTCTATCGTAAGAGGCTGCATCACGAATTAAGATGTTAATCATATCTCCCCAATCTTCTGACCAACCAGGCTCAAATTGCTCCATAAATGCCGCCGCATGAATAAAATACCCCCAATGAAAATGATGATCATTAATATTGTTGTCTTGTCCATGACCTGCAGGATAGCCTATCATTGTAGACCAGTCATTATTGTAATAAAACATAAAAGCGACTTCTCCAGATTCTGCTTTTAACCAATCTTCAAGTCGATTTTTTATGGTTGCAATCATTTTATCTCTAGCTTCATCATCTCCAGTTTGATCTGCAATTCTTGCAGTTTGAATCATTCTGTTCATCATTTGACCTTCATTGTAAGAATCTGTCCATGATGCTAAGCCGTCATTTTCAATTTGTGAAATTTTTTCATCCATTTCTGATGGGCTAAAACCTTCACTATAATTTGCCAGGTATGGTAATGTTGGTAAAATTCCTTTAAAAGTATTTTCTACAGAGAAACTATTCCCTTTAAGGGTTTTTAAATTTCCTCTTACAGTACTGTAGGTATATTCATTGGGTGAGGGTGAGTTGGAAGCTAAATTATTCCATTGATGAGGGAGTAACCCTAATAACATATTTGTATTTACTCCTTCTTTAACTTCAGTTGTAACAGAAAATGATGAAGTAACTTTTGAGTTATTTTCATCAAAAGACCATGAGGTAATTGTGTTTAAAGGAAAAACATAGGCGTATTGTTTATATTCATCAACTAATGTGGTTACAGTTGAGGAACTTTCTGGTAACATTGCCATTGACCAATAATTTTCGTCATTTAATGAGGAACTAAAAATGGAACCATTTTGAGACCAAGTACTTCCAGTAGGAGCATAAAAAACAAAATCTTTTGTATTTGAGGCATTTTCAATAATGAGCACCTCATTTAAAATTGTTGCTGATCCAGAATTAACAGTTATTTCTACAATGTCAGAAGATCCTTTTGTAAAATATAGGAAGGGCATTCCAATTCCAGAAGTAACGTCTAAATTATGAGTACCATCATTCCAATTCATAGTAACTGTCCAGTCTGAATAATCAGACACAGTAGTCTTTGTTGTGTTCAATCCAGTTAAACCAACTTCTATAGGAGAGGAGTCTCCAATAACTCCCCATGGGATATGCGTTACTACCAATCCTTCATTGGTAGTTTTGAGAGTTATTGGGTAATTGAATAAATTATCTGCATGATTTTCTTTCACAAGTTTAGACCACCAATCATTAGTAGGTACAGGTTTTCCTATGGCATTTCCACTTAATTGTGGAGTACCTGATGGGTATCCATTTCTACCAGCTGAATCTGTTCCTGGAAAAGAAGTTGTGTAGCTACCATTTCCAATACTTACAGTCTGTGAATTCATAGTTTCTGACACTATAAAAAATAGAATAGTTATAAAAATGGTAGGAAAAATTTTAAAAAAAATATTCATTAAAGTTTGATTTGTTTGTTATTTACAAATCTATAGGATAAATTAGAAATGATTGTGTTTTGTACCAATACAAAAACACAACAAGAACATAAATTTAAAAATTGAAACCAGTAGTAAGAGTAACTCCAAGCTTACGAGCCCCTAGATTGTCTAAATAATTACCTCTAAAATTAACATCGAGTCGAAGTATTTTAAAAATATTACCAATACCAACACTATATTCATAGTAAGGTTTTTCTGTGGGTGCCAATAATGTTATCTGAGAGGGGTTATTTGTTGAATTCAATAGGATGTTTTCATCAGATAATTGACCCCACGCAGTTCTAAAACCAACAATTGCTCTAAGATTTAATTTTCTGATAAGAGGAACCCTGGCCAATAATCGACCATTAAAATTATGTTCTAAGTGGAAAGTAGTATACGTGTCTGTAACAAACTCATAAAAGTCTAGCTGATTAAATGTATTAAAAAAGGCAAAATAAGTTTGATTACCAGGAACAACACTCAATAAGCCCAAAGGAACTTCTCCAAATGTTTTTCCAGCTTCAAGAGAAGTTTTGAGCCTCCCAAACCCACCAATAAACCAGGGTTGAGAGTAAGAAAATTGAACTTTAGTGTAATCAAAGTCGCTATTAAAAAGGTTTTTACTACCCCGGGTAACTTGAAGAAATATATTTCTTAATTTATCACTATTTGTAGTCCTCTCTACACCGAAACCAGCTACTTTTCTTCCTGGATAATAATTGGCAGTAAAAATTGTTTCAAATTGTTTTATTTGCGATGAAATACCTGATGAGGATGATATATCATTATAATCTAAACTAAAAAACTCAGATGCAGAACTCAACGTTTTATAACTTCCAGAAATAGAAACAACAAAATTATTAAACGGTTCTGCTTGTAAACTAAGTTTTGATAAATTTACATTAGTTAGTCTGTTATTCTGTCCTGTTCCAATAACTGATGAAGAACCATCACTTCTTCCTAGAACATCTGTTGAAGCAGTTAAGCTAGACCCTATTTGCTCTACATCTCGTCTATTTCCCCCAGAAATAATCAGTCTATTTTTTTCATTTAAAATAGCCTTTCCTTGAAAACCATATTTAAATTTTTGATCTCTAAAGCCATAGGCCGTAAATGCCTCAAGCCTCCATGGGTCATCGTAACTAAAGTAAGTTCTACCACCACTTCTAAGACGAATTCCCTCAACATCGTTATATCCAAAGGTTGAAAATATAGGGCCATAATCAAAGTTTATTTTATCAAACTCAAAATATCCCGAAGAAAAAGTTGCTATTACATTAGATAAGTTATTGAATTTTCTGATAGTAGTAAGGGTATCTAACATAGTATAAATTCCCAACTCATCTTTATTTAATTTTTCAACTCTATTTTTTGTCCAGAATTCATCTGACTGATTGTATATTTTTTTATCAATTATATTATTAGAGGTTTCGTAAAAATTAGATTTTTTTACTTTGTTAAAAGAATAATTATTATAAAGAGTGGTTCTTTTACCATACAAACCTTTTGATTCCTCTTTCTTATTTATTGCAAAATCAGATAAAAAATAATCTCGTTTTAATAAAAATATAGAGTCATTAAGTATATCGAATTCTTGTTCAATATAGATTTCTTTTACCCAATTAATGTTGGCACTCTTGGATGCTTTCATATTAATCTCAGCGATAGCAAACGTAGTGTCATTTACCCAAAAGTCGCCTTTAAATGTTAGTTCATTTTTTCTTCTTGGATAGTAAATAATATTATAGCACCATTTATTTTTTATGAATGCACTATCAGATAAAAAATAATTATAATTATTAATTCCTGTTTTAGAGAGTGGACTCACAAAACTTTTATAAAATAATTTTATATAATTATCATAAATGTTATAGTCATTGTATAAATCGTCAATAAAATTAATAATTGCTTGATTATTGCTAAAGCCAGTATTTTTATTTCCTCTAATTGTTTCTTTTTCTTTGTTTAGTGTATTGTCTCCAAATACCTCGGATACAGATTCATTTAAAAAAACTGGAAGGTATGTTTTACCAGTAATTGCTGATGTGTCTATGTTTTTAAATACAAATTGCATTCCTCGGAATAAACTTTTTTCTTTGAAGGTGCTGTCAATGGTATTAAGGTCAAATTCAACTTTTTCATATTTTTTATAATTATATTGATTGAATTTTTTTAAACCATTTTGTCTTCTTTTTTTCCAAATTTTTTCCAATATTGAGATAGCAGGATTATTTTTTTTTGGTTGCTTTCCAACAGCTATGACAACTTCATTTAAAGTATTGGTTTCCTCCTTAATAATAAGTTTGAGATTAAATGTTACTTTTTTTGATAATTCAATTTCTAAATTTTCATATCCAATAAAAGAAACAACTAGTTGAGACCAATTTTTTTTGGATTCTAGATAAAACTTTCCATTTTCATCAGTAATAGTTCCCTCGATAGATCCTTTAAAAAGAATTGTAGCAAACGCTACTGGTTCATTTGCTTCATCAAAAACATAACCACTAACTTTTGTTTGAGCATAACTATGCCAAAAAGATAAAATCAGTATGAGGATTATAAGGGTCTTTTTTTTCATAACAGGAAAAACTTCATCAACTAATATGCCAATGGAGTTTATAAGGGGGTTAAAAAAATAATTTTATTTTATCTAAGAACTTCTTTTACAGCCGTTACCACATCCTTACTGTTTGGTATCCAGGCCTCTAGTAAAACTGGAGAATAAGGAGCAGGAGTGTCTGCAGTAGTAATTCTTTTTATGGGAGCATCTAAGTAATCAAAAGCTTCATCTTGTATCCTAAATGTGATTTCTGAAGCAACACTGGCAAAAGGCCAAGCTTCTTCCAATACTACCAGACGATTTGTTTTCTTAACAGATTTAATAATGGCATCATGATCCATTGGTCTTACAGTTCTTAGGTCAATAATTTCTATTGAAATTCCTTCTTTCGCAAGTTCATCAGCAGCCTTGTAAGCTTCTTTAATAATTTTACCAAAAGAAACCACAGTCACATCTGAACCTTCTCTTTTGATATCTGCAACTCCAATAGGTATGATATATTCTCCTTCTGGAATTTCCATTTTATCTCCATACATTTGTTCAGATTCCATAAAAATAACTGGATCATCATCTCTAATTGCTGCTTTTAATAAGCCTTTTGCGTCATATGGGTTAGACGGTACAATAACTTTAAGCCCAGGAGTATTAGCAAACCAATTTTCAAAAGCTTGAGAGTGGGTAGCACCTAACTGGCCAGCTGAAGCTGTTGGACCACGAAAAACAATGGGACAATTAAATTGCCCACCTGACATTTGTCTTATTTTTGCAGCATTATTGATAATTTGATCAATACCAACAAGAGAAAAGTTAAATGTCATATATTCAACAATAGGTCTATTACCATTCATAGCAGATCCTATAGCAATTCCAGCAAAACCTAATTCGGCAATGGGAGCATCAACAACTCTTTTTTCACCAAACTCATCTAGCATTCCTTTACTAGCTTTGTAAGCACCATTATATTCTGCTACTTCTTCTCCTATTAAATATATGCTTTCATCTGAGCGCATTTCTTCACTCATGGCCTCGCAAATAGCTTCTCTAAACTGAACTGTTTTCATGTATTACTCTCTCTTAGTTGTTTATTGAATTGCAAAAATAAGGAAAAAATGAGTAAATAAATCTACTTTTAGTAGCTAAAATCGATAACGTTTTCTTTGTAAAAATTATTTTTTTTAAATTATTTTTACAATCTATTTTTCAATAAGTTAGAGCTTTAGCTTGATTTTTTTTTAAGATTTAAAATAATTTTCTCTTTTTTGGATGTAAAGTAAATAGACGTTTTTCTTTACTTCTTTACTTTTTTAATTTTATTCAATATTGAAAACGAAAAAAATACTATGCATGCATAGTATTTTAATAATTTGTAGTATCTTCGTATCATCAAAATAAAAATTAAATTTAAATGAAAATATTAGTATGTATTAGCCATGTTCCTGATACCACTTCAAAAATTAACTTTACTGATAATGATACCAATTTTGACACCAATGGTGTGCAATTTGTGATCAATCCGTATGATGAATTTGTCTTAACAAGAGCCATGTGGTTTAAAGAAAAACAAGGAGCTGCAATAACTGTTGTAAATGTTGGATCTGCTTCAACAGAGTCTACATTAAGAAAGGCATTAGCCATAGGAGCAGACAATGCCATTAGAGTTAACGCTGATCCTAAAGATGGAATGTCTGTGGCAAAAGAAATTGCTGCTGTAGCCAAAGAGGGAGGGTATGATTTAATTTTAGCTGGTAAAGAATCTAGTGATTATAATGGACAAATGGTTCCAGGTATGGTAGCGGCTCTATTGAATTATAACTTTGTAAACGGATGCGTTCAAATGGATGTAGATGGAACTAGTGTATCAGCCACTAGAGAAATTGACGGAGGAAGTGAATCATTACAAACTAGTTTACCCTTAGTAGTTGGAGGTCAAAAAGGAATTGTTGAAGAGTCCGATTTACGCATTCCAAATATGAGAGGTATTATGATGGCTCGAAAAAAACCATTAAGTGTTTTAGAGTCTACCAACTCTGATAATGCTACAAATTCAGTGTCCTTTGAAAAACCAGCACCTAAAGGAGCTGTTAAACTTGTAGACGCTGAGAACATTGATGAATTAATTAATTTATTACACAACGAAGCAAAAGTAATTTAATCATAAGAAAAAAAGAAATATGTCAGTTTTAGTATACGCAAGTTCTTCAGACGGAAAATTCAAGAAATCAGCATTTGAGGTTGTTTCTTATGGAAAAAAAGTTGCCGAAGAATTAGGAACCAAGCTCATAACATTAACTATTAATGCAAATGATGCTTCAGAATTACAAAATTATGGAGCAGATACAATTGTGTCTGTAAACAATGCAGCATTAAATGAATTTAATGCAAAAGAATACGCCTCTGTTATTCAACAGGTTGCTGAGTCTAAAGAATCAAAAGTTGTTGTTATAGATTCTAGTATTGATGGAATCTATGTTGGGCCATTAGTCTCAGTAGCATTAAATGCTGGTTATGCATCTAATGTTGTAGATGCACCAAGTTCAATAAGTCCTTTTGTTGTAAAAAGGAAAGCTTTCTCAAACAAAGGATTTAACAATACGGAAATCACAACAGAAAATAAAGTAATTGGTGTAGCTAAAAATTCATTTGGAATTCATGAAAATTCTGTCACTGCATCAGTTGAAAATTTTGAAGCATCAGTTTCTGAACTAGGTGTAAAATCTACAAGTATAGACAAAGCTGTAGGTAAAGTAACCATTGCAGATGCAGATGTAGTAGTTTCAGCTGGTAGAGGTTTAAAAGGTCCTGAAAATTGGGGAATGGTAGAGGAGTTGGCAGATGTTTTAGGCGCTGCCACAGCCTGTTCTAAACCTGTTTCTGATCTAGGATGGAGACCACACGGAGAACATGTTGGACAGACTGGAAAGCCAGTTGCCACAAACTTATATATTGCTATTGGTATCTCTGGAGCAATACAACACTTAGCTGGAATTAATGCGTCTAAGGTAAAAGTAGTAATCAATACAGATCCTGAGGCTCCTTTCTTTAAAGCAGCTGATTATGGTATTGTAGGAGATGCTTTTGAGGTTGTGCCAAATTTAATTAGTAAACTCAAAGATTTTAAAGCGCAAAACTCATAATTTTTAGTAAATTGTGCTCAAATAAGAGCTGTCTAATTTTGGTAGTTTCCACAAATTAGACAGCTTTTTTAGTTAGATTCATGAGTTTGATAAAATTAACAATAAAAGGGATCTCCTACAGCCAGACTCAAAGTGGTGCTTATGCTTTGGTGTTAAGTGAAATGGAGGGTAAGAGAACATTACCAATAATAATTGGTGCTTTTGAGGCACAGTCTATAGCCATAGCGTTAGAAAAAGAAATTAGACCGCCAAGGCCGCTAACACATGACTTATTTAAAACATTTTCTGAAAGATTTAAAATCACTGTAAAACAGGTTATTATACACAAGTTAGTTGATGGAATTTTCTTCTCTAGTTTAATTTGTGAGAAAGATGGAGTAGAAGAAATTATAGACACAAGAACTTCAGATGCAATTGCTATAGCTATTCGTTTTCTAGCTCCTATTTATACCTATGAGAATATTTTAGACAAAGCAGGTATTTATTTGAAAGTTGAGGAGGAAATTGCTATCAAGGAAATCCTAGAGCCTGAGGCGATTCAGGTAACAATTGATCAAGCAGACTCCTCGAGTTCCTCAAATTTCAGTAAATATTCTATACAGGAGCTACATGACCAATTAAAGGAAGCTGTTGACAATGAAAATTATGAGAAAGCTGCAAAAATTAGAGACGAAATAAGTAAACGATCATAAACTATGAAAAAATATATTACAGGAATCCTTTTTCTTATTTCATTAATTACAGTAGGACAAACAATTGAAAAAAAATGGAAATTTGAATCTATCAAAAATAATAGTGGAGTTTCCTTAGTTAATGTAAATCCATCTGATTCATTCAGTTTAAAAGATGGTGAATTCAATTATTCTTTACTATCAAAAGATAGTTTGGTAGCTAAAGGAAGCTACATTCATCAGAATAACCTTTTAACTTTAAATTATTCTTTACCAAAAGACACCGTTCGTAGTTATAAAATTGTTGGGATAACAGATTCTATTTTAACGTTATCTGAAAATGAAACTATATATTCTTTTAGCGCAATAAAAAAATCCAAAGAAATAGCTGCAACTGAAGCTAAAAATAAAATACTTCCTAGCAAGGGTTTTTCAGTGAATAGCCTTTGGAGAGGAGTATTAGGAATGTTTGTGTTATTAATTATCTCATTCTTATTTAGTGCTAATAGAAGAGCTGTAGATTGGAGGAAAGTTGGAATTGGTTTATCTATTCAATTAATCATAGCTATAGGAGTCCTAAAAGTAAATTTTATTCAAACTATATTTAATTTTATAGGAAGTATTTTTATTGAAATATTAGAGTATACCAAAGCAGGTAGTGAGTTCTTATTTGCGGGTATGATAAGTGATATGGATAAGTTTGGTTATATTTTTGCTTTTCAAGTATTGCCTACTATTATCTTTTTTTCTGCACTAACATCTTTATTATTTTATTTAGGAGTTATTCAATGGTTAGTTAAAATTTTAGCTAAAATTTTATCAAGATTTTTAGGGATATCAGGAATGGAAAGTTTATCTGTAGCGGGTAATATTTTTCTAGGACAAACTGAAGCACCTCTTCTGATTAAGGCATACTTAGAAAAAATGAATAAGTCTGAAATGCTGTTGGTAATGGTAGGAGGAATGGCTACTGTTGCTGGTGCTGTTTTAGCAGCCTATATTGGATTTTTAGGAGGTGGTGATAAGGCCTTAGAATTAGTTTTTGCTAAACATTTATTAGCAGCTTCTGTGATGGCTGCTCCGGGTGCCATTGTAATTTCTAAAATTTTATATCCACAAACTCAAAAAGTAAATACAGATGTTACAGTTTCTCAAGATAAAATTGGATCAAATATTTTAGATGCGATTGCAAACGGTACTACAGAGGGTCTAAAATTAGCAGTTAATGTGGGGGCAATGTTATTAGTTTTTGTTGCAGTAATAGCAATGCTTAACGGGGTTCTTGGATTTTTTGGAGGTTTTGATGGTGTAGAATATCTTGGATGGGAAATTACTTCATTGAATGAAATCATAGCAAATAATACATTATATGAAGGTCTTTCAATTGAATTTATTCTTGGATATGCTTTCGCACCTTTAATGTGGTTAGTTGGTGTTGCTAGTGACGATATGACGCTTATGGGTCAGCTTTTGGGAATTAAATTAGCAGCTAGTGAATTTATAGGCTATATTCAATTAGCAGAGCTTAAAAACGTAGCAAACACCATACATCTTACTCATAACAAATCAGTTATTATGGCCACTTATATGCTATGTGGTTTTGCAAATTTTGCATCTATTGGTATTCAAATAGGAGGAATAGGATCTTTAGCTCCAGGACAAAGAAAAGTATTATCTGAGTTTGGTATGAAGGCATTGATTGGAGGAACTATTGCTTCTTTAATGTCTGCAACTATTGCAGGAATGATTATTGGATAATCTATAAACAAATCGTTGATAACTTTATTACATTAAATGAAGCTTTAATTCAAAAAAATTGAAGCTTTATTTATTTTTGATATACCAAGAAATGAATCAATTATGAAGCAATACCATGACTTAGTAAAACATGTTTTAGAAAACGGAAACGAGAAATCAGATAGGACGGGCACAGGTACTAAAAGTGTCTTTGGATACCAGATGCGATTTGATTTAAGTAAAGGTTTTCCTATGGTTACTACAAAAAAATTACACTTAAAATCTATAGTATATGAATTATTGTGGTTTATAAAGGGTGATACTAATATTCAATATTTACAAGAAAATGGTGTTAGAATTTGGAACGAATGGGCAGACGATAATGGAGATTTAGGTCCTGTTTACGGTCATCAGTGGCGTAACTGGAATAGTGATGATATAGATCAATTAAAAGAAGTTATCAAAACTTTAAAAAATAACCCTGATAGTAGAAGGATGTTAATCTCAGCTTGGAACCCAAGTGTATTGCCAGATAATTCAGCCTCTTTTTCAGAAAATGTGGCCAATGGAAAAGCAGCCCTACCACCATGTCATGCATTTTTTCAATTTTATGTATCTGAAGGGAAGCTATCTTGTCAACTTTATCAAAGAAGTGCAGACATCTTCTTAGGGGTGCCGTTTAATATAGCATCTTATGCACTATTTACAATGATGATGGCTCAAGTTTGTGGTTATGAAGTAGGAGAGTTTATCCATACATTCGGGGATGCTCACATTTACAGTAATCACTATGAACAACTAGAATTACAATTATCTAGAGAAGCTAGACCATTACCAACAATGAAAATAAATCCTGAAATCAATAGTATTTTTGATTTTACTTTTGATGATTTTGAGCTTTTAAATTATAATCCGC
>UPTG01001537.1_pt1 | contig 16939 bp, 15 predicted proteins | sample 2160121 | NCBI WGS metagenome assembly UPTG01 (sample SAMN06266255, study PRJEB28933) | marine metagenome | isolation source: Columbia River Estuary | place: USA:Columbia River Estuary, USA | collected 2014-07-27
CGGCGATTTGCCTATTTTTCGCGACGTTAGACCCCTATTCGCCGCATTATTCCCGTTACTATCCCCCATCACACGATGCTCTAAGGCGATGCAGGTCGTTCGCGACGCGTCGACAAAGTCGGCTAAGAGGACCCTCGACCCGACAGGCAATTTCCCCGGCGCGATCACGCACCGGCAACGCAGGGCGCAAACACCATCTTCACACCGTCCTGACACCGAGCTGGTAGTGCCTCCCTGCAGGGCAGGGTCATGACTCCACCTGTGCGCCCTTCTTATCCCCCGCCTCGGCTTACCTCAACCACCGCGACGTGCACCACAACGCGCCCGAAATAACGATGCCGGCGACACGAGCTGCAAGCCCTGTCGAGAGCCTGTGATCCGCTTCGTCTCCTTACTCAATGGTTAATAAATGTGCAGTGTGGGTTCCCGATTCGCCCTACCTCTATTACACTCTCACCTCGACTCTTTGCCCCTCGAAACTGAGCCCTTCCCAATGCACATTGGCGGCCTAAAGCCCTACAACAACGTCTTTCTTGCGCCCATGGCCGGCGTGACAGACCTGCCGATGCGCGAGCTCGCCATCGAAACCGGTGCTGGATTAGCAGTGGGCGAGATGTTGTCAGCAGATCTCAGTTTGGCCCAGACCCACAAGACACAACTAAGGCAACAGCACAGTGACAGTGCAGGACTCCGTGCGATACAGATAGTGGGCTACGAACCGATTCAGCTCGCCAACGCGGCGCGGCTCAATGTCGCGTTGGGCGCAGATATGATTGATATCAATATGGGCTGCCCTGCCAAAAAAGTCTGCCGGCGAGCCGCAGGCTCTGCGCTGCTTGCTGATGAGCAGCTCGTTGAACAGATTCTAAATGCCGTTGTCGACGCAGTGCCCGTCCCAGTAACACTGAAGATCCGCACCGGCACCGATCATAATCACCGCAATGGCGCTGCGATTGCTCGTATTGCAGAGCAGTCCGGCGTCCAAATGCTGACCGTGCATGGCCGCACTCGCGCTGACCGGTTTAAAGGATCAGCCGAGTACGACACGATCGCCGCTATTGTCGACGCCGTCTCGATACCGGTCATCGCAAACGGTGATATCGATTCCGCAGACAAAGCAAGAATGGTGCTGAACCAAACCGGCGCTGCGGGCGTCATGATTGGTCGTGCGGCCCAAGGACAGCTGTGGCTACCCGGCACTATCGCTCGCGCATTGGAACACCGCATCGGTGACCAAAGCACACCTCACATCAGGGGCCACTCGCCAGAGTTGACGCCCTCAGTGGCTCAGCAACTGACGTTGCATCACCGTCATCTAGCGCGACTGCATGCGTTTTATGGCGATTTCTTGGGCACCCGCATCAGCCGGAAACATCACGCTTGGTTTCTGGCGTCCCTGGTTAGACAAAACGTGATCGGGGCACAAATCGCCCTAGGACACCGACAACAATTTAATCAACTACCCAATCCGGCAACACAAGATGCGGCTCTGCAACGCTTGTCTGACCACTTGTTGGGCATCGAAGGACACATGGCAGCATGACGGCACGCAAGATAACTGCTGCTGAACCGATCAGTGCCCGTCGTCAATCGGGGCCACCTCCCCTCAAAGACAGTGCAGCTGACGCCATTGCGCACTTTTTAGCCACGCTGGATGGTGAGTCCTGCATCGATTTATATGACATGGTGTTGCGCCAGATAGAGGAGCCCCTATTAAGGGAGGTTCTCGATTACACACAGCACAACCAAAGCCACGCTGCCACCATGCTCGGCCTAAACCGAGGCACGTTGCGCAAAAAGCTTCGTCAGTACGGCCTAATATCTGAGCCAGAGTCCGTTCAGCCCAAAAAAAAATCACGCCAGTCGCACACCACCCCCACTAAAAAACCTGCCAGAAGGAAACGATAGATGTCGAGTGACGCCGGGCTCGCCCCCCTGAAAAGAGCCCTCATCAGTGTGTCAGATAAAACCGGCATTGTTGACTTCACTCGCGCGCTCATCGAGCACGGCGTGGAGATATTATCGACCGGCGGAACCTGTCGGCTGCTGCGTGAAGCGGGACTCGCGGTGACCGAGGTATCGGACCATACGGGCTTCCCCGAAATGATGGATGGCCGAGTGAAAACCTTACATCCAAAAATTCACGGCGGTATTTTGGGTCGCCGAGGGGTCGATGATGGTGTCATGACAGCGCACGACATCCCGGCCATTGATCTGGTTGTCGTCAATCTCTACCCCTTCGAAGCCACGGTAGCGCGCCCTGACTGCACACTGGCAGACGCCGTCGAGAATATTGATATTGGCGGTCCTACGATGGTCCGAGCAGCTGCCAAAAACCATCGTGATGTGGCGATACTCGTCGCGACACAAGACTATGCGGCGATTCTTGAAGAGCTGACCGAACACAGCGGGCACACCACCTTAAAGACCCGTTTTAATTTAGCGATTCGGGCCTATGAGCATACAGCTGCCTACGACGGCATGATCGCCAACCACTTCGGTTGCCTCGTTGAGGGCGGTTCCGCTGATTACCCGCGCACCTTCTCACTCCAATTAGAAAAAGTGCAGGAGATGCGTTACGGCGAGAACCCCCATCAAAGCGCAGCGTTTTACCGCGAAGCCGTGCCAAAGGAAGTGGGCATCAGCAGTGCTAAGCAATTACAAGGCAAAGCACTGTCTTATAATAATGTGGCCGATACCGACGCCGCGCTGGAATGCGTCAAGAGCTTCAGTGAGCCCGCCTGTGTCATTGTAAAACACGCTAACCCCTGTGGGGTTGCCGTGGCAGATACGCTGGCAAATGCCTACGACCTCGCGTTTCACACTGACAGCGAATCCGCGTTTGGCGGCATCATTGCCTTTAATCGAGAACTCGATGCCGATACGGCGAGCGCCATTGTCGAACGACAATTTGTTGAAGTCATCATTGCACCTGCCGTGTCCGATGGCGCCCAGTCGATTATTGGACAAAAAGAAAACGTCCGTTTGCTGCAAACAGGCGACTGGTCGGCACCGGTTCCAACGCGCGACTTTAAACGCGTCAATGGCGGTCTGCTGGTTCAAGATCGAGACGATGGCATGATCGATCGCGACAAACTGAACACAGTTACCCAAAGAGCGCCCACTGAGGCCGAGTGGGCTGACCTGCTATTCGCCTGGAAAGTGGCCAAATTTGTAAAGAGTAATGCCATCGTCTATGCCGCCAATCAACGGACTATCGGTGTTGGTGCAGGTCAAATGTCCCGGGTGAATTCGGCTCGTATTGCTGCGATCAAAGCGGAGCACGCTGGTTTATCCGTCGAGGGTGCCGTCATGGCGTCTGATGCCTTCTTCCCCTTTCGTGATGGCATTGAGAACGCGGCTGCACGGGGCATTGCCGCGGTCATTCAGCCGGGTGGCTCGATGCGCGACGAGGAAGTCATTGCCGCAGCGAATGAAGCAGGAATAGCGATGGTCTTTACCGGAATGCGTCACTTTAGGCACTGAGGTCAGCAGCGATGAATATTTTAGTTGTCGGTGGAGGCGGGCGAGAGCACGCTCTGGCGTGGAAGCTTGCCGAGCCCGCCTATGTGAACTGCGTTTATGTTGCACCGGGTAATGCCGGAACAGCGACCGAAGCCAAGTTACAGAATATCGATTTAGACCCGCTAGACATTGCCGGTCTCGCGGCCTTTGCGACCGAGAATGACTGTGCTCTGACGGTCATTGGACCGGAGGCGCCGCTGGTCGCGGGTATTGTGGATCACTTTACTGCAGCAGGCTTACCCTGTTTTGGGCCGACACGCGGCGCAGCGCAACTCGAAGGCAGTAAGTCTTTCAGCAAAGACTTTCTCGCACGACACCACATTCCTACCGCGGCCTATGCGGTCTTTAGCGAGCTCGACCCCGCACTCGCCTATGTTCGCGAGCAGGGGGCCCCTATTGTTGTCAAAGCCGACGGGCTTGCCGCCGGCAAGGGTGTCATCGTCGCGATGACCCTTGAGGAGGCAGAAGAGGCCATTCGCGACATGCTCGCGGACAACAAATTTGGTGACGCCGGCGCACAGGTGGTGATCGAGGGTTTTCTTGAGGGAGAGGAAGCCAGTTTTATTGTGATGGTGGACGGGGACAACGTGTTACCGATGGCCACCTCCCAAGACCATAAAAGAATCGGCGACGGTGACACGGGACCCAACACCGGCGGCATGGGCGCCTACTCGCCTGCACCCGTTGTGACAGCCCTCGTCTACCAGCGCATTATGGAGCGCGTTATTCTACCCACCGTGAAAGGAATGGCAGAAGAGGGTCACTCCTACACCGGGTTCCTTTACGCCGGGTTGATGATCGATGCCGATGACAACCCCTCGGTCATAGAATTCAATTGCCGCTTTGGTGACCCCGAAACCCAACCCATACTGCAGCGGCTACAAAGTGACTTGGTGTCTCATTGCCAATCTGCGTTGGAGGGGACACTCGACACTGCGGTGGCGCAGTGGGATCCCCGTCCTGCAGTGGGTGTTGTTTTAGCGGCGGGGGGTTATCCCAATGCTTATGAAAAAGGTCATGCCATTGCCGGTCTCGATACGCCTTGGCCTGCAACCACCAAGGTATTTCATGCTGGCACTCAGACTCAAGACGGTAATATCGTGACTCACGGTGGGCGCGTGTTGTGTGTCAGCGCACTGGGCAACACCATTGAGGAAGCCATCCAGTTGGCCTATGCAGGTGTCGATCACATCAATTGGCAAGATATGATTTTTCGCCAAGACATTGGCTGGCGCGCGATAGATCGCTAAGCTTGAGCCATGACAGTTAAAACAACATTGGAACAGCGTTCGCTGACGGGCCTCGATCGCTTCATCAGCGGCGTCGATAATCGGCTGCGTCAACTGACCGGACAGTCCAACCAAAGCCCGGCTTCCTCACGACCGTCCCCTGCGTTAGCGCATCAAGAGCCGCCCTTGAGTGCGCGCGAGCGCGATCATGCAGGCGCTCTGATGCGAGTGAATCATACGGGCGAGGTGTGCGCCCAAGCGCTGTACCAAGGCCAAGCGCTCGCCGCGCGATCAGATGCCACCCGACAGAGCTTGCTGAGCGCCGCACAAGAAGAGGCGGATCACCTCGCTTGGTGTGAAACACGGTTACAGGAGCTAGACGCCAAACCGAGTCGGCTCAACCCCCTCTTCTATGCGGCCTCCTTCGCGCTCGGAGCCATCACCGCCGTCGCAGGCGATAAAGTCAGTCTCGGCTTTGTGCACGCCACCGAAGAGCGTGTTGCCGGACACTTGAGAGCACATCTGAAATCGCTGCCAGGCGAGGACCGGAAGTCACAGTTGATCCTGCAACAAATGCTGGCCGATGAAGAGCGTCACGGCGAAGAAGCACTAGCGCTGGGGGGCCAAGAGTTTGCGCGTCCAATCAAAGACGTCATGACCCTGGCCAGTCAGGTCATGACGCGGACCACCTATTGGATCTAATCTAAATTAGGAGGGCGTTGCTGCTTCCTCAATACTGTGGCTGTGTGTCACTGCCACCCCCGCATTAGCAAACATGATGGAGGCCGAGCAGTACTTTTCAGCTGAGAGTGCGACGGCGCGCTCAACTTGTGCCTCGCGCAACCCCCACCCGGTTACCACAAAGTGAAGCCTCATCGTGGTAAAAACAGCGGGCACGGCGTCTGCTCGGTCAGCATGAAGCTCAACGCGGCAATCGGTCACCTGCTGCCGCGATTTTTTTAACATGCTCACCACATCATAGAGCGCACACCCCCCTGTACCGAGCAGCAACATCTCCAAAGGGCGGAGTGACTGGTTACGTCCACCCAAATCTTCAGGGCCGTCCATGACAACACTGTGCCCCGACCCCGACTCGCCGATAAACATTGCGTCGTCGAGCCACTTCACCGTTCCCTGCATGTTGCTTACTCTCCTATCGCGCTAAATCTTAAGACCGCTTCATACTCAAAAGGCGCCGACTGTCACCGGACGCTGTGGTGACCTCACCGCGTTATCGTTATCGCCCTATCACACGAGCCCTGCCACTCACGCCATTTCACTAACGCAATCACCACCAGAACAATCACCACCGTTGGTCAGCTCGGTGCGCCGCCCTGATAACCTGCTACTGAGTGCGTTGTGCCGTTAGCATGGCGGGCTCAGTGGCTTCGCCGAGATTGATCGCGTTAATCCCTCTCAGGGAACGCAATCCACGCAGTGGCTCGTATCAATCGCGGCGCGCGTTAACGCTCAGCAAAAAATGCGGCGAGGGCCGCACCCGGATCGGCTGCGCGCATAAAGGTCTCGCCAATTAAAAACGTATGGACGCCTTTGGCACGCATCTCGACGACTTGAGAGGCAGTATTGAAGCCGCTCTCCGTGACCACCTGCACTCCCGCAGGGATCCGATCCAATAAGCGATAGGTCGTCGCTAAACTCGTTTCAAAGGTATGCAAGTCCCGATTGTTGATACCGATCAGATCACCACCCAGAGTTAACGCTTCATCCAACTCGGCCTCGTTGTGGACCTCGACCAACACATCAAGACCCGCGTCACTGGCACAATCATAGAGGTCTTTTAACTCGGGCAATTCAAGACACGCGACAATCAGTAGGATGGCGTCGGCACCTAAGGCCCGAGCCTCCCAAATTTGGTAGGGATCCAGCGTGAAGTCCTTGCGCAGCACTGGCAAGTGGCAGGCGGCTCGCGCTGACTGCAGGTAAGCATCTGCCCCCTGAAAAAAGTCGATGTCTGTCAGTACCGACAAACAGGTGGCGCCGCCTTGCTCATAACTTGCAGCAAGTTCGGCAGGCACAAAATGCTCGCGAATAACGCCTTTGCTGGGGCTGGCTTTCTTAACCTCAGCGATAACCGCCGCACCACCCTCTTCCGCCCGTTGCGCCAACGCCCGTCGAAAGCCTCGAACCGGCGACGCATCAGCAGCCATCACCTGAAGCTGAGACAAGGATCGTTCTTTTTGACGCTCGATGATCTCTTCTCGTTTACGCTCAAAAATCTTCTTGAGCACGGTCGGGGCGGCCAACTTAGTATTCATAGTGAGGAATCCGATCCTGCTGAGGGAGACAGGTCTTGCGTAAATGCCACAAACCGCGCGAGCTGCCCTGCGGCTTCACCTGACGCGAGGACCGTTTCGGCACGCGCCACGCCATCCGCTAAGCTATCAACCAATCCCGAAATATAGATTCCAGCACCCGCATTCAGCGCCATCATCGACCGCGCCTTCTGGCTGGCTTGCGACGCATCGTTATCGAGTGCTGAGCGAATCAACGCCGCAGAGGCCTCGGCAGTTGAGACCTGCAAACCATCGAGGGTGCCATAACCGTGGCCTAATGCCGCCGGGTCAATCGTAATGGGCGCAATATTGCCGGCCTTCAACTCAACGCCGTGTGTTGGCGCGGCAATCGAAATTTCATCTAGACCGTCGTCACTGTGTAAGACCAGTGCGTGCACGCTGCCCAGCTGATCCAGTGCACGAGCCAACGGCTCACACAGAGCAGGGTCGTAGACACCCAATACTTGGCGCTTAACGCCTGCGGGATTTGTCAGCGGGCCTAAAATATTAAAAATAGTCCGTAGCCCCAGTTCCCGTCGGGGGCCAATGGCATGTTTCATGGCGCCGTGGTGAACCGGCGCAAACATAAAGCCCAGACCCACCTCACTAATACAGCGCTCAATTTGCATCGGCGTGAGGCTGAGACTCACGCCAAGGGTCTCCAAGACATCAGAGGAACCGCTACTGCTCGAGACCGATCGGTTACCGTGCTTAGCGACCCGTGCACCCGCAGCAGCGACCACAAAGGTAGCCGCTGTCGAGACATTGAATAGGTTTGCACCATCACCACCAGTGCCCACCAGGTCGATGAGGTGGGTCTCATCGACCTGCACCGGGATCATTAAATCGCGCATCACCTCAGCCGCACCGGCAATTTCTTCGATGGTCTCGCCGTTGATGCGCAATGCCACTAACCAGGCGCCAATTTGTGCTGGCGTCGCCTCTCCCGTCATCACTTGCATCATGACCTTACGCATCTGATCGCGCGTCAAGTGCTCGCCGGCGACAAGGTGATTAATGGCGTGTTGCAGTGTCATCAATGGGAAGTCCTTCAAACGATTAGGCGCAGCGGGCTAGAAAACGATCCAACATGTCATGACCGTGTTCGGACAAGATCGATTCAGGGTGAAATTGCACGCCTTCCACATCCAGCTCGCGATGCCGCAACCCCATGATCGCTTCTTGCGCGCCATCGGCCGTCTCAGTCCAGGCCGTCACTTCAAGACAGTCTGGCAAAGTATCGGGGTCAACCACCAAACTGTGATAACGCGTCGCCGTTAACGGAGTCGGCAATGCCTCAAAGACGCCAACGCCAGTGTGATGAATGGGACTGGTCTTACCGTGCATGACCGACGGGGCACGAATAATCTGGCCGCCATACACCGCGCCAATGCTCTGCTGGCCAAGGCAAATGCCCAATATCGGCATGTGACCCGCAAAGTGATCAATCACTGCCATCGAAATACCCGCCTCTTTGGGTGAGCAGGGACCAGGCGAGATACAAATACCCGAAGGCGCCTTGGCCTCAATCTCTGAAAGCGTCAACGCATCATTGCGGTAGACCTCTACCTCCGCGCCCAACTCCCAAAGATATTGGACGACATTCCAAGTAAAAGAGTCGTAATTATCAATCATCATAATCATGGGGAACCACACTAGCGCGCCAAACAAGCGGTTGGAAGCGTCGTTTTACGCTATCCAGTCCATAAAGGCACTCGCCAAACACAAAGATCGACAAAAAAAGCGAGAAATGTCGTCAAATGAAGCTAAATCCCACAAAATATTGGGCGTTAGCAAGTTATCGAGGGCTTTATTGGAGGTAACCCCATCACCCAAGGCGATGAGCGGCCGTAACCCCTCATAAACCCTCGATAGCGGCTTCAACTGACCTATCGAACTTCCCAAGCAAGCTGCAACCGGCACTTTTCCTCATGGCCAACTAAACCTCTGCTGATACCCACCTAGCCAGCAGCAACGGCGGCGGTTTGGCGGGTCTCGCAGGCCAATTTCGCTTGCTCCAGCGCCTTCCGCCTGACCACCTGGGAATAATCATTGCGGCTCCAGCGTCAATATACACACCAACATTGCTGGTGAGTGGCACAAACGAGTGCTAACTTACCTGTCCTTTTCACTCTGCAGGGGGCTCCGATATGAGGAGAACCATCGCCGCTATCGCACTATCGCTGCTGTCTGCAGGGGCATTCGCCGACCTGATCTTTGAGCACAAGGGCCACACTTATAAACTCATTGAAAGCCCCGCCAGCTGGGATGAAGCCACGGCAACCGCCGCAGAAATGAGCCTTGGTGAAGAAGCAGGCTATCTCGCGCGGATCGATTCTGCAGCCGAAAACAAAGCTATCGTGTCGGCATTATCGACCCATCTCAGCCCGGCGCAGCTGGCCAATAGTATTCCTAATGATGTTTCAGAAGCGCCGTTTGTCTGGATCGGTGGCTCCGACGAGGATCGAGAAGGCCGGTGGCTGTGGAGTAATAACGGTGATCCTTTTTGGCAAGGTAACTTTAACGGCAAACCGATTGCTGGGCGTTACACCAATTGGGGTGTTCAACCGGATAATGACGGCGGTGCCGAAAATGCGCTCGCAATGGGGCTGGCGAATTGGCCTGCGCCTTTTTACGACCTAGGCAGCACAGGGCAATGGAACGATCTCGAGGCAGATAATCAGCTGCTGTACTTGGTAGAGTTTAATACGGTAACAGAACCACTGCGCGCGTCATTAAGCGAACCTAGGAACAATGGCGTACACAGTGGCGTGGGGATGATTCACGGCTGGGCGCTCTCTGAGGAAGGCGTCGAACGAATTGAAGTGTTCATTGATGAAGAATACGCTTTCGACGTACCGTATGGTGATCCTCGAGCGGACATCGAGAAAGCGTTCCCAGACATCAACGGGTCAAGCACATCCGGCTTCTCTGTCCCCTTTCGGTACAGCACGCTCAGTGCCGGGCAGCACACTGTCTCCGTCGTTGTTACGGATGAATTTGGCTCCCAAGTGGAACGTTCCTCTACCTTTGAAGTCGTCCGGTTCGACATGGCTTACCTCAACAAAGCCAATACGCCCAGTTTAGATTGGTCCTACGTATCAGGTTTTGCAGATTTTATTACGGTACGCAGTGCCCAAGTGGGGGACCAAGCGTACGACTTGGTGCTGGCTTGGCAGACCCAAACCCAGACCTTCGAAATCGTAGAAATCATTCGCGTCGACTAGGCCTTTGGTCATAGTGAGCACGTCACTATGACGTTAGCCCGCATTACCCATTGCACATGGCGATCGCCCGCAGCATTCCTCTCGCTTTATTGAGCGTCTCCTCCCACTCCGCGGTGGGCACAGAGTCTGCGACGATCCCAGCGCCCGCTTGGAGGATCGCTTCCCCATCTTTTACCACCACGGTCCGAATCGCAATTGCGGTATCCATATCGCCTGACCACGACAGATAACCGACTGCACCACCGTAAATGCCGCGTTTTACCGGCTCGAGTTGATCAATAATTTCCATGGCCCGTACTTTTGGTGCGCCACTCAATGTACCGGCCGGCAACGCCGCCCGCAGTGCATCCATCGCCGACATGCCAGCGCGTGCCTTGCCTGTCACGTTAGAAACAATGTGCATAACATGAGAATACCGTTCGATCACCATATTTTCGGTGAGCGTCACACTCCCCGCCTCACTCACCCGACCCACGTCATTGCGGCCCAAATCAATCAACATAAGGTGCTCAGCAATTTCCTTTGCATCCGACAGTAAATCTGCTTCGAGTGCCTGATCTTCCTCCTCGCTGGCCCCGCGTTTTCGGGTACCCGCAATAGGCCTCACAGTCACAATACCGTCCTCAAGCCGCACCAAGATCTCTGGCGAAGAGCCAATGACTTCGAAACCATCCAGATCCAAAAAATACATATAAGGTGATGGATTCAAATTTCTGAGCGCGCGATACAAAGACAGCGGCGCGACAGTCAGCGGCACTGACAAACGCTGCGACGGCACTACCTGCATCACCTCGCCAGCCAGGATGTACTCCCGAATCTGCTCGACCCAAGCCTCATACTCCTTCTGCTGAGTACGGTGTCGCACGGACGGTGCAGGCGATTCGGCCTCTGCATCGAGTTTGATCGGCGTGAAGGACGCGGTCGCGGTGGGCAACTGCTCTTCGATCTGCTGTAACCGCGCCAAGGCATTACCATAGGCATCCTCGGCGCTGGCATCCGCATTAATCACTAAGGTCAGGGTGCCGCGAAGATTATCGAAAATCAGCACTTCCTCTGCCAGCAACAGCAGTATATCGGGCACGCCTAGCTCATCAGGTGGGCAGGAATTCAGCAGTTTCGGCTCACTGTAACGCACGGTGTCGTAGCCGAAGTATCCGACCAGCCCACCATGAAAAACCGGCAAATCGGGCGCCGGCGCACTGCGAAATTGCGCTTGGTAGCGCTCAATTTCGTCAAGCGGATTGCTGACCTCGCGGCTATCGATACACTCACCGGCGGAGAAGATGCTAAGGCGATGCCCCTCGACGATTAACCACGTTGTCGCGGGTAACCCAATAATGGAGTAACGCCCCCACCGTTCGCCACCTTCTACCGACTCGAATAAAAACGATCGTGGACCTTGCGCCAGTTTGGCGTAAGCCGATAAGGGTGTGTCGGTATCGGCCAGGATCGTGCGCGCTACGGGGATCCGGTTATAACCCGCCGCCTGTTGTTCCAGAAACTCAGCATGAGTAAGGGGCGCTGTCACATTCAGCCAACCGACGCTAAGCGCGCGCGAAGCTCATCCACGACCACGCCATAGTCATCACTATTAAAGATGGCTGATCCTGCGACAAAAGTATCCGCCCCCGCTTCGGCGATTTCGGCAATATTATTTGGCCCCACTCCACCATCAACCTCAAGGCGAATATCGCGCCCCGACGCATCAATCACTGCCCGTGCTGCGCGCAGCTTATCGAGCGTCGCGGGGATAAAGCGTTGCCCACCAAAACCGGGGTTTACCGACATCAGCAATACCATATCGATCTTATCGAGGGTGTATTCGAGTGCTCCGAGCGACGCCGCCGGATTAAAGGCCAAACCAGGCTGGCATCCCAAATCACGGATCAACTGAATGGATCGATCAACATGATGCGACGCGTCCGGGTGAAAAGTAATATAGGTGGCACCCGCCTTTGCGAACATCTCAATCAGCGCATCCACAGGTTGCACCATCAGGTGAACATCGATCGGTGCCTGAACGCCGTAATCGCGCAGCGCCTGACAGACCATAGGCCCGACCGTCAAGTTAGGCACGTAATGGTTGTCCATGACGTCAAAGTGCACCATGTCGGCGCCGGCGGCCAGCACCGCATCAACCTCTTCACCCAGTCGGGCAAAGTCCGCCGCCAGCACTGAGGGTGCAATTAAATACTCCGACACGCGATGTCATCCCGCCTTGAGTGAGGCTAACAGTTTACTGGTTGACAGGAACTGAGGGAAATCGGGCGTTTATGCTCGCTAACCGCTCGGGTGTGCCGATGTCTTCCCAAACTCCAGAATACAGCTCGCCCTGCAACAGTGCGCCAGCGACAGCGCGATCCAATAGCGGCCGCAGCGGTTTTTTACCTAGAGCCTCGGCAGCAAAGAGTTGCGGGTCATAAAGCCCAATACCGCTGTAGGTCAGCGACAAAATGCCCTCTGCCGCCTCACCTTCTGAAGCATTATCCTCGACACAGGCGAGTCGATGTCCATGGAGGCAAAAATCCCCCTCAGGGTGATGAGGCGGATTGGCCACCAACACCAAATATCCGCCTCCCGCTATCAACGATACGTTCCTCAGTGTCGCAAAAGGAAAGTCGGTGTAGATATCGCCATTAACCAACAGAAAAGGCTGATCGCCCAAGTAAGGTAGCGCCTGCACGACCCCCCCCGCCGTCTCTAAAGGAGCCGTTTCCTCCGAGACCGTCAACTCAACGCCCCAGCGGTTGCCGTCTCCCAAGAACTCAACCAGCTGATGTCTCAGATACGAGACGTTGACCACGATTTCTGTCACCCCTGCGTCCCGTAACCTGACAATGTGGTGCTCTATGAGCGGTCGACCTGCGACGGTCAATAGCGGCTTTGGTTTGTCGTCGGTTAAGGGTTTCATTCGACGCCCCTCTCCAGCCGCTAGCACCATGGCTTTCATAGCATCCATCCTGTCGTGTCGATGGGGCGGTACCAGTGCTGGTCACAAATGACCGGCATCAGGTCATGCTCAAACCACTCCCGGAAGTCTGCAATGGAATTATCAATATTAAGGGTCACTGACAAGGCCTCGCGAACGTAGGCCACCACTAACGGCAAGTCGTCGAGGTACGCCGACTTCTCATCTCTAATATGCAGTCTCGCAAAGATTCCCAACACTTTAAGATGACGCTGCAATCCCATTAAATCGAACCACTGCTCAAATCGCGCTTTACTAATCCCTTCTAGCAGATCAGGTCGGGAACCATCTCTGGCCTTGCTGGATAATGATCCGTCCATCCTTTGGGACGAGTATCCCATCGACTGAACCTGATCATAATAAGTGTCCAACCAAGTCAGTTGTTGATCCCGTGGCCAACGGATGTAGCAGTCTTTTAGAAGAGAAACCGGATCGTAAGTGATGGGTCCCACTACCGCATCCTGGAAATCGATGATGCCTAAACCCACCGCTAACACCATCATATTGCGGCTGTGAAAATCTCGGTGGACCCATACCTGAGGCTGCTCTAGAGCCGAAGCGATTAAGCACTCAGAGAGCGCACGAAAACGCGCGGCGGTCGATTCGCTGGCAGTCACATTCAGCAGGCGTGTTAAGAACCACTCAGTAAACAGCGACAGCTCTGCGTTTAAAAGCGCGGCGCTGTAGTGGGGTATGCCCGCATCGTCTGTTGGCAACCGCACCTGTTTCGCCAACACGTCAAAAGCCTGCCGATAACGAAACGAGGCGGATTTGCCATTGAGTACCGACAGCAGCTGCACGTCCCCAAAATCTTCGAGCAGAAACCAGCCCTGCACCGGTGCCTGCGCGAGGACAGTGGGGGTCTGGATGCCCGCCGAAGCAAGACACCGACCAACATGAAGGAACGCTTCATTATTTTCTGAGGGCGGCGACACCATGACAATGCAGGCAGACACCCCCAACTGACCGTTGTGGCACCTCACGCGATAATACTGACGAGGGCTCGCGTCCCCCGCTATGAATTCAAGCTCCGGCGCGGCGCGGCCCACTTGTTGAGCCACCCAGTTCCGCAGTGCGTCTAAGTGGTGTGTTGTCATCGCTCTTTCCGCTGCTCCTGAGTGCCGTCGCATTGCGCGCTAGATTGATCGTACCGACTATCACTGTGTAATAGCGCCAAAAACAACCGGACATCCCGCGTCACCTTGCATTATTATGCCTGTCGACCAGTGTATCGCCTTATCGGAATTCTTACCCATTGTGACATCTGTGTTTCACCCACCCAAAGCCCGCGCCCATTTACGACTCATCGCAGTGGTAATGGTCTTGTTGTCGGGCGGAGTTCAAGCGGAGGGGTTGTTAGAGCAGACGGTAGTAGCCGACATGGACTGGCAACCGATCACGGTGATACCCCTCGATGAACAGGATCTGGCGTGTCGCCAGTGCAGAGGTCGATTTGTTGACCCGCTGGCGGGCGTTGATATGAGTCAATCACCCACCGATGCTGATCTTGAGGTCTCCGCTGACACGACAGAAGTGACTGAGGGGGCGTTACTGTTTCAAGGTAATGTGTCGCTGCGCCAAGGCTACCTGCAAGTCAGTGCTGATCGTGTCACCGCAGATCGAGCTCGCGAGACTGCGACCGCGACAGGTAATGTCGTGTTGCGCCAGCCCGGTACGCTGATTCGCGGCTCGCGTATTGAGTATGACAGCACGACCGAAGAAGCCATTGTCAGTAACGCGCACTATGTTCTGCACGAGCGACGTATGGTGGGCGCCGCTGATCTGCTGACACGACAAGGGACCGGCCAAATCGCTATTGAAGAGGGCCGCATGACCTACTGCGCCCCCGACGACCCTGATTGGGTACTCCATGCCGACAAAATAGAGATCGACCCGCTCTCTGGCGATGCGCAGGCTTGGGGCGCCAAATTAGAAGTTGCCGATGTACCCGTACTCTATCTGCCCTGGATACGTTTCCCCGTAGACTCTCGACGCAAAACCGGATTGCTATTCCCAGATATCGGCAGCGATACCCGAGGCGGTATCGATATCACCACGCCCGTGTATTTGAACCTCGCGCCTAATTACGACTTGTTGTATCGACCCCGCTATATTCAAGAGCGTGGCTTTTTACATCAGGGTAAGCTTCGCTGGCTGAGCGACGACGTTGGCTATTGGGAACTCGACGGCGGCTGGATCGGCGACGACAGCAAATACGAAGACGAATTTCCTGATGATGACGGCGCTCGTTGGCTAATCGGCGCTCAACACAATGGCGAGTTTGGTGACAACTGGTATACGCGGATCAACTATACCCGTGTCAGCGATACCGACTATGTGCGCGACCTCAATAACAGCAATCTCAGCGCTCAGCGTCAAACCGCCTTGCAACAGCTCGCACGGCTTTCCTGGATCAACGATCAGTGGCAGATCAATCTAGATTTTGAACAGTTCCAGTCAATTGCCGAGGACATTGCCGAGGACTATCGCAAGTTGCCGCAAATGACGGCTCGCTGGGTAGGCGACAAAGAGTGGATGGGCATGACACCGTTGCTTGTCAGTCAGCTGTCGCACTTTGACAGCAAGAGCCAACGAGTCACTGGTCAGCGACTGTACAACGAGTTTGGACTGACTAAACCGATGGTTTGGTCCTCAGGTTTTTTTAAACCCACCATTAAATACCGCAGCGTGCACTATGAATTGGATCGGCCATTCGGTGATCAGAAGACCGCGCCAGACGCGGGCGCGGTCATGGCCAGCTTTGATGGTGGCTTGATTTTTGAACGGCAGACCAGTCTCTTTGGTCAATCGATGACTCAAACCCTTGAGCCCAGAGCCTATTATTTGTACAGCCAGTATGAGGATCAACGCTTCCAACCTGATTTCGATTCGGCAGAGTTAACCTTTAGCTACGGCCAGTTATTTCGCGACACACGTTTCTCGGGTAACGACCGGCTCGATGATGCAAATCAACTCTCAGTGGGCGTGACCAGCCGCTATTTTGATAACGAAACAGGTGAAGAAAAACTCAGCGCCAGTTTAGGTCAAATTTATTATTTCCGTGATCGCGAGGTCCGTCTCAATCCTGGGGACCCGGTATTAGCAGAAGCCAGCTCCCCTCTTGCCGCTGAGCTTGCCTGGCTACCTAACCAGCAATGGAAGCTTCGAGGGAGTGCATTATATGACCCTAACGACAATACCTTTGATGCCGCCAGCGCCCAAGCTACCTATTTCCCTTGGCCAGGTGCGGTACTCAGTGCTGGCTACACGCTGCGGGAACCTCCTCCCTCGCTGCTAACACGACCGGTGACCGAGCAGGCGAACATCTCGGCCTATGTCCCCATCAAGGACAATTGGAGTGTATTTGGGGCGCTGGAATATTCGCTAGAAGGTTCAACCGCTGTCGAAGATATGATTGGCATCGAATACGATAATTGTTGCTGGCGTTTCCGTATTTTGTACATGCGTTATATCGATACCGATCGCGGCGAAGTACCGGACTTCAGAGACCCCAATCTCGAACGCGAAAACGCGATTCAGGTGCAATTTTTGCTCAAAGGTATGGGTGGCTTTGGAGGTCGAGTCGACAACCTTCTGACCGACATGATTCGCGGGTTTGCTGATCGTTAACCCTTCAACTGCACTATTTTCAGTTTAGGTCACCTCGCGCCAACGACACCGATTTAAAGCATCTAT
>UPTG01001544.1_pt1 | contig 16900 bp, 17 predicted proteins | sample 2160121 | NCBI WGS metagenome assembly UPTG01 (sample SAMN06266255, study PRJEB28933) | marine metagenome | isolation source: Columbia River Estuary | place: USA:Columbia River Estuary, USA | collected 2014-07-27
AACTGTCTGAGGATTACTAATATTTGTGTAAAGACCTGGTAATGCGTTAGCCCCCAAATCAGCATCTAATTGATTTAAATAATAACTAATAGAATAGTCTGGGTTACCACCACGAATCTCATCATCTTTAGTAGTTAAATCAATCTGTGTTAACCCATCTGGAGTCCCGTCATCACAAACCTCTAAAGGAGTAGGTAACTGCAAGGAAGGTAAAGGATTGACAACAATATTAAATTGAGTAGAACCATAGCATTGTGAAAAACCGTTCTGTTCCACACGAACATAAATTGTTTGTTGATTGATCACTGTGTTTAAGTAAGGGCTTGTTAAAGGATTTGACATAGTGTCAACATCCTCTAAAGAATTATAATAACTCACTGTATAGTCTATTGGATCTTGACCGCCTAGTATAATATTATCATATTCTGAAAAGTCAAAAAGTGTAAATCCATCAGAGTCATCATCGCAAACGGTAAGTTCTGGAGGAGTAATAGCTAAAGCCGTCGGATCAATAATTAAATTAAATAACGCTGTGTCTGAATAAGAAAAACAATCAGGATCGTTAATGCTCTCTACACGAACAAAAATAGGTTGAGGGTTTATTGTATTTGTAAAAGGACTAGCGAGGTTTGCAGATGCTGAAGCTGCATCAGCTGAAGATGTATAATATGTCACTACATATAAATCAGATGACTGAGCACCTAGTATATCTAGTGATAAGTTCTCTAAATTAAATTGTTCAGTACCATCACTAGAAGAATCATCGCAGGTAACTATATCTATTACTTCGTTAATATCTGGGCCATCACTTAAGCTAATTTCAAAAGGAGCTGTTTGATAACAATTTCCAGAAATAGCGTCTTCAATTCTAACATATATAACTTCAGGATTTGTACTGTTTGAATAATTTTGCGGGTTACCAATAGGGCCCGTGTTATTTTCTGCATCTATTTCACTCGTATGATAGCTAATCAAGTAATCTGCTGAAGGAAGGCCTCCTAAAGCATACTCGTTATTTAAGGTTAAATCAAATGTGTTTCCGGGAGAATTACAAATAATAAGGTCTTGAATATTTGAGATCTCAAGTGGGGATGGTATGAACTCGACAAAAACAGTATCTGAAACGACACAATCTTCATTATATATTATATCAGCTGTATAGTTTCCACCTTCTGTAACATTTAGGGTAGAGCTTATTTCATTAGGGATTACCTCCCCGTTAAAATACCAAACATGCAAAGCAGCAGGAAGCTGAGTATCAAGGATTGCTGTTTCACCATAACAAAGAGCATTTCCTGACTCAATTGTAATGTCGTCTCCAATACTACCTCCAACCTGAAAACTTCCAGCTTCTAAAAAAACCGCAGAATCATAATTAGTATCACCATCGTCAGCGATTACTAACTTGATTGTATATTGGTTGTATGGAATTACTTCGCTTTGTGCTACCATACTAACAGTATGTCCTCTGAAGTCTGTTGGACTTTGATTTTCAGGTAAACCGGTATCTCCATAATAAGCCCCAAAATAAGATTCATTTGAAGATGCGCAGCCTGAATTATAAGTATTATCTCTAACTGATAAAACAGAAATAGGGTCCGTAGTATTAGGAACAACAGCTAAATTAGTGGTAACTCCCGTATTAACATCTGTTAGTAAGAAAGCAAATGCATCTGTAAAAGTACATTGAAAAGTGCCATACTCTTCCGATGCGAATAAGAAATTAAAGCTAATATTTTCTGAATAAGGGGTGAAATCAAATTGAATATAAGTGGCATTGTTAGTGTCTCCAGCAATTAAGTCTGGGATGGCATTCTCAAGATCTATATCTCCAGGCCAATCAAAGCTTCCTTCTCCAATTGTTCCTTGTTCAGGACCTTCTGCTGACATGGCGTTGCCTGTTGATAAGACAATTCCTTCCGTAAAAGGGAAGTTTTCTCCATTACTCGAAAAGTATGCAATCCCATTGGTGGAGCCAAAATCAGAGCCAGTAGAAGTTTCAATATTAGATACGTCAGCGCATGGAGAATCAATCAAAACGTCTTCAACTAATTCAGTCATTGTAAAAGTAGTATCATCAACTTCAATATAATCACCCAAAACTTGAACTGTCAATGTGGTTTCATCTAAACATCCAAATGGATTGGTATCTGTTACTGTTAAAGTAACAGTAAATGTCCCTATTGTATTAAAAGTATGGTCTACTAGTGTACCGTTAGCAGGAGTTCCATCACCAAAGTCCCAATCATAGCTGGCTCCTGTGCCGTCAATTGAGAAATTTGCATTACCCTCAAAACTTACGTTGTCTCCTTGGTTTATTACCAGTACACCTGTAGGGCTAATCTCAGGCACAACATTTTCGATAAGTGCTTCAATATCTTGGCAAGGTGATTCACATAGTATATTAGCTTCGAAACCTGCCAAATTAACTCCACCATTTGTAACGAATCTTAACGTCAAACATCCTGAAGTATTAGATGCAGTGATGGTTCCTATGGTTTGTGTTCCAGAATATGTCCCAATTATTGGATCTGATGTTGTAGAACCATTGTATATCGTTAACTCATCAGCACCACCTCCTTGAGTTGTGAACGAAATAAACTCTAAGACAGTTGATGTTCCTCCTCCGTCTGGACATATTGTTAACGTAAAGTCTTCATTGCTAGAATAGTTACCCAAATTACCTCCAGAATCATATAAAACACCTTCACATTGATTAAAAGTTCCATTAGTCATGTTAATATTGGAACTAGATGATGTACAGTTGATGGTATCAGAAAGTATTTGGTTTTCGAGAACGTTTAAGTAGGCTTGAACATCAATTAATTGTTGTTCTGTGAACATGTACATACAAGCGTCATCAGTGTAATCCATGTAATTCATTGTTAGCGCCTTTTCTCCAACCTCACATCCGTCTATCGAACCTGGTGCTGGGCAGCTATAATTAGCAGAACTAATATTTGGAGTATCTGTAAAGCCGTCATCAGTTGCACAGCTCCCTGAAAAGGTGTGCTCTAAACTGAAAAAATGTCCAAGCTCATGGGTTAAAGTCCGACCTAAATTGTAGGGAGCACTAGAAGTGTAACCCGCACAACCAGATCCCGACGAACCAATAGCAAAAGTATTTAAAACTACACAAGCCCCGGCAGCAATATTCCCCCCAAGTGGAGAATGTCCTAGCTCAGTTGCGCCTGCATCTTTAACAAGGATGTTTAAATATCCCGCCCAATTAGGGTCTCTCTCATTTGTGCCCTCTTCAAAACCATAGCCTATAGTTACAGCGCGTCCGCCTTCAACTAGGTCTGGATCAATAAAATTTCCAGAAACATCTGTAGGATGATTTTGAGTCGCTATACAAAATTGAACGTCGAGAAAACCTGACAATGTGTTTGGATAAAAATCACTATTTGCATTCCAGTTTGATATGTCGTCATTGACCCCTTGATAATCTGCATTAACACGGTCAATTTGATCTTGAGCTAACGCTTCTAAACAGGCTCTATCAGCTTCATCTGCTTCAGGAAAATGGACAGCTACAGGGATGAATAAAGTAGTCATTTGTCGGGAAGCGTTAAGTCGTACAGATAGTTTTTCTGCCTTAAATCTACGCTGGTTGGCGTTATATTCTTTGAGTCGAACTGGATCTTGTTTTAAAGACTCCATGTAAGCTTCCATTCCGCAAGTACGTCCCTGGGCGCTTAGAGTTGAGCCAAAACAGAATAATGCGAGAAATAAAAGTAAAAAATGTCTCAAAATAAAAAGCATAAGGATCAAATATAGAGATTTGTTTTGTTTAAAAATTATACTTCATTAAAAAAGAATTTAAAGTCCTAAACAGTTTCAAAAAATCAAAATCTTCTATTTTGTTTACTACCTTTACAAAAAATATGAAAAATGAAAAATTTTACTATATCTATTCACCAAACATCTAACCCAAAGATTATAAAATTTGAAGCAAATTCATTTTTAACAAAATATGAGAGTTTTGAATATTCTAATATTGATGAAGCAAAAAATTCCCCACTAGCACAGCAACTTTTTCATCTACCTTTTGTGAAAAAAGTCTATGTGTCGGGAAATTTTATTGCTATTGAGCGTTATGACATCGTAGAATGGATTGATGTACAAAAAGAAGTTGGTGAACAAATTGAAAATTACCTTAACGAAGGGGGTGTAGTTATATTAAACCAAGAGAAGAAAAACCCCGTAACCGTTTATGCGGAAAGTACACCTAATCCTGCCGTTCAGAAATTTGTAGCAAACAAAAAATTAGTGGCTCAAACATTTGAATTCACATCTATTGAAGAAGCCAAGCTATCTCCTTTTGCAACCGCCTTATTTCAGTTTCCATTTGTTAAAGCAGTGTTTATTGATAAAAATTACGTTTCTATAACAAAGTATGATATTGTCGAGTGGGAATCTATTACGCTTGAACTAAGAGAGTTTGTAAAATCTTTTGTCGAGGATGGGAAAGAAATTGTTTTAGCTATAGCTGCAGAAACTTTAAAAAAAACTACCACGCAATTAGACACTTCGTACGAGTCGCTTGATGATACTTCAAAAGAAATAATTAATATTTTAGAAGAGCACATTAAACCAGCTGTTGCCAGCGACGGAGGAAACATTCTGTTTGAATCCTACGACTCAGCTACAAAAACAGTAAAAGTTATTTTACAAGGAGCTTGTAGTGGTTGTCCGTCTTCTACTTTTACATTAAAAAGTGGAATTGAGGCTATGTTAAAAGAAATGTTAGCTGGAAGAGTGGAAATTGTAGAAGCTATTAACGGGTAGTTAGCTGAAAGAGCTTGAGTTATTAAAAAAGTTAGACACTTTTTCCCCTATTAAGCTACCTATTGCTACGCCCATTCCCCCCATACGGACTCCGCAGTAAACATGTTCAGAAAGCTGTTTAACAATAGGCTTTTTTTTAGAACCAATCCCCATGATACCAGACCAACGTTGCTCTATCTCATAGTTTGTATCTGGAAGTATCGTGTGTGTCAATAGTTTCTCAAGTGATTGTTGAATCTTTTTTGTCTGAGCTAACTCAGTAGTAGTTTCGCCTTCAATATCTAAGTTTCTTCCACCCCCTAAAAGAATACGGTTGTCTATATTTCTAAAATAATAATAACCGCAATCCAAATGGAATGTGCCTTTAATCTGCAAGTTTTTTAAAGGTTTAGTGATTAAAACCTGTGCTCTTGCTGGCTGTACATCCTCGTTTATTAATTGCTTAGCAAACCCATTTGTAGTGAAAATTAACTTTAAGGCTGAAAGCTCAAAATGGCTCGTTTGAATTGAAATTTTATCCGAATGCTCAAAATATCTTTCAACCTTTGTATTGTTAAAAATAATGACTCCTAATTCTTGAACTTTTTTTATTAGCGCTTGCATCATTTTTCCCGTATCAATTTGACCTTCAAATTGGTTTCGTATATATTGATTTTGAATTCTATGGAAATTAAAGTGATTAGAAATATTCGAAAATACATCACCCTTAAAAATAGGTTTCAATAGTGAGTTTATCTCTTTCATCTTTTGAGAACAAGTATCAAACGAAAGTTCATCATTTTCTAAAAATAATTCATAGCCTCCTAGCTGTTGGTAGCAAAGAGCATCATCTCCCAAGGTCCTTCTCAATAGGTTTAGTCCTTTATAACGTTGTTCAATAAGCTCCAATACCTCAGATTCAGTGTGTGATTCCAGGTCTTTTAAGATCTCGCTTAGACTACCAAAACAGGCAAAACCCGCATTTTTAGTGCTTGCCCCCTGCGGGAATAGTCCTTTTTCAAGAATTATTATTTTGGCATTGGGGTGTTTTATTTTGAGATGAAGTGCGGTATTCAATCCAACGATTCCACTTCCAACAACTACATAATCAACATTATTTAACCAGGTCTTTTGTTCCCAATAGGATAAATTCATAGTTAAAACTACAATTTTTTTAACGCAAATGATAAGGAGTTGGACATAAAAAAACTCCGAATTTTAATTCGGAGTTTTTTATTTAAGCTTTATTGATGGGCTTCATTTCAAAATCTTCCATAAATTTAGTCGTATAATTTCCAGTAATATATTCTGGATGATCCATTAACTGACGGTGAAATGGAATTGTAGTTTTAATACCCTCAATTACAAACTCATCTAGAGCACGCTTCATTTTGTGAATCGCTTCCTCTCTTGTTTGAGCTGTTGTTATCAATTTCGCGATCATTGAATCATAATTGGGTGGAATAGTGTAACCTGCATAAACATGCGTATCTAGTCTGACTCCATGACCCCCAGGTGAATGTAAAGTTGTTATTTTTCCAGGTGATGGTCTAAAGTCATTAAACGGATCTTCTGCATTAATTCGACATTCGATAGAATGCATACTTGGAAGGTAGTTTTTCCCCAAGATCGCAACCCCGGCTGCCACTAATATTTGCTCACGAATAAGGTCAAAATTAATAACTTGTTCTGTTATAGGGTGCTCAACTTGAATACGAGTGTTCATTTCCATGAAATAAAAATTCCGGTGTTTATCAACCAGAAATTCAACAGTCCCTGCTCCTTCATATTTAATGAATTCTGATGCCTTAACCGCTGCTTCACCCATTTTTTTTCGTAATGCTGTTGTCATGAAAGGAGATGGTACTTCTTCTGTTAATTTTTGGTGACGGCGTTGAATTGAACAATCTCTTTCTGACAAATGACAAGCATTTCCTTTAGAATCTCCTATGATTTGAATTTCAATATGACGTGGTTCTTCAATGAGTTTTTCCATGTACATATCGTCATTTCCAAAAGCTGCTTTAGATTCTTGACGTGCAGAATCCCATGCATCCTTTAGATCTTCTTTTTTCCATACGGCGCGCATTCCTTTTCCTCCACCTCCAGCAGAAGCCTTCAGCATTACGGGATATCCGGTTTTCTTAGCGATTTCCTTACATTCTGCAAAAGTTTCAATAACCCCTTCACTTCCAGGAACACAAGGGACCCCCGCTAATTTCATCGTTGCTTTTGCATTAGCCTTGTCTCCCATTCGATCAATCATTTCAGGAGAAGCTCCAATGAATTTGATACCATGTTCTTCACATATTTTTGAAAAGCGCGCATTTTCAGATAAAAAGCCATAACCAGGATGAATCGCATCTGCGTTAGTAATTTCTGCTGCAGCAATAATATTAGATATTTTCAAATAGGATTCACTGCTGGCTGCTGGGCCAATACAAACAGCTTCATCTGCAAATTTAACATGAAGACTTTCAGAATCTGCTGTTGAATAAACAGCAACTGTTTGAATACCCATTTCTTTACACGTTCTTATAACTCTTAGGGCTATTTCACCACGATTGGCTACTAGTATTTTTTTAAACATAACTTTTAAGATTTTAAAATGTCAAATTCCAAATTCCACAAATAGGATTTGTTTTTGGAATTTTAAAATGTGGTTATGATGGATCTACTAAAAATAATGGTTGATCAAATTCTACTGGAGATGAATCATCTACAAGAATTTTGACAATCGTTCCAGTGATTTCAGATTCAATTTCATTAAATAATTTCATCGCCTCAATAACACAAAGAACATCCCCATCAGAAATTGACTGACCGACTTCTACAAACAAAGGTTTGTCAGGTGAAGGTCTTCTATAAAATGTTCCAATTATAGGAGATTTAACCGTTATGTATTTTGAGTCCTCTGCAGGTGGTTCTGAAACACTAGCTTCCTGAACTTGCGGCACCTCTGTGGGAGCTGTAGGTAGTGGCGAGTGAGCAACAGGGGCAGTTACTAATTGCTGAACAGTAGTGTTGCCTGTTGGGCCTGTTTTGATAGTGATTTTAAAATCATCTGTTTCTAATTTCACTTCACTTGTGCCTGACTTGGCTACAAATTTAATTAAATTTTGAATTTCTTTTAAATCCATAATTGTAGTTTTTAGTGTTTAGTTAGTTTTGATATTAAGAGTTGTAGGCCCATTTTAGATAAACAGAACCCCAATTAAATCCACCACCGAAGGCAGCAAATATTAAATTATCTCCTTTTTTAAATTTAGATTCGTAATCACTTAATAATAATGGTAAGGTTCCAGATGTAGTATTCCCATATTTTTCAATATTCATTAATACTTTTTTATGATCCAAATTAATCCTATTTGCTGTAGCGTCTACAATACGTTTATTCGCTTGATGAGCTACCAACCAATCTACCTTGTCGTTATCTAAGTTGTTTCGGTCTAATATTTTCTCTGTAGCATTTGCCATGTTAAAAACAGCATTTTTAAATACTGTCTTCCCATCTTGATATATAAAATGGGTTTTTTCATTAAGGGATTCTATTGTAATTGGATTGGATGAGCCTCCATGGGTACCTCGCAAGAACTCTCTTCCAGTACCGTCACTTCTTAAATACTCGTCTTGAATTCCAAGACCTTCTTTGTTAGCTTCAAAAAGAACAGCACCAGCACCATCTCCAAATATTATACATGTAGCTCTGTCGTCATAATTAATCATAGATGAATTTTTGTCAGCTCCAATTAAAAGAACTTTTTTATAAATCCTAGATTCAATATAACGAGCTGCAATTGACATTCCAAACAAAAAGCTAGAACAGGCTGCATCGATATCAAACGCAAACGCATTTATTGCTCCAATTTCTGATGCAGTATATGCTGAGGTTGAAGCAGCCTTCATATCAGGAGTTGCCGTAGCAACAACTACTAGATCTATTGTCTTAGGGTCTATGTTGTTTTTCTTAATTAGACGTTTCGCGGCTTGTATAGCCATGAAAGAAGTACCTTTATTAACACCCTTCAAGATTCGACGTTCTTTAATCCCTGTTCTTGATGTAATCCAGTCGTCGTTGGTATCAACCATTGTCTCCAGTATTTGGTTGGTTAATATGTAGTCTGGCACATAGCCTCCGACAGCAGTTATTGCAGCTGAAATGTTGGTCATATAAAATTTTTAAAATTTGTAATTTGTATCAATAATGATCAAAAACAATCAAAAAACGTGTCAAAAATACTCATTTTTGGTTAAAACAAGCCATTAAGTTGTTTTTTTTAGAATAGGTATAATTGACACTTAGAACAAAAAAAAACGCTCTTAGAGAGCGTTTTTTTTAATTTTTTAGTACAATATGCTATGCAGCATCTTCTTCGGCTACAGTAGTGTCTACTAAGACTTGACCTCTATAATATAATTTACCTTCATGCCAGTGAGCTCTGTGGTATAAGTGTGCTTCACCTGTTGTTGGGCATGTAGCAATTTGGGGGGTAGTAGCCTTGTAATGGGTACGTCTTTTATCTCTTCTGGTTCTGGAGATTTTTCTTTTAGGATGTGCCATTTTCTATATTATTTATCCGTTATTAATTTTTTTAATTTCTCCCAGCGAGGATCTGTATCTTCTGTAGGAGTGTTATTGTCTATGCATTTTGGGCTTAAATCTTCTAATTTTTTTAAAATATCTGAGCCTAATGTTCCATCTTCAACTCCAGGGTGAACCCTTTTTAGAGGAAGTGAAAGTACAATTAATTCATAAATATAATGTGCAACATTAATTTCATATTCACCATGAGGTAAAATTAAAATTTCATCATTTTCGTCGTTATACTCGTTCCCAAAATTTACAACTAAGTCAAAACAAGCGCATAGTTTTTCGTCGTAGTTTTCATTGGTTAGATCACAGTTTACATTTACTAAACCATTAGCCTGAAAATTTAACTCTAAAAATGTTGACTTTTTAACTAAGTTAATATCAACTATAACATTAACATTATTAAAATCATCATACTCAAAATACTCAAAGAACTTGTAATCTATCTCAAATTTATAATTATGCTTACCTAGTTTTAGCCCTACAAATTGTATGTCGAATGCTTTGAGTGGCTTCATTATTTCGCATATTTAAGGTTGCAAATATATAAAATTTTATTTAGGCTTAGTACAAAGCGGCTTATTTTTTATTATATGCTTTTTTAGGCTGTTTTGTTAAAGGATTTGATGTTAATTTTTGATTCATCTGTCGGTTTCTAAAAATAGAAATAGCAGAAAAAATAGCTTCTTTAAATGATGAGATATCAGCTACTCCCTTTCCAGCAATTTCATAAGCAGTTCCATGATCAGGTGAGGTTCTTACTTTACTTAGCCCTGCTGTAAAATTGACCCCACTACCAAAGGCTAGGGTTTTAAATGGAATTAAGCCTTGATCGTGATAGGTTGCTAAAATAGCATCAAAGTTTTTGTAGTTTTTTGAGCCAAAAAAACTATCAGCCGAGTAAGGCCCGTAAACGACTTTACCTCTATTTTTTATAGCTTGTAAAGTAGGTCTAAGAACCTCATCGTCTTCGTTGCCTATGACTCCATTGTCTCCAGTATGAGGATTAAGTCCTAAAACAGCAATCTTAGGTAGTCGTATGTTAAAGTCTTGAACTAATGAATTATAAATAATTGAAATTTTATTTTCAATTGATTCCGGGGTAATCTGTTTGGAGACTTCACTTACTGGTACGTGATCAGTCAAAAGCCCTACTTTAAGGTTGTCAGAAACCATAAACATCAGGCTATCCCCTTCAAGCTGTTGTGCTAGATAATCAGTATGTCCTGGAAATTTAAAATCCTCTGATTGTATATTATGTTTATTAATTGGTGCGGTTACTAAAACATCAATTTGGTCGTCTTTGAGGTCCTTAACTGCTGCCTGAAGCGATTTAATTGCATAAGATCCAATTATTAAGTCTTCTTCTCCAAAGTTAATTTTAACGTCATCTTTCCATACTGTTATGACATTTACTTTGGACTCAACGGCTTTTTCTGCAGTTTGAATACTATTGAAGTCTATCGAACTTTCAAAGTGTTTTTTAAAAAAGGAAAGAGTTTTTACAGAGGCATAAATTACAGGGGTACAAAATTCAAGCATTCGGCTATCTTCAAAAGTCTTGATCACTAATTCCCCTCCAATTCCGTTTAAGTCTCCTATAGAAATCCCTAATTTTATTTTTTCTTCTTTTTCCATAAAAAGTGCCGTGTTGTTTGTAATTTTGATTTTACAAATTTAACGAATTAAAAGCATGTTTACGGGAATTATTGAAGATTTAGGGATTGTAAAAGATTTAGTAAAGGAGAATGATAACTTACACTTAACAATTCAAAGTGTACTTGCATCTGAGTTAAAAGTAGACCAGAGTGTGTCTCACAACGGAGTATGTCTGACTGTTGTAGCGCTAACAGATGCTCACTATACCGTGACCGCAATCAAAGAAACTTTAGAAAAAACTAATATTGGCGCCTTAAAAATTGGAGCAACCATAAACTTAGAGCGTGGCCTAAAGCTTGGAGCGCGGCTGGATGGCCATATGGTTCAGGGACATGTAGATCAAATTGGCAACTGCACAGCAGTTGAAGCCGAAAACGGAAGTTGGATATACTCTTTTAAGTATGATGCGTCCATTGGCAATCTTACCATTGAAAAGGGGTCTATTACTGTTAATGGTGTAAGCCTAACGGTTGTAAATTCTAAAGAAGACGGATTTAGTGTAGCTATTATTCCTTATACACACGAGCACACAAACTTTAATAGCTTCGAAGTGGGTACTACAGTAAATCTTGAATTTGATGTGATTGGAAAATATGTAGCCCGTCTTCACGCAAATCGCTAAGCTATTTACTAAGTTTATGATTTTGAATTTTTAGCAATTCCTTAATATCCGAAAGTAATTGAACGTCTGCTGGGGTCGCAACTGTCATATCTTTGACGTTATCTGCTTTTGTTTTTAGCTTATTAACAAATTTGACTACTATAAATATGGTAAAGCCAACAATTAGAAAATCTAAAATAGTTTCTGCAAACAATCCGTAATCAATAGACACTTGACTGGTTGTTTCTGATTGAGTTCTTAAGATGAGTTTTTTTTCTTGAAAATTAATCCCGTCGGACATTAAAGACAATGGAGGTAAAATAATATTTTTTACTAACACATTAATAACGGAATTAAAGGAAGCGCCTATAATAATTCCAATAGCCATGTCAAGCATATTACCTTTGACAGCAAAGTCTTTAAATTCTTTTATTAGTTTCACTTTTTTATTTTTTATGGGTTAATTACTATTCAAAATTAAAAAACCCCAACCAATAATGGCTAGGGTTTTTTAAAAAAAGTTTAAAACAGTCTTTTTATTAAGTTATGTGTTATCGTTTAATGGTTTTCTTAAATTGACTCCAGCTCATTACTTTACCGTCAACAATGTGGTAATACTCATAAATAATTTCTGAATCAATTTCTGATTCTGGATTGGTGTTCTTTGAGGTAAATTGAGCATTTACCCAATCCCCTGAGTCTATTGATGTAGCGTCATCCTCATCATCAGTAAGAGCTAATGCAAAGGCATAATCTGTAGTCCATTCGTATTTATTCCCTTCAGCTAAAGACTTGGCTACTTGAGCTTTAATTTTATCTACAAACTCTTGAGGGCCTGTAGCGATAAACCCGTCATCAAAACTAAATGAAGCTTCATCAGCAATCAATGCCTTCATAGTATCATAATCTAGTTTTGCCCAAGCATCATCTAGATCTTTAAAGACTTTCACGGCCTCTGATGAACCCATTTTTACTTGAAAATCAGTGTCTGTCAAAAAACCGTTAGTTGGAGCTTCACAAGGCGAAATTTCTTTACAAGAAGTGAAAATAAATGTGCAAATTAATGCCATAATTAAAGTTGTATTTTTCATATTTTTATTAAAATGGTTATTATCAAATTTACAATTATTAATTGTATTCAAACCAAAGAATACAGGTCTATTAATTAAGATATAAATTAGGTTTATATTAATTTTTTAATATTTAATTCTTACATTTAAAATTATTTTAAATAAAATCTTATGGATAAAGCGTCAATTTTAGCCCAGCTTATCGTTTCGATCTCAGTTATTAGTGTCTGGGTTTTCCGTTACGACAACATCGTTTTAGAATTTAAACAGTATGGAATTTCTAATTTGTTAAGAAACATTGTTGGAGCCTCTAAGATTTCCTTAGCTACTATTTTAATTTTTGGAATTTGGTATGCAGAAGTTCTTGTGATTTCTTCTCTATTAATGGCTTTTTTAATGATTTGTGCACAATTTTACCACATCAAAGTAAAAAATCCATTGCTAAAATATGTTCCTTCTTTTGTTCTTTTGGTACTGTCGTTATTTATAGCAGCCGTAAACTATGGTTTAGTTTAACAAATGGATCTAAACACAGTACTGTTAGTTTTTTCTGCTATTTCTTTTATCTTTTATGGAATTACCTCTTTTTTTTCGAAAAGAATGGTTTCAGAATATGCCCGTTGGGGGTATAGCAATTATCGAATCTTATTAGGTTTTACACAGCTTATGGGAGGAACTGGGCTACTTATTGGAATCAATAATAGTGTTATGCTTTCTTTAGTATCATTCCTATTAACTTTTATGATGATTACTGCAGTTTTTGTTAGAATAAAAATAAAAGATTCACTGATAAATATGTTTCCAGCTATATTTTATAGCGCATTAAATTTTATCATATTCTATAACTCGATTGCCTAAAACTAATTTGTTTTAAAAAGCCTCTTTACATACTAACATATAAACCCAAAGAATGATACATAGACTTACAAATATTGAAAAGTAAAGCACAATTTGGTTGGCGTCCATAAATAGGTTGTTTAGTTATACATTCGAAAAATAGTAAAATTTTAGTGAAAATGCCAAAAAAAACAACTGTATATTTACTAAAAGTAAATTGCTAGTGGTAATGTTTCCTTACTAAATTTATTGATTTTAAATATAAAGACATTAATTAATCCAATAAGAATTTTGTAATTCCTTTTTTAATGGGGATGTAGCTCAGTTGGCTAGAGCGCTTGACTGGCAGTCAAGAGGTCGTCGGTTCGAATCCGATCTTCTCCACATATGACCAGCAATTTATACAAGACAAATCTATGCATTTCGCATAGATTTTCTTGCATATTTGACAGTAAATTGACAGTAAATAAAACTCAAAAAAGTTAAAGCTATTGTGTTTCGTTGAGGTCCTTATACCTTTAAATAACCGTTTTCTTTTTAAGACTATTAACTTCATTATGGCGTATAGCCCGAAACACGTACATGTGACAACAAAATAGTTCAGTAGTTTTATTCAGCTTTGGGGTCTTGTCCGTATTCGTTTTCTGCTTCATCTCCTTTAGAGACTGCAAGGATGAAACTGTACACAGGAATTAGTATAAACCAACCGCTTTTACCCACGTCATGCATTCTTCTCACTCCGACTGCTATTGAAGGGATTATAATTGCTAATGTATATAGCTGAGCCAAATTAGGAAATCCTGCTAACCCACAAATAAATCCCCATACCATAGAAAAAATTAAATTGAATAGAACAAACATCCAATACTCTTTTCTTCTCGCTCGACCATTAAAATCTGTGTACTGTTTAAGTACTTTTAAATACCATTTCATATTATTATTTTAGTTAACAAATAAGTTTTAAATTTTAAAACTTTTAAAGTGCATGTAATATAACTTTTATTTTGCAATTTATTAGCTTCCGGAGCAGCTTTATTGTTGTATAACCAGTAATTTATTCAGACTAATCCATGCATTTCGCATAGATTCTTTTTATTACATTTTAATATCAAAATAGTAATCTCTAAATGGGCTTGATCCACAACAAGTGTTTCCATTTACTTCTTTCATGAAGCACTAATACTATATTTATAATTAAAAACAGTACCCATTGAACCAATTCTCCAACCTTTTCAGGCTCCAAAAACAAATGAAAGAGAAATATATTTAACGTAATTGGAAGCAAAAGTAAAGCACCCACAAAGCCTGTACCTTGGATTACCAAAAGTAAGCCAAATAATAACTCACAAACTCCTAATAGTTCCCAGAAGTAGCCAGTTTGTTTTGAACCACTTATATAAAGTATTTTCTGTAATGTTTGCGTATCATTTGGAGAAGTATAGCTTTCAGCTTTTTGTAATATTTCTGTAGGAGATGGTAAAGGCTTTAGAAACTTCCCTATTCCGCCAGCAATCATAACACCTCCTAACAAGAGTCGGAGCACAATAAAAATAATACTAATTGATTTATTCATTTTAAAAAGTTGTTGTACCTGATTAGGCTAGTTCTGGAATTAATTTAGGAGATTCAAAGTGAACAGAAAGAAGTCCTGGATGTAACTCAATTGTGTTGTTTTATGTGGATCCGTTTCCATTTCTATATTCATCAATAAATTTATCAGCTCGTGAAAATAAATGATCAAAAGCTTTTATTTAGAATCATTCTTAACTAAATTTGCTTCAAATATAAGTATTATTTTTATTTAATCTAAATAAGAATACTAAAAAAATGAAAAATGAAAAAGAAGTTAAAATCGATTGTATTGTGTCTAATTATACTGTTGTGTACACATATAAATGCTCAAAGTAAAAAGAAACTAGATCGAGAAGCCATTAAAGAAATGTGTGGATGTTTTGAGATTGAATTTAAATATTCAGAGACATTTTCTCCAAAAGGAGATTACGTTAAATCGAAAGATTATAAGACAAAAGCTTTAGAATGGGCTACACTAATACTTGATGAAAAAAATGAACTTAGCATTCAACATTTATTAATTATAAATGATTCCATGGTTATTAAGCATTGGAGGCAAGATTGGGAATATGAAAGTGAAAAAACACTCGATTTTGTAGCAAATAATACTTGGAATATAAATAATATTTCAAAAAAGGAAGTAAAAGGTCAATGGGCGCAAAAAGTATATCAAGTAGATGACAGTCCTCGATACTCAGGCTCCGCTTCATGGGTTCATGTTGATGGTAATCGGTACTGGAAAAACACAACAGACGCTCCACTTCCAAGAAGAGAATATTCCAAAAGAAGTGATTATAATGTTACTGTTAGAGGAAATAATATTCAAGTTACAGAAAACGGATGGCTACATGAACAAGATAACCTAAAAGTAATAAGAAAAGATGGGTCAGATGATAAAATACTTGCCGAAGAAAAAGGCTATAATACATACACGAAAATAAGTAATACAAAATGTACTGCTGCTATAAAGTGGTGGGAAGAAAACCAAACAAAATGGAGCAAAGTTCGAAATGAGTGGGCTCGTATATATTCAAAGCAAGACAAGCTAAATTTCAAACAAAAAGTTGATGGGAAAAGACTATACCAATATTTATTTGGTTTAGAAGTTAGTTCAAGCAATAAAGAAATTAGAGATATAATTAACAAATTCCTGAATTAGTCATTTTAGTTATCATTTAACGAAAAAGCTAAACATATAAATACATTATATTTGAAATATGAAAAAACTACTCTTACTCTCCGCCTTATTAATCTTAGCTTGTCAAAAACCAACAAAAATTTCTGAAAAAGAAGTTATGGATACATTTGAAACCTTTTTTGAGGTTTTAGATAACGACTTAGACAATTTTGATTCTGTGGTTACTGAGGACTTTTTTATCTTTGAAAATAGTAGACGTTACTCCAAAAAAGAATTTATTGCTTTTGTAGAAAGTTTTGATATTATTAGCAGCAAACGAAAATTTGAAGATGTCACAATTGATAGCGATTTTAACTCAGCACACATTTCTCTTAAACATTTTGGGGAGTTTATTATTAATACCCCAGAAGGGAAAGTTAAGCTTGAATTTGAGTGGCTTGAAAGCACCTACGCAGTTATGGTAGGAGATAAACTGAAATTTAAATTCTATTTCTCAGAGGCTATTAAAACCAACTCCACTAATTTAGATTCAGAACAAGCTCAACCATAGGCATATCCTTCTACTTTAGTTCTGCTATTTCTAAGCCTCTTAAGTAGGACTAACATTTATAGACGAATGCCCCATAGCTTTCTGTAGCTTGGTTATAGTGCGTATATAATTA
>UPTG01001553.1_pt1 | contig 16870 bp, 20 predicted proteins | sample 2160121 | NCBI WGS metagenome assembly UPTG01 (sample SAMN06266255, study PRJEB28933) | marine metagenome | isolation source: Columbia River Estuary | place: USA:Columbia River Estuary, USA | collected 2014-07-27
CCAACTCCAAAAGCAAGATGCTTGTCTGCATTACTTCTTAAGATATTAAATTCATCTGGACGATCAAAAATATCAGGATCTCTGTTAGCTGCCCCGTACCAAAGCGCAATCTTTTCATAGGGCCCTATTTTTTGCCCACCTATCTCTGTCTCCTCTAAAGATGTTCTTCTCATATGAATTACTGGAGATACGTAACGAACTGTCTCATTTATTAAGCCTGTGATATTTTCAGAATCCTCTATAACAAGCTTCTTTTGATAAGGGTTATCATTTAGTAATTTAATGCCGCCACTCATCGTATTTCTAGTTGTGTCGTTTCCTGCAAATATGATTAAAAGCCATGAGCCATCGAGAAACTCAGGTGATAATTCCTCTCCCTCTATTTGGGCGTTAGCGATGGCGCTAAGTAAATCATCTTTTGGATTTTCTCTTTTTTGATTGAGGATATATCTACCATAATCAAACATCTCCTCAATCATATTATTAAACATCTCAATGAGTGCGGGGTCGGGAGAGGTATCAGTGACTCCCTCTTCATTCTGTTTAATCTGTTCGTAAGTAAAATACTGAGCTAATTCTAGAAATTCCATCCACTCAACTAGTTTTTGCCTATCTGACTCTGGAATACCTAGAATTTCAGAAAGAGTATATATGGGCAATTGTTGAGAAAGCTCTTTAACTAAATTGAATTCATTTAACTTTTCAGCATCATCTAGTAGCTGGCCTATTTTTGAAGAAACCTTGGTTTGCAGGTCGCTTATATAATTAGGCTTAAAGAAAGGCATGTGCTCTCTTCTTAAATTTAAATGCATTTCTCCATCAAGATTCAACATGTGATCTATAGTTGATTTAAATAATTTAGGGTGCCTATTTTCTTCAGACCCAAGTGTTAATAAAGTGCCAGTGGAATATTGAGAAGAAAAAATCTGTGGATTCATTGAAACCTTCTTTATATCTTCATGCCTTGTAAGAACCCAATAACCTGGTTCAGGGTCACTTGGCATTGGTGAATGGAAAAAAACGGGAGCATTTTCTCTTAGCTCTTTGTATAAATCAAAAGGCTGGCCTTTGGTGAAAAGATCTAAATCATTGAGGGAACCAGATGGCTTATGAATAAAACTCTTTTCGAAAGCAGGATCATTAATCCTGTTGTTTACTATTTTGGATGAGAGATTAAAATTTTTAGTCATATTTAATTCTACTATTTTTGACGACTAATTGTTTTAAATTATTAAACTCTGTATTAACCTAATTGAAGGGGTCTTAAAAGTAAAAAATTTGATGAATGATATAAAAGGATATTGTCGATCTGATTTTATTGAAATACAGAATATTTTTGCCGATTCAATTAAATCTGGTCACGAAACAGGCGCTTCTATTGCTATTGAATATAAAGGTGAAATGATTGTGGACCTTTATGGTGGCTATAAAGACGCTGCTAAAAGTGTTCCTTGGGACAAAAATACCCTAGTAAATGTTTTTTCAGTTACAAAGGGGGTTACAGCTGCATGTGTTGCAATGCTTGTTGATCAAGGAAAGCTGGATGTCCACTCTAAAGTATCTGATTATTGGCCAGAATACGGATGTAATGGCAAAGAGAGCACAAAAGTTATAGATTTTTTATGCCACAGATCAAATAATTTTGGTTTCAGGGATGGAATACCTATGGGTAGTTGGCAGAACTGGGATATTTTCACTCAAGCGCTCGCTGAACAAGAGCCATTTGGAGAGCCGGGATCTTCTCAAGGATATCATGCAGTTACATATGGGTGGCTTGTTGGTGAAATCATTAAAAGAGTTGATGGAAGAGATGTTGGAACATTTTTTAAAGAAGAGATTTCAGATCCATTTAATATCAATTTTAAAATTGGCTTATCAGATGAAGACATTATCAATTGTGCAGACACAATTCTTCTTGAGGATGATAGGATAAAAGGGCTCCCCTTCTCTAAAATTAAATACATTCCAGATTTCCTTCTCCCAAAGCAGTTTATGAACTTTAAAAAATTTTTAATAGATGGGAATTTCAAAATTGCCTTCCAGAGAAGAGAGGGGGAAACAAAAAATTACGTAAACTCAACTGATTGGAGAAAGGCGCAAATACCTTCTGCAAATGGGCATGGTACGTCTGAGGCGCTAGCAAAATTTTATGGAATTCTTAGTATGGGGTGTGAACGAAATGGATATTCATTGATGTCACCAGATACATTGCATACCGCCTTCCAGCCTCATTCTAGTGGACCTGATTCAGTTCTCTTTGGTTCAGATATAACTTTTGGCCTTGGTTTTGAGCTTGCAAGCAAAAAACTACTTAAGGCGAATTTTGCGCCAAGATTTATGGGATCAATGTTTGGTCATGCAGGAATGGGTGGAGCTGTAGCATTTGGTGATGTTGACAAAAAAATAGGGTTCTCTTTTATTTGTAACGAAATGCATCTATCAAAGGATTTATATAAAACAGCTAATATGTTGATTGATTCTTTATATTCAAAGCTTTAATCTTTTACAAAGATTTAAATTATTTTAAAAGGTGTTCTATATGATCTCTGATTTACAAAAACCAATCGTCTCAGGTTTTGGACAAAAAACCGAACCAAATGAAATACTAAGCGGAATAGACTTAGCTGGTAAATCTATTATTGTTACCGGCGGCTATTCGGGGATAGGATTAGAGACAACAAGGGCACTAAAAAATGCTGGAGCACGCGTTATCATTCCTGCCAAAAGAGTGGATGTTGCGATTGATCAACTTCATGGTGTTGTAGATAAAGCAGATATAGTCGAGATGGATTTAGGGGACTTGAACTCAGTTCAAAACTTTGCAAACTCATTTAATGAACAAAATATTGCACTTGATATTCTAATAAATAATGCAGGCATAATGGCTTGCCCAGAAACAAGAATTAACAAAGAGTGGGAAAGTCAATTTGCAGTTAATCAAATTGGTCATTTTTTGCTGACTAGAGAATTGATGAATTCTATGAAGAGAGCAAAAGAATCAAGACTTGTAAGTCTCTCATCTTCTGCTCACTCTATTTCTGGAATTATTTGGGATGACATTCACTTTAAAACTAACCCTTATGATAAGTGGGTTGCATATGGCCAATCTAAAACAGCGTCATCTCTATTAGCAATTGAGTTTAATAGGCTAATGAATGATCATGGAGGCAAGGGATTTGCAGTTCATCCAGGAGGAATTATGACTCCTCTTCAGCGCCATCTTCCAATTGAAGAAATGGTAGCACTTGGTTGGGTGAAAGAGGATGGCAGCCCATCTGATCTTGCTGCTAATTTCTTCAAATCTACAACACAAGGGGCTTCAACATCTCTATGGTGCGCAACCAGCCCAATGTTAGATAGCCTTGGTGGAGTTTTTTGTGAGAATTGCGATATAGCGGAAAGAAAAGTGAATCTTGATGAGTCTATGCTAAGGTATTTCGGGGTTGCAGACTGGGCTATTGATTCAGATGAAGCATCTCGTTTGTGGACTCAAACAAGCGAAATGATTGCTTGAGTGCTCATTTGAAATATTTTTAAAAAACTTAGATTAAATGGCATAATTTAGTAATGAATTTCTTTCAAAATATGCTTTCTTCAATCATGAAGAGTCGTCTTGCTTTTAGCAGATCAGGAGCTGAAGACTTTGGTTTTTTTCATAAAGAAATAAATAAAGCAACAGAATCTGTAATGTCTACAACTGGTGAAGTCTCTTCAATTGCATTTGCTGAACACTTGCTTGATCTTATAGAAAATCAAGATGAGGAGGAGTTAATAAATTTTTTATATCATCTCCTTAAAGAATATGACATAGATACAGAATCTTTATCAGAAAATATTAAGGCTTATGAGTCAGACAAGAATCAAAGAAATCTCGGCTTGATAACAGATACTTCTGAACCTAGATGGATTGAATTATTTAGAAGATTAAATGCAACGCCTAATGGAACTCAGCGACTTATTAAGCTTAGGGAAAAAATACAATCTCTATTGATCAAAGGAAATCACGACTTAAAATCTCTAGATGCTGGGTTATTGAAGCTTTTTAAATACTGGTTTAATCCCTCATTTCTTGTTCTGGAAAAAATTGATTGGTCTACACCAGCTAATATATTAGAAAAAATTATTGAATATGAGGCTGTTCATGAGATCAACTCTTGGCATGACTTAAGGGCCAGATTGGCGCCAAATGATAGGCAATGTTTTGCATTCTTTCATCCTCTAATACCAGAAGATCCACTTATTTTTGTTGAGGTTGCGCTAACAAACCAAATACCTGCATCAATTGATGAGGTGATAAAAATTGAAAGAAAAGAAATTGAAAGACATCAAATAAATACAGCAGTTTTTTATTCTATTTCAAATTGCCAAAAAGGCTTATCAGGTATTTCTTTTGGTAATTTCTTAATAAAAAAAGTAGCTCATAAACTTAAGCTTGAAATAGAAGGTTTAAGTAATTTTGTTACCCTTTCTCCAGTTCCTGGCCTTATGCGATGGCTGCAAGATCATGCTCCTTTAACATATGATGATTGCATGAATAAAAATGTTGAAGAAAATGAGCTTATGAAAAAAACCTTCGAATATCTGACGAAGTCTAATAGAAATGATGAATTGCCAAATGATTCGGTTGCAAGATTTCATCTCGGTAATGGAGCGATCCTTAAAAAGGTTAATTTAAATGCTGATCTATCTGAAAAAGGAATAAATCAATCTTATGGAATTATGGTGAATTATCTATATGACCTTGATGTTGTTGAAGAAAATCATGAACTATTTTTTAAGACTAAAGAAGTAGTTCTCTCAAATGAAATGAAGTCTTTTAAAAAGAAAAATAGCTAATACATGGATAATCTATTATCACTATACCCCCCATGCGAGCCATTCAATCACGGGTTTATGGAAAGAGATGACCATAGAATATATTTCGAGCAATGCGGCAATCCAAACGGCAAGCCGGCAGTATTTTTGCATGGTGGTCCAGGAGGTGGAGGCAGCACACAAGTCAGAAGATTTTTTAACCCAGACTTATATCACATAGTAATTTTTGATCAGAGGGGATGTGGAAGAAGTAAGCCGCATGGCCTTCTCGAGAATAATACTACCTGGGATTTGGTTGAGGATATTGAAGAACTTAAACAATTGCTTGGTATTCAAAAATGGCTTGTATTTGGAGGGTCTTGGGGAAGTACATTGTCTCTTGCTTACTCACAAACGTATCCAAATTCTGTAAGTGAAATGATTTTACGTGGTATTTTTATGCTCAGAGAAAAAGAACTGAGATGGTTTTATCAGGATGGTGCGAGTAATATTTATCCTGAGGCATGGCAATATTTTCTTGAACCAATTCCAAAGAAAGAGCGTGGAGATCTCATGTCTGCTTACCATAGAATCTTTAATGGTGATGACGAAGAAAAAAAACTAAATGCTGCCATTGCTTGGTCAAAATGGGAAGGGTCAACAAGTAGCTTGGCTTATAGGCCTGAAATGGCTGAAAGCTTTTCAGAACCAGAATTTGCTCTTGCATTTGCTTTGATTGAAAACCACTACTTTGTTAACAGAGGTTTTCTTAAGCATGAGAATCAACTTATAGAATCTGGTATTGATATTATTCGATCTATACCAACGGTTATAGTGCAAGGGCGATACGATATGGTCTGTCCAATGACAACAGCTTGGGAACTTTCTCAAAACTGGCCAGAGGCAGAATTAATAATTGCACCCTCTTCTGGACACACCGCTTTTGAAAAAGAAATATCTCATGAGCTAATCAAAGCAACAAATTTATTTGCTAAAAATGTTTAATAATATTTCTTTTATAGGCATGGCCGGATGTGGCAAGTCAACCATTGGCAAAGCCCTATCTTCGAAATTATCTCTTAGCTTTGTTGATACAGATTTATTAATAGAAGCTAGATTTAATCAGTCTCTAGAAAGTATAAAAAAGAGTAATGGTTATGAGTTTGTGAGGATGGTTGAAGAAGAGGCAATTCTTGGGTTGGAAAAAAGTACAAAAATTATATCAACTGGTGGAAGTGCAATATATTCTGAAAAATCAATGAGACATCTAGATGCTTTTACAAATATAATTTACATATCCACCCCGCTTGATCTTATAAAAGAGAGAGTCTTGGAAGACCAAGAAAGAGGATTAGCTGTTCCAGACGGAATGAGTATTGAGGACATTTTTAAGGAAAGGGAGTCTCTTTATGAGAAATGGGCAAAACAAACAATTGATGGAAGGCTTTCTGTCGATACTCTTGTCAACACAATAGTCTCGCTTTCGAATGAATAATATAAAGGTTTTAATAGCAGGCGCTACTGGGCTGGTTGGTGGAGAGATTTTAAGGGCTCTTGAACATAAAAACCAAGCTATTACATTACTTTCAAGAAGAGAGCTCAAATCAAAACCTGATAATACTGAAGAAATTATTATAAATTTTGATGATTTAAAATCTTCGAATGTACCTAATGTAGATCATCTTTATATTGCGCTAGGAACACCATTAGATACAACCGAACTCCTATACATCAGAGAGTCAAAACGAGAACAATTTAGAAAAGTAGATTTTGAGCATGTAATATCATTGGCTAAAATAGCATTTGCTCAAGGTGCTAGATCTATTTCTGTTGTATCTGCGGTCGGCTCTAATGCAAAATCTAAAAATCTTTACTTAAGAACTAAGGGGCAGATGGAAGACGAGATTATGTCTATTGGATATGAAAAAATAATTTTTGCCCAACCGGGCCATTTATTAGGCAAAAGAGTAGATGATAGATTTAGGCCTGAAATACCCATTATGGAGTTTGGGGCAAGAATGCTTGAACCTCTTATGCTAGGGCCATTAAAAGATATAAGATTTATAAAGGCATCAGATGTTGCATGTGCTTTAGTAGAGCACATGAACAAGCCTGGTAAAAAAATAATAAAACTTAAGTACGCTAACCTTATTAAAGGTTAATAAATATGCTTGTTTGAGCGAAGCATTTTTCTTATTGCATGTGTTGAGTTCAAAAACCAAAAAACAGATGCAAAAAAGAAATAATATAGACCTGCATTAAATTGAACAATCATAGCCAAAATACTTCCTGCTGAAATGGCATATAACCCCAACAGTCTTTTATTGTGTTTTTTTGAAACGATAAGAGGTGCGGCTACTAAAGTACCGAAAAATACACTTGTTATCTGAATTAGTTCAAAGATAGTCATACTGATAAACACAAGGGATTGTGCCTATGAGTATAAATATCGAAGCATTATGAATATCTTTTTTATAAAGTAAAGAAGAAATTTGAACTTTTTGTAAAAAGATATAGTCTTACACCTATTAACAACATTAAGGACATAACATGAAAATAATAATTGCTTTAACCATTCTTATTTCACTCCCGTCATTTGCCGCAGATCACCACTATGAAAAGAACGTTTCTGATGGAGGCACCATCGAATTCAAAACTGATGAGAATATGGACATGTCTGGTAAAAATGTTGTCGTAATAAAGCTTGATGAAAATATGCAGATGCCTGATGGAAGCACCATTGAATTCAAAACTGATGAGAATATGGACATGTCTGGTAGGACTAAAGAAAGAATGATGAATAATCCAAACTACCTTATGAATCGAAAAGAATGCAAAGAGGTAAAGGATGGTGTTGCGGGGTTTTTATTGATGAGTGATGGTATATGGAAAGAAATTAAAAAAGATCCTGAAGACAAGGATAAGTGGACTGAGGTTATGGCCTTATCTAGCCTAGCTTCAAACTACTCAAATATTTATGATGTTTGGTGTAAGGGATCAGCCCATCTTGGAATGAAAAAGATGAAAATAAAAGCTAAAGAATATCAAAAAAATAATAAGGACAAGAAGGATAAAAAGGATAAGAAGAATTAACTAAAACTTACCTCTTTGAAAACGCATTCTTATAGAATAAACCCTTATTAGAGCTACAAAAGTTAAGATTGACTGGGTAAAAATAGAAATAGTTATTGGGTTTGACCAGCTCCAATTATCGATGGTTAACCATAATAAGAAGGTTTGAAGAGGAAAATTAATTACTGCGCCCATTAATACAACAATTACAGCCTCTCTAAATGCAACTTTTTCTGTCTTATTCATAATTTTTTCCTTTTATATTTTTACACCAGTACCATAAGCAAGTATTTCTGATGCCCCCTGGGTAATCGTTGAGGTTTGAAACCTAAAACATACTATGGCATTTGCTCCTTTTGCTTTAGCATCTTCTAGCATCCTGGAGTAAGCTTGGTCTCTGGAAGATGCCAGTAGTTTTGAGTAACCAACAAGCTCTCCTCCAACTATATTTTTAAGACCTGCAAATATATCAGATCCAACATTGCGCGACCTCACTGTACTGCCTTGCACAATTCCAATGTGCTGCTTAATTTCCACACCAGCTATATCGTTTGAAGAAACAACTATCAGGTCATCGTTTCTAGTAAAGTTTCTACTATTTTCCATGTAATATAATTAAAAATGATTTAAGTTATCAATATAATGCAGAAGTTAATAGAAGCAAAGTTTTCCATAGGAAATATAGTTAAACATAAGTACTTGGATTTTAGAGGTGTTATTTTTGATCTTGATCCTGAATTTAATAATTCTGAAGAGTGGTATAACTCCATACCAGAAAAGATAAGACCTAAAAAAAATCAGCCTTTTTATCATTTATTTGCTGAGAATGAGGATATTTTTTATATCGCTTATGTTTCTGAACAAAATTTATTAACTGATGAGTCTGGAGTCCCATGCAATCATCCTGATATAAAAAAAATGTTTTCTAAATACGATGGCAAGAATTACTCTCCCCATATGAGATCTAAGAATTAGTTTTAAGCTTCAAGATCTGCAACCTGAATTGCAGTGACAAAAACATCCATAGCGTCTTTGAGCTCATCTAAGTCTACAAATGTTGGAGCTAATCTAAGCGTATTATCTTTGGGATCAATTCCATGAGGAAAAGTTGCACCAGCAGGAGTTATCAATACCCCAGCTTCTTTGCATAATTCCACTATTCTAGATGCAATGGGTTTTTGAGATGTAAATGTAATAAAGTAACCACCTGTAGGTTTTGAGTATGACCCTATATCAGATCCTATGACTTCTAATGCTTGATAAGCAATCTCAAACTTTGGCTTTACTAATTCGGCATGCTTGGCCATGTGTTTTTTTATATCATCTACGTTCTTAAAAAACTGTATATGTCTTTTTTGATTAATTTTATCAGGGCAAATTACCATCGATTCTCTCATTTTTTTTATGAGAGAAAGATTTTTTCCTGAAGCAGCCATGAACGACAGACCTCCTCCACCAAATGTTACTTTTGAAAAAGATGTAACTTCAACCACTTGCGCAGATGCACTTTCTTCTGTGGCTATTTCCCATATTGGTTTTTGAGATTTGGTTGGCATGAAATCATGAACGAGATAAGCGTTATCAAAAATGAATAGGAAGTCCTTGGAATAAGATCTCCCAATATTAAAAATATCTCTTAAATTGCTATCTGAATAAACTTCTCCAGAAGGGTTGGAATGCCTTGGGACGCTAAGCATACCCACAATATTCTCGTTTGTTTTCATTAAAAGTTTTAACGATTCTATATCAGGCCCATCATTTGTGAGTGGTACTGTTAGCATTTCAATACCAAAGTCTTCTAGCATTCTAAAATGTCTATCAAAGCCAGGCACTGGACAAATTACCTTTGGACTCTCCATATCCTTCCATGCAATTGGTTCAGCAAAAAGATAGTTAGCTAAAATTGTTTGATAAGTTAATAAGAGGCTGGACTGCTCTCCCGTGATTATGTTCTCATAAGGCGCAGAGAGAAGCTCAGAACCAAGCTTTCTAGCACCCTCTATACCTAGGGGCTCTCCGTAGTTCCTTAAATCAATCGACCCTTCGTAAGGTTCTACTCCCATGGATAGAAGCTCATTTGAAAGGTCTAGCTGGGAAGCATGCGGCTTACCTCTAGTGATATCAATTGATAAGCCTTTGGCTTTGATTTCTTCAAAATGAGTTAGAATGTTAGACATATATTTCTTATTTTATAGGATATAACTTAGAGTTGTATATGAAATATAAGTTATAAAGAATAGGTTAAATATATATAGTTTTAATTCTTATTGAAGGTTTTTTGTATGAGTGGACTTTGGGTTGTATCGATTTTATTAGTAATAGTCATTCTGCTGCTAATATCAATTATCTTTTTAAATCTTAAAGAAGATCCTTCAAAATCATCTAATGAGGAGTCTTTAAAAGATATTGACAAGGCGATGGAAAGGCAAGAAATAAATATATCTGACCTAACAAAAGATATTCAATCCTTCCACGACCCATTAGATAAACTGAAAAGGTACCTATCTGGAGGAACCCTTGCTGGAAAATTTGGAGAGTGGTCTCTTGAGGCCATAGTGCAAGATATTTTTCCGCCCAGTCAATTTGAAAAGAATGCAGAGGTAATAACTGGTTCGGGTAAAAGAGTAGAAATTGTCTTAAAAATGCCTGAAGGTTTGCTGTTGCCAATAGACGCTAAATTTCCATCTGGGTTGTATGACAATTATTTAGCTTCTATTCAGCAAAGCGATGAGAGGTCTGTAAAAAAATCGATTGATGACATTAGAAGGCATGTAATAAAAGATGCGATAGATATAAAAGAAAAATATGTTCAAACTGGTATAACAATAGATCTGGGTGTTATGTATATACCTAGTGAGTCCCTGATGCAGTTGATAGATTCTATTGATAACCTACGAGAGCAAATCTTTAGAGACTCAAGAGTATTGATCATGGGCCCTAATTCTCTTGCTGCATATCTAATAAGCGTACACATGGGTTTTAGGACCTTGGCTTTAAATGAAAGAGCTGGTGAGATCATGGAAGAGTTTGGAAAACTAAAAAAAGAATTTGAAAAATTTAGTAGCTCAACAGATGATCTATTAAAAAAGGCAGATGCAATGCTAAAGTCTGTCAATGAGCATGCCACAAGGGAGCGCCAGATGGGCAAGGCTATTAAGAATATGGATCAGCTAGATTCTTAGTGATAAAACCTTCGCCACATATTGAAACCAAAAAATAAAGCAGCTATCCATAAAAGTACTTCAGGTATATTTGGATTACTGTTATAGCCAAAAAACCCTTTTGCAAAAACTCCAATAGAACCCTTGTCGTGAAGTGGGTGATAGATTTTTGTGCCCTCTTCTGTTTTCTGGGGCTCTAAAATACTCCAAGGTCTATATACTTCAGATTCTTCTATTTTTTCAGATTTAACTAGATACTCTTCAAATTCATGGGTTCCATAAGCAATCATCCCGGCTGCTAAGAATACTAGTAACAAGGTTGTGTATTTAAATACATTTTTTAAGTTAATTCTTCTTCCCTGAAGGACGATTAAATACCCAATTAAAATAGCAAGGACAGCCCCTGCCAAAAAGCCAACGTAAGAAAATGATCCTGTTATTGTAAAGCTAGAGATTAAAAATACCGCTGTCTCAAAACCCTCTCTCAGAATTGCAAAGAAGACCACAAAGAAAACACCCCACGAAGATAGCTCTATAGCGCCAAGTGTTTTGCCTTCAAGCTCTTTTCTGTCACTGACATGTTTTGATAGCCAAAAAATAACATACCAAATTAGGATAGCCGTTAAATATAAGAAAATTGCTTCAAAAAGCGCAGCGGTAGAATCGTTGCCAAGGGAGTTTTTAGCAATTAACACCAAATACCCAACCAGAGCGCTTGCTACAATGGCCGCAGCTACTCCAGCCCACAATTTATAAAGATGACTTATCTGATTTGATTTTTCAAGAATCAAATAAATAATACCCACCACCAAAGATGCTTCTAGCACCTCTCTAAATGTAATTATAAATTCACTCATATTGTATGGCCTCGTATATATTTCTAGATGAGAATGATTCTTATTTAAATTGTAGCTAACTTTTGAGTAAATTTGAAGCCCATTATTTATTGATTAGCTCTAGGTTTTTAGAACATTAGTTGAGACAATGGGCAATGAAAAAAGTAGCAGTCATTGGAGCAGGTATTGCAGGCACAACAACCGCATATGCTCTTGTAAAAAAAGGCTACAAAGTCACTATTATCGATTCTAGACGCTATCCAGCAATGGCAACAAGCTATGCTAATGGCGGTCAGTTAAGTGCAAGTAATGCAGAAACATGGAATACGCCTAAAAACGTAATGAATGGCATTAAGTGGATGTTTAAACCAGATGCACCCTTACTATTTAATCCTTCTCCTGAAATTCAAAAATATAAATGGATGATGGGGTTTTTATGGGCAACTCTTAAGGGAGAGCATAAAAAGAATACTCTTGAAACTATTGATATGGCTAAAAAAGCAAGAGAGACCTATTTTAAAATTGCTGAAGATGAAGGGATAGAATTCGAACTTTTAAAAAAAGGTATTTTAAGATTCTATGATTCAGAAAAAGAATTTAAGCTCGATCAGGCAAAAAAATCATGGCTAGATCAAGAAGGAATGGAGTGGGACACTCTTACAACGGAAGAAGTAAAAGAACTTGAGCCTGCTTTTAAAAATAATGCCAACTATGAAAAAATTGTTGGGGGGATATATACAAAGTCAGATGCTAGTGGTGATATTCATAAATTCTGCACCAACCTAGAAAGAGTATTGGTTGAAAAGTATTCTGCAAACCTTCAGCTTAATACTACTGTCGAATATATATCTAGACAGAAAGGCGAGCTCGTTCTGACAATGCGAAAAGAAAATGAAATTATGAATGATTCATTTGATAATGTAGTTATTTGTGCAGGGGTTGGCACACAAAGTTTTGCAAGTAGACTTGGAGATAAAATGAATATCTATCCTGTAAAAGGATATAGCATCACAATAGATTTAAAAGACGAAATTTCAAAAAGCTGTGCTCCTTCGGTATCGCTTATTGATCAACCTGTAAAAATAGTTGCAAGTCGTCTTGGTGACAGATTTAGGGTTGCTGGTACTGCTGAACTTGCAGGTATAAATACAGATATACGTCAGAATAGAATTAGGCCATTGTTAGATTGGGTTGAAAAATATTTTCCCAATGTTAGTACAGAAACTTACACCCCTTGGGCAGGTCTAAGGCCAATGACCCCCAATATGATGCCAATAACTTCTGAAAGTAGGATGAAAGGAGTCTTTTATCATGCAGGTCATGGCCATCTTGGCTGGACATTAAGTGCAGAAACTGCAAATCAGGTTGTGGCCAAGATAGAGGCAGGATCCTAAGGTAAATCTATAATTTCCCAGTTATTTTGTTCACTTAATTTTCTTAATTGATCATCTGGGTTCACTGCTATAGGTTTGTGTACTTTGCTTAATAAAGGCAAGTCATTAATAGAGTCAGAATAAAATATAGTGTCTTCAAAATTAGTAATGCCATTGGAGGCTGCCCATTCTTTCACTTTGATAAGCTTGCCTTCTCCCAATGCGGGTCTTCCTAAAACTTTTCCAGTATAAACTCCATCAGTAATCTCTACATCGGTTGCAACAATATTTTCAAAACCTAATCTTTTTGCAATTGGCTCCACTATGACAGAATTAGTAGCAGAGGCTAAAAGCATAATATCATTATCATGATTGTGATTATGTAAAAGCCTAAGAGCATAAATATTTATCATTGGTTCTATAACGGTATTTAAAAATTGAGATAAGAGATCTGTTATTTGATTAGATGTTTTTCCTTTTATTGTTGAGAGGGCGAACTCGGCCCATTCATCATAATCAAGTTTTCCTTCATAGTACTGATCATAAAAATACTTATTCCTTGATTCATATTCTTTCTGATCAACATGACCCTCTTCTATTAAAAAATTAATCCACGAATAATCAGAATCTCCTTTAAGAATGGTATTATCTAAATCAAATATTACTAATTTTTTTTTCATAAAATATCAACTCTTACAATGATCAATGAACCAGGATACAGATTAAACGTTGGCCTTATTATTATTAATGATAAAGGCAAACTACTACTATGCAAAAGAAAAAAAACTACTAATTGGCAATTTCCTCAAGGAGGTATTGATAATGGAGAGACGCCTCTAAAGGCTGCAAAAAGAGAATTATTTGAAGAGGTAGGAATATCTTCCAGCTCTGTTAAGTTTATTGGGACAACCAAAAATTGGATTAAATATGATATTCCATTAAATCAAAGAAAAAAACATTTCATAAAAAAGAAAATAAAAGGCCAAACTCAGAAATGGTTTATGCTAAAACTTACTAAAAAAGTAGAAATTAGCTTTATCAATGACCCTGATAATGAGTTTGATGAATATAAATGGGTATCCTATTGGTACCCTTTATTTATAATAGTTTCCTTCAAGAAAGAGGTTTATAGAAGTATCTTAAGTGAGATGAGGCAGATCTACTGTAATGAGATTGCAAAATGATTGAAGAAGTATTAATTTTTATTTCATTGGGTATTTTTTCTGGATTAATTGCAGGAATGTTTGGGATTGGCGGGGGCACATTAATAGTTCCTGTTTTAGTGACCTGTTTTATTAGTCTAGGTTTTGAGGATGCGATCATTGTTCATATGGCTATTGGCACATCTATGGCAAGTATTTTTTTTACTGGGGTGGCATCTGCAAATGCCCATATGAAAAAAAATGCAATTGATTTTCAAGCTATGCGACCTGTTGTGATTGGAATAATTTTTGGATCATTTCTGGGTGCGGTCTTTGCAATTCAAATAGCAGGATCCTTACTGAAAATAATAATAGGATTGTTTGCACTATTTGTGGCAATTCAAATGATTTTTAATATTGAATTATCGAGAAATAAAAATACAAATAATGGGAATAAATCATATGCAGTAGGCTCATTTATTGGCTTTCTATCATCGGTTTTGGGTATAGGTGGTGGAATTTTTTCAGTCCCCTACTTTAAGAGTTCGGGAATGAGTCTTACATCAAGCATAGGCACATCTGCGGCTTGTGGAATACCAATAGCAATATTTGCATCTTTTGGGTATGTCTTAATGGGTCTCAACAATTCATTGTTACCCAATATGAGTCTAGGATACATTTATCTTCCAGCGGTCCTAGGCATATCTTTTACTAGCATTTTTACTGCCAGTTATGGAGCGAAAATAGCTCATTTTGTTTCAGAAAATATTCTTAAAAAATTACTTATTTCTTTGATGCTTTTAATAGCAATATATATGATAGTTTTATGATTATTGAACTATCAAGCTTTTTTAATAACCCTAGTCTCTTAGAAGTGGGGCCAATAAAAATTCAGTATTATGCAGTCTCTTGGTTATTGTCAGCTTACTTAATATATTTATATTTAAAATCTAATAAAATTATTGCTGAGGTTGGCTTATCAGAAGAAAGAGTTAATGACTTGGTGTTTCTATATGGCCTTTTCTTTGGAGCAATGTGTGGAGGCAGAGTCGGCTATATGCTCTTTTATGGAACTGATCAATTACTTAGTAATCCTGTCTCTCTTTTATATGTGTGGCAGGGAGGGTTGAGCTTCCACGGAGGGTTGCTAGGTGTTGTGCTTAGTATCGTATTATTTTGTAGAAAATATGAAATAAAATTTTTAAGATTGATGGATGCCGTAGCTCTTGCTATGCCGATTGGTCTTGGTCTTGTCAGAATAGGAAATTTTTTAAATGGTGAATTGTATGGCAAACCTACAAATGGTGAATGGGGTTTTATTTTTCCAACTGACCCTTATGGGTACTTAAGACACCCTTCTCAACTATATGAAAGTTTTGGGGAAGGTTTGGTATTATTTTTGATGTTGTATCTTATAAGTAAAATTTATAAAACACATGGCATTGTTTGTTCATCATTCCTTATACTATATGGATCGATTAGATTTATAATTGAATTTTTTAGACAACCTGATGCTCATATTGGCTACGTGGCATTAGAATTTTTAAGCATGGGTCAGCTCCTTTGCATTCCAATGGTAATAATTGGTTTCATTTTGCTTTCCTATTCAAGGAGTAATGCATGAAAGCATACCTAGATCTTCTTCAATATATTTTAGAAAGTGGTGATGAAAAGGATGATAGAACCAATACAGGAACTATTTCATCGTTTGGACATCAGTTAACTTTTGATTTAGAAGAAGGGTTTCCAGCTGTAACAACAAAATCACTTGCATGGAAAGGTGTTGTCTCAGAGCTGCTTTGGTTTCTTGAAGGATCTAGTGATGAGAGAAGACTTGCTGAAATCAGGTTTAGCAAAAATCGAGATCAACTAACTGATCTAAGTAAATATTCAACCATATGGACGGATAATGCAGACAACCAAGGTGTCGCTTTGGGGTATGAGAATAATGACTTAAAAAAAGAACTTGGTCCCGTATATGGAGTGCAATGGCGAGATTGGGGTGGGGTAGATCAAATAAAAGAATTGCTTAAAAATATTCAGGAAAACCCCGACGGTAGAAGACATATTCTTTCTGCATGGAATGTAGGCAAGATTAATGAAATGGCTCTTCCTCCATGCCATGTAATGTCTCAATTTTATGTAAGTAACGGGACTATTAGCTGTCATATGTATCAAAGAAGTGCTGATATGTTTTTAGGGGTTCCATTTAATATTGCTAGCTACTCTTTACTGCTTTGTATCTTTGGAAAAATTCTTAATCTCAAACCAAAACGCTTTGTTCATTCTTTTGGTGATGCTCACATATACAAAAATTCAATTGATCAAGTAAAAGAACAAATTGCTCGTGAACCATTGCCATTACCAACATTAAGCCTTCCAAATATAAAATCACTTGAAGATATTCATAGACATTCTATAGATGAATTTAAACTTGAAAACTATGAGCATCATCCTGCAATTAAAGCAAAAATGGCGGTATAAATGAAAAT